>Ga0056128_1009725_pt1 | contig 12035 bp, 6 predicted proteins | sample WorMetLIZISLAND2_FD_71113 | JGI IMG/M metagenome (GOLD analysis project Ga0056128, IMG submission 71113) | Marine gutless worms symbiont microbial communities from Max Planck institute for Marine Microbiology, Germany - Olavius geniculatus... ...
TGCCAGATGTCATCTGTGTTGAGCTAGTTTATCAACATCACAAGTTTCAGCGCATCCAGCTACATCGGCTGACAGCTGTCATCGGCGCCGCGGCTGTACTGTGAGTGCAGGTCCAGTGGAAGTATACAGTTAAACGCTCAAGTGTACATTTAAATGTCATTAGGCGAATGTCGCGGTGAACTCGCCCCGGCAGATATACGTACCGCTTTTAGACAGAAATTCTGTCCAAATTCATACCGCCAAGGAGGTTAATTATGATTATGCCCATGCCCACTTCAGGTTATTTAGTTCATTTTCCCACACAGTACGTCCGACATTGTCATTGTGAACATTGTTCAAGAAATGTCGCTGTGCAGGCTCTTAGCACAACGACTGTTATAATATGCTGCTCGTTACTTGCATTTATCTAATTGCAAATGCAGGTCACTGTTAAAAAGTCAGCTTTACTTACTTCATTTAGTTTTGACAGTGTTGCTTAGTTTAACAAGAAATTTGAGCTAATGCTCACAAGACGCGCGAAAGCTTATAGCAGTTCCTGTTCAGTAGTTTAGCTGAAAATTGGGGTGTTCACGCTAAGTTAATATACAAATACCAAGTTCTCTATCTGGATCGCGTAACGATAATTCCGTGGCGCCACCTTGTGAATGATATAGACTTGTGTCGCAGCCCAAAATCGCCAAAAAATCTATAAAAAAACTCTATTTTGATGTTCTAGGTCATTCTAGGTCATTGATCTCGGTGGTAATCGAAAGCCAGTGTACGACTTCCTTTTAGTGATTAATAGTAACCTGGGCCCTATCTCGCACCGTTATTGAGATACAGCGACTTATTGGCTAAAACTCGCAAATTTTCCCACCTCTTTCTCATTTAGCGTTCTCGTTCGGGGTAATCCCCTTCGAATTTATGGAAAAGCTTTATGGTTCCTGAAACTATAGAGTCTTCCAGGCAACCGACGGTAAAGATTTCGTAATCTTAGCTTGCACCGTTTTAGACTGATCTGTGTGACATACAGACGGACAGACAGAATTGCGATGGCTAAGACGCGCTGAAAGCAGTAGCTGATTTCGCGCGTAAAAAAGTATTTAACTAAATCTAAACAATGGTCCGTTTTCTAACTCCATTTAGTCGTAGCTGTATAGCTCGATAGCTCTGCAATGGGTTTTTGGTTTGCCTGATTCGGAACGACTGTCCGCCAGATGTCACTGCGGCGGACAGTAAGTACAGTTATAGACTGCGTAGGTAATGTCGAATGTTGTGTATTGTCTTTATAGATTATACAAAGGCACAGGAAAGCGTTCTCATACACGCATGGTTGACTAATGTCCAAGTACTAATTCCACTTAGTTTGTCTCCTGCGTGCATGAATAATGCCGCTCTGCATACGTAAAACGTCTTTCTCACGCACGTCCCGTCATGCATTTCGACCGCGGGGGCACCGTTTCCGGTTCATCGACCGTCCTTAAATAAGATGCATGCCTCTTTCTCCAGGCTGTCTTGTTTCGTATAAGTAGTTCACTTTCAGATGCAGTCGGTGCATGCTTGCTTATAGCTGGGCAGGTGCTATTGAGTTCATCAGACGGACATAGACTCAGACTGGCCCGTGTTCGTTATGCTGTATGCCCCCACACGGCGCCACCCGGTTACACATTACGTATAGCATTACACCCAACACATTTGTATATCAATCCTCTTATATGGCTATGTCATGTAACTTCACGAAAGTCTTTTGTCATACACTGATTAATGGCGTCCCGGCAAAAGGAAGCGGCAAAGGGATTCCTCCCCCAAATTTTCCTTTTTTCGGAAAAAATCTTCCAACGGTATAAAATTTGCGGCTGGAAATCTCCCGTTTGGGGGATTTTGTGGTCATATTTGCACACATACCGGTAATCTCCTTTGTCGATACTTCGCGACTGTCTGTCCTCCGTCGGACGGATAATTGCAATTTGCTGCCCACCAACTTTTTAACCTACGACGCCACTGACACGGATTGAAAAGAAACATATGAATTCAGAGATGTGATAATGTGAAATACGGAAAAACGAAAATAGTCAGCTTTTCGAAAAACTGAAAATTTATACTGCAGTATATAAAAGACATCCGCGTACATTTTCGGATCGATCGTGTCCTCTTTTCTATATAGCGCTGCTGTAAAATGGCAATACTGTAGGCTAGGCCTATATGTAGGCCTGCGTGTTTGTATAAAAAGCGGATAAGCGACTATAGGTCTATAGTTTACCGCCGCTGACGTTGCCCCATTCATATGTCGCGGCTCGCAGGTATGGGGAATCGTAAGATAGACGCAAGGGGGAGAAAGGGTTGTTGAGCGCGTTGAAGAGATAAAACGTAATAATTATGTGGTAAGACTTGACATGTGTGCGACAGTGCGATGCCGACATCAAAGTAAAATGCCGCCGTGCTTTAACGCCGTACGTGGTTCCCTATAATTTCACCTGCTTTGATTGCCTCTTACCTGCGAGTGCCTGTCATGACAGTCGAATAACTGAATAAGCCATCACTATAATCATTATAGTAAATCGATCATTGTATATGTGTATGTAAACATAGTACGGCGAATATGTCAGAGTTTCATAAGTTCTCATTATTCAGCGCAACGTTTGAACGCGACGGACGGCACGGCCACGCAGCGGACGCAACAAACGCAACGCAAGACCGCGCTTCTATAGTAAGGTTGCATTTTGGCCTTGCGACGCTTTAAGTCAGTTTGGTCGGCAGGTAAAGTAAGTCTTGCATTTGTAGCGCAGAAATAATCATTAAAGATTTCATTAAACTAAGCTTATGTAGATTTGGCGAGTTTCCCGTCGATATTGTGCGCTGCAGAAATTTACTTTCATACTTGCTTACCCGGTATTTACTTGTGAAAGAATAAATTTTGTCTGTATGGTCTTGACGCTTATAAAACTCAGCATATTGTCCGATACATCTGGCAGATCAACCGCCGATCTACCGTTGTGGATCATAGTTTCCGGACTCCAAACACCTCGCACCGTAATTTCGGTGGTGCAGCTTTAATAGCTGCCACAAAGTGCTACGGCATGATGAAGACATCGCAAAGAAAGTACGAAACTACGAAACGACGTCAGTCAGGTTGGAAAAACAAAATCATCGACTTAGCAAAACAAGCGCCGCCGCGGCGACGGGCGGCGCAGAGACCGAGAATCGTCGTACCGAGTCGGGTGCCGGTAGGGCCGATGCGGCTTTGAAGCAGCGCGTCGTAATACAAGCTGGAAATGCTTAGTAGACGACGACGTGTGGTCTGGCAGATGTTCTCCCAGCTGAGCCTGTCGAATGTTTCCGTCATCGCCTCCGATAACTAGAGAGAGAGAGAGAGAGAGTTGTCTTGTCAGTCGTCTAGTGGAAGAGAACTTCTTACTCGTTCAGCCTTGCTTTGCTTTGCTTCGCTGCTCGCTCTAGGCCTATACTCGCGTCTCTTCACGCCCATTCCAATCAGACTCGCCACTTCGTCCGTCCGTACGTTTATCTTCTGGCAAGCAGTGGGGATGCACGGACCCTGGATAGTTTCCCAAACTTTGCACCTGTGGCGTGCAAACTTTTCTCAGATTTTTTTTTGGTGCGCGCGTGCTTCTATGTTCTTTTGCTGGCACGTTCAGCTTGCAGGAAGTCTGCAATAAAGCAGTCACCGAAGATTGTGCGACTCCCTTTTTAGCTGACCGCATTAACCATCGCCCGCCGAACGTCTGTCTGTTGATCGTTGCCGTCTGTCTGTCAGGATTGTGACCAAACGGTAGGACGGGAACATCATAGTGGGTTGTCGATGTTACCATTGGATAGGGCGATGACGAGTTCCTATGTGGAATGGCGGATGTCTCCATTTGCGACGGTTTCGTTGCAATTTGTAAATGTTTTGCTCTTCTTCACTTTACTTTTCCACTTTTCACTAGTGTCTTGAAGCCATTTATTCGCGACTATAGAAAACGAGCGTATAAAGTTAGAACTGCACGAAATTAAACTAAGTATTGCTGTCAGTGGGACACGAAGGTAAAACTGCCGCATTGAACAGTAATTGCTAATGCTCTTGTTTAAAACGAGACCAGCCCTATATCCACCAGGTTGAGCGGAGCTTGAAGCTTGAAGAATGGCCGCTGTCTGTCTGGAAGCAACGTCGATATCAGGTTCCGGGAAGAATTCCATGAGTTTGCTGCCCGCAGAGTTTCGTCGTCCGCTTAGTCGAAGTTGAAACACTACACCACCACGCACGGACGCATGGACGGACGTCGTGCTGCCACATCCAAAACTCTACTTATCATTCTGGATTTCCTCTCAGAGCGGCAAAGCACCAACGCGCAACTACGCCTTAGGGGCTACCTACATGTATGACTAGAACTAAAACTCGCATGTAGTTTTGTCTTTAGGCAGATGTACGTCGTATTGGCACCACTAAAACTGTTCGAAACCGAGCAAAACAAAGTCGCACGCTATAAACTTGCCCAGCAGTCCCGCGCTAAGCTCGGCCGACGAACGGTTTGTGGTGCCTTTTGATGATAATCTTTATTCACCAACACAGTGTGGTAGGTAACGAAACAAAAATGCATAAAACAGTTACTAAGCTATGGCGCATCACAGACACACATGACCTTAACTATACAGAGTATATTTTAACAGGTTGAGCTAAAAAAGAACGTTTGTGCTGGCGTTTCTGGTTGCTAATGACCAAGTTATTTTCACTGATTACACGAAGTTTCTGTGAAGTAAGTTGCTAATTTCTAGCGCAAGATGGACGTGAGCATGCTAAAAATCCCAGTTAGTAATTTACTGCTCTATCTGACAATCGCTGCATGAATCTGCGGTGTTTAGGCAGACCGCCTAAATTCAGGGCCATTATGTTGCAGCCTTAATTGTTAGCTGCAGCGCATAACCCAAGTGACGCCGAGAGCCATCGCGGGGCCCGGGGACAACATTCTCGCGGGGCCCGTCTGAGGAAAATTTTTTAGAATTTTGCTTTTTAACATGGCGCATTCTGGTGTACATTATATTTTTGAGCGACGGCGACTCCCAAAAGTCGCGGGCGCGGGGTAACTTATACCCCCTATACCTCTCCTCTCTCGACGGGCCTGCATAATCCGGCACTAAAACGCCCACGTAATGATGATGATGATGATGATGAAGGACGAATTAACTTTAGCGTGGCTAATGGTTCGGCGGAGGCGATGAGTTGCCAGGGTGTGTGGTCAGTCGAGAAGTTGTTGTGGTTAACGTGATGCGACATCAATGAAGATACCTGGCTGGCTGACTGCAGCTGTCGCAGCGCAACCACTTGCTGCGTCGCTCGCGCGGACGTCACAGACGCGACACCGAACCCGGAAGTAAACACACGCACGTGGTTGGTGGGTCGTTTAAAATGCCGTTACAGCCGCCACACGTGTCTCTGTTAGACGAGCAGATGATCAGTTAGTTTGGCTTCCTGGTTTCTTCCTGCTGTATTGTTTTTCACTCGAAAATGTAAGATGTGCTGACCGGCTGCCCGTTACGATATGCACCTGTCTCTGTCAGTTTCTCGGTTCTCTATAGTTTTCACCAATCAGCAAAGTAGTTTGTTTTCAGTCCGCTTATCTTGCCCCCTAGCGCCCCTCTCCAATGCACCCTGATTCTCTTGTGAGATTTTGGCGCTGTATAAATGGGTACTTACTTACTTATTTGTATAATGCCCATTAGAATCAGACCAAAAAAGATTAATTTGTTTACTGCAGTCGTTTCCGATGTTGGAGTCACAAAAAGTCGGTTCAAACACGTTATTTAGTCGCTACCGTTCTGTATAGAAATAAAGATTTTTTGTTGACTGTTATTGACTTTCAAAACTTATCGTTCCGCAGGAAAACTACAAACCCAGGTAGGCCTACTTCCATACAGTCTTATTTTCACACTTAATACTTAGCCTATAGGAAAGTCTGCAGATGGCTGAGATTACAACGGCAGTCATGATTGTCGGTACCGACGTCATGCATTGAGTGTGAATGTTTTTATACGTCATGGTTCGGTTACTCGTGACTTAATACGTCATCACGGGCATGCAGTGTAGGCTTAGTCTACGAGTACATGCGCTGCGGTCTTCAATTAGTGTGTTTTTGTTCAGTAGCTGCATACTGCACATTACTTATTTTCAGTACGAGGCCTCCGTGAACAAAGCCGATCGCGAAATGCAGCAGCTCCATCCGGTGACGCATGCGCATAGACGTTGTCGTAACCTACCCTGTAATCACGCCGGCGCCGATGTGGCGACAGGGTACGCGCTGCGAAGAGCGTTTCTGTCTCTCGGAAACGGCAGCACGCGATTTTTCGCTAATAAAACGCGCCCAAAGCTCCGAGCCTAGACACCCAGTTCACCGTGACCTGTTAATAACAGACCGCAGCTGCAGGCAGGCACTATAGATGCCTATAATTGCAGGTTTCGTTTGCCAGTACTGTTGCTGCTCCGAAACGGCTTTTCAGTCACGAGGCATGACGTATGATGTATTGGATTCGAAGCTTGAAATGACGGAAAAAAATTACTCCGAGTGTCTGCCGCGATCGATGCATGCACGTTCTGATGGCAATTAGCTCGATGAAACCACATCTGTGACTAATGCCCGAGCGAACAATGATTTCTATAGACTGCTCTGCTGCTTTGTAATCCGATCTACTACGGGTCTATAGCTCATTTGTCGCAGGGAAACGAGACGTTTTACTCTGCCATGCACGGAGATGACTGTATCGATGTCATTTATTATTGGGCGGCATCGATAAATAGGTTGAATATAACCAAAGTGTAGTCTGTCTGTCTGTCTGTCTGCATGTTTGGCACACTCGTTACCCGGCTAAAGCATTCGGAGAAAACAAGACGCCATTTGGCGGCAGGGACGCGTCTTCTGTCGCAAGCATGGTCTTTCGCTCCCGCGAAATTATAGGCCTAGTGGATTTTGGAGTTGGACTGCTCTCCTCTCTGCCTAATGAAAATCTCCATTGCGAAATTGCGGCAAACCGTTATGGCCACTTCACACCTACGACGCAACACGAGTTGCGTCGTTGGGGTAAACTCGAATTACCGATCGACGCAACTGTCGTGATCGTGGGCAACGGTGCAATGACGTCATTAACATTGTGACGTCACGCTGCTGTGTACAGACCACGCGTTGTTTGCTAGCCTGGCTGAGCAGTTGAGTTGAGTTTAGTCGCGTCGGCATCGTATACGTTGTGAATTAGCCATTAGCCTACAAATGGCGGAATGGTTATAAACGGCGTATGGCCCTTTCAACAACTCAGCAACAGCAACACAACAAAATGTACCCTGTACAACTTTCTCAGGCCTATTTCTTTGCAGCATGTCACGTATCGTGCCAGTACGATTAACTTTGTATAACGGAACAGAAAGCGTTTGTCTGCAATCAGTTTCGCGTCGTATGCGCTGTGCAGTTCGTGCTGTTGACCTCAAACGTAACGTTTGTCCTTTAACCGTGAACCGGCGCCGGCCTGCTGCATGGCTTAACAATCAGAAGGCGCCGCCGCGAAGTGCGCATGTCCGGTACAAAACACGTCTTCCGTTTCCGGTCATGCGTGCGTCGCAATGCACCGAGTCGGCTGGTAGCCGTTACGGTCCGTTCGCTGCGACGGCGATTGATCAAAGCCTGCGTGTTTGATGTCTTAATCGCCGCGCGGCGCCACCGTGCATTACTAGTAGGTACTAGTGTCCGCGGCGGCCTATATATAATGTCAGTGGAGTAGGCCTCTATATGCAGAATGATTAGCAGGTCGATAGATGGATGTATCGTAGTGCCTCGGAACGTGGGTTATCGACGGTAGCTACGAAGCGTCACCTGCCATATGGGATCACACATTGTTACTTGCCACCCGACCGAGGTTAACGCGGCCCGCCTCAACCGCAGCCAGACCGCTCGATTTACCTACTATGGCGGGATGAAGGGCTGAGCTTTGTGTTGGTTATATACCGAGATAGTTTGCCTGCCCGCAGACAGTCGCCCATCCAAGCAGTAGGCCTAACCGCTTGATGGCTGTCTCAGTTCTGAGGGGTACTAAACTTGGTGAATTAAAACACTTTTTTACATTTATTTACATTTATTTACAAGAAATCCTTCACAGTTCACAGTTCACCTTCTTACAACCGGAACCATTTTTATAAAGTCATGTGAACATTCAACACGCCTAAGTACCGAATAGGCCCAAACGTGACAATGGCATTTCCACCGGGTGTCGAACCAACGACCTTGAGATCGCAAATCCAATGTCATATACCGTTACACTACTAAGCACAACCAAGCCGCCCTGAATGTCGCAGAACGCGTGTTTCATGCCTGACACTTGCTGCCTGCGGATGTTCGTTGTGGGCGGGGCTACACAGTTTGTAGGCGGGGCCGCGTCATTCACCGTCAATAAGCCGCATTCCCAGACACTCCAGAGATCAAATGAAACTTGCATTACGGCACCGCAATCGGCAGTATCCTGGACAGTCGTTATAACTATTAACCATCAGCTGATAGATGCCGGACATTACTACGTAGTGTACCGTGCTGTACATGTTGCCCAGTCTTTGATCAATCTTGCAATAATCGTTAAGCTTTAAAGCTCGTTGCTCACGTGCAACCCTTGATCACCGCTGACATCTCATCTAGCCATTCGTTGTGCAGTTGGCTTAATTACCGGGATAGTGCCACGTTAATTATTGGACACTTCCGTATACTAGCCTGACTTTTATAACAGCACTTGCGGTATACACTGTAGCATTCTTACTGTACATTTGCCGTTCTGCGTAAAGTGGATCAAACGACGCTACAGATTTGAGACGCTTTGAGCCGGCCGGGGCTAAACTCAGTCAAGCTTTATTGCGTATTTTATGTGGAGTTTACAACATCAAGCAAACATCGAGCAGCTAGCTCGACGTTCTATGGTAATTAGCATGCTAATTAGGAGGGCGGGCGGGCTGTAATTGGAAGACCTATATAACACGTGATCAACTGTGGGCTAAGAGCCTAAGCCTAGGCCTATATCAATTTGAGTTAGAGGGCGGGGTTTCAATAGGCCTGCTTGAGCCAGCTCGATGTTTGCTCGATATTTGCTTCGTATAGGCTATGCTTTATGCATGCGTCATATTTGCTCGACGTTTGCTCGATCGTGTAAACACCCTATTACGCACAGGCACAACACACCATCCATTTCAAATGCATGAACAGTCACGGCCAAAAAATACCAGCAAATTCAACACGGCCTAAGGCAAAGTTCAGCAGTATAGCGCATTTCCTTCGCAATCTTTCTTTGATTACTTTATTATGCGCGGTTATTTGAGTAACAGAACTACTTCAAAGGGTTAATCGCAGTTAATGATTCAAGTCAGACGAGGGTTCAGGATACGATTTTCTAAGATTTGGGTTTAAGACGTTAAATATGGATAGCCAGGATAAGAGTCCGTGTACCTACTGAACTGGAAAAATTCACCTCGGATTTGTCGTTCTTCTGCGGTCTACTTGTAGTTCACTCATCCCATATGCATATCCCACCAGCGACAGACATTCAGACGGACAGTCGGACGGACGCTTGCGAGGCATCGGTTTGCGGACCGACTGGAGGTATCTTTCGTACTAATTGAATACGCGCTACGTCACTTCACTAGAGATGCACGGATCGCGGTTTCCTCCAAAGTCTCGCCGTAGTTTACATTTTCGCACGCGCCATTGCAGGCAGCATGAACGTTTAAGGCGCGTTCCGAACGACGTGACCGAGTTGAACTGAACTAAACTGGCACGGTTTACTTTTTGACGAGCTGACCAATAGGCAAGCAGGGCGAGCCTGTTGATCATTGGTTGGCGCGTACGGGCGCGGAGTCACGTAGTCACCGACGCCGTTAGACGGTGCCTACTGTAGAATGTTACTGCTTGTTCATTGGCCAGTTCGTCAAAAACTGAACCATATCAGTTCAGTCGACTTTAGTTACATCGCTTTATACGCGCGTTTGTAGATTATTATGTATCGTGGGGGCCGTCTTAATAGAGCGCATTACAGGTCATGCCCGTTCATTGTTCTGTCTGTTTGTTCTGTGCACATTTTTAACTTGAAATAAGAAAGGCTTTGGAAACCAAAGTTGGTTTGAAACTTTGAACTTTCTTCAGTAGTCCTAGTAGTAGGCCTAGGTCTAACCGGCGTGCAAATTCCTAATCATAACTTTTGTTTTTTTCGAAATGAAGATTCTCGAATTCAGAAGGTCAAAGGTCAAGGTTAGGGTTAGGATTGCGCGAGATTAGACGGACGGCCGCATAATATGTCGTTACTGGGCCGACGTAGTTCTGTTAACTATAAGTTATATTATTTACTGGATAAGGGAACGTTTCGCGCTAAACTAGGCCTACCTGCATCTCGGCACCGGCTGCTGTTGCTGCTGCTGGCGCCACCTGGCGAACACCCGGCAAACATCGCCGTCGCCGAATTCGCTCCAGTTAACAGACGATGACTGAATGCCGTCCGAGGCCGAGAATTTCGGTAGTTGTTGGCGTTTTTTCGTCGTCTACTTGTTGAAACCATGCGCATCGATCCGCTAGGGACGGGTGGAGCATGTCCCGTCAGTTTTCGATCGAGGATATCGTTGACTTTGTTCCTCCCACAGTCGAGAAAAGATGGCTTGAAATTTCCGAAAGCTGGCCCATTTTCAGTGATATAAAGTTGTTTTAAGGCCAAAAAATGCACCAAAGTTGTTCGTGACTAGAGCTTCGCTGTGTTAGACCCCAGACCAGGCTAGGGGAGCGTAAAACTTTATAAGGACGCTTCCTCACACAACATGTCGGATAGCGCATAGACCTACCCCGTCTCTACTCCTAGTCCTATACTCTTCATTTCCCAGTGATGGCTACAGATCGCCGCTGATCAAAATTTACGTTAAAACTTTGTTACTCTCATCATTTTTTGGTTTTTAGGTTTATCTCCGTTTAGCATCCCACCCTCAAATAAATCATGTCATGAAGGGAAGTTTTTCTTCGCTGTTTCACGTCAAAATATCTGATTTGCCGTTTTTCCTACATACACTTTTCCGCAGTAACTTGTCCAGGATTTTAAAATCGTCAACGGAGCAAAAACTATCTTTTCTTTGTAGCCAGTGGCGGTTCTAGGCCCGGGCCGGGGGGCACATGCCCCCTAGTTTTGCTCCAGCCCCCCTCCAGTTTCGTGGCCACCCATGATTTTTTTGCAAAGATAACATAAATATCTGATGTCTTTATGTTTCCAAAATTTCTAAAAGCGGGCAAATTTGCGGCTTCCATTGAACGTCCAAAAACCAAAAACAACCCCCTGACCAGGGGCTCTGCAGCTGCGCCAAGTCCGCAGACCGCACACGCACCGACTGCATTTGACTGACGTGATGCGTCATTACTTACTACAAGCTGATTCTCGCTCGTCGCACCGACCGATGACGTCACGTGCCTGTCTGATGATAAATAAGTAATCGATTGCTTGACTTTGCTTCGCGTCTCGCGTGCATTGTGTGCAAGTTTAATCAGTTGTCTGTCATCCGCTGCTTTATTTTATGCGATTGCATTCGTGACGGACTTTCTCACGTGTTTTATGTCTTTTCTTCTTTCTGAAGATACTTGCCAGGAAACCAGAGCTGGGAAAGACCTATTTTTTTTTAAAAATTATGTTTTAGGTTTTTTTCAGGTTTCTAAGGCTTCAAAGGTTTTATGTTTTTGGTTTAGTGTCCAATGAATACCGTGCGCAAAATTACGACCCAGGTAAAACATCTTATACACCCTGTAGTTTGTATACATGTTACATAGTCACATTGATTTCTATAAATTAAAGCAAGGTGAAGTAGGCTAATAAAAATTCAAAATGCTGGCAGGCCATGTCATGGTGAAGTTAGACTTCTGTAATGCGTTGAATGGTCTGCACCGCCTCGACATGCCGCTCGCTGTGAAAGACAGTCTGCTAGAGTTGTACCCATATAGCTTTTCGGCATATGCATACCCATCGATCCTTTTCTACGGGCCGCATAAGGTGATGTCAAATGAGGGCCCACAGCAAGG
>Ga0056128_1009727_pt1 | contig 12033 bp, 8 predicted proteins | sample WorMetLIZISLAND2_FD_71113 | JGI IMG/M metagenome (GOLD analysis project Ga0056128, IMG submission 71113) | Marine gutless worms symbiont microbial communities from Max Planck institute for Marine Microbiology, Germany - Olavius geniculatus... ...
CCCTTCCCTTACCCTTACCCTACTCTTTCCCCCTTTTTCATTTCTTTTCCCCTTTCCGTTTTTCTTTCCCTTCCTTTCCCTTCTCCCTTCCTCTTTCTTTCCCCTTCTTCCATCTTTCTTTGAGTGTCCACGTCCGTGCGTCCAATATCTGAGGCGCCATATCTTTATAACGGTGCAAGATAGACGCATCATAACGCATGGTGACGATGGACCATTTATAGTAAAGCGCTGGTGACGAATCGCATGGTCTCGTGACTGACAATGTTTATTGTTTAGTTAAAATAATAAAGAAGTATGAAAAGATCATTGCTGCTGTACAATTTAAAATTAAACTGTTTGATTTTTTCCACCAGTCTAAACAGTTCACTGATTATATTTATAGTTTTATACGCACATATACTGTAAACTATCGAAATGCATTGGACAGACTCCGTGTTCGTATGAACATTATCTTGTTTTAATGTACAATGAAAGCAGAAACCAAGCAAATAAATATTCATGACAAATATAATAACGAGTCAAGACAGCGAAGATTTATGAAGAAATGAAAGCCTACATAATAGCGGTCACATTAGAGGATGCTAAAAACTAAGTAGGCCTATATTAAACTGAGCCGTGATGATCTCAAAATCCCGTTACTAACCTTAAGCCTAATCGTCTACCTAACTCATGTCGGTATATAGGCAGTGTCGGAATAAAAACTGTCTGCCGTTTTCACAAGTTGAATGCTATGGCTCTTTATAGGAAACCCACCTCAGAGTTACGGAGCGTCACCTGCCGTATGGAATCACACAGTGATCACAGCGCCTTGCCATAACCCTAGCCAGACAGGCCAGTACCTATTACCTATTCCGGAGGGAAGAAAGACTGAGTTGACCTTGGTGTGAGTTATATAATGAAATGGTTTAGTTACCTGCCCACAGACAGTCACCCATCCAAGTAGTAACCACCTGATAGCGACCCGTCCGGGAGTCGAACCCACGATCTCGCAATCCTAAGTCCAATTGTCCTAACCGAATACCATCCTTCACAAATGATTCATGATTTATTTGTTCCACTTATAGATAAAAAACGTTAAACCGTTCAGTATTGTATAGTACATAGGCTTATACGTACTCCTCCGCTGGTCGTCGACAGACGGCTGATCAGCATGAGGCTGTGCAGACGTGGAGCCCGTACACAGGTGAGACGGACACGCCTCAGTCTGAGTCTCAAGGTCACGCTCAAGGTCATCACACGGTGTCACTTGACACTGCCGGCGTCTATGACGTCGACAGTCGTCACTACAAGATGACCACGAGGACCACGAACTACTGACCGCTTCGTCTGACAATCCAACAACGAACAGGCTTAATGGAGAATACAAATTTTTATGCAATGCCGCTAAAATATCAGACAAAAAGTCCAAGTGTCGCTATGGTAGGCCGACCGTACCGCCCATATCCGAAGGTCGGCGTCCGACTTCCAGTCACAAAAAGAAAGCGACTTCCCAGAATGACTGCAGTCCCATACGCGCTATGGTGACGCTGCTATATCGAACGCTACAATAAAAGCTAAACTGAAAACTTATAGGTTCCGAACTCGTCATCGCCCTATCCAACGGTACCGTCGCCGACTCCCTACGACGTACGGTTTATCCACAATACATGCGTTACAGACGACGACGGACCGCCGACACATCGTGCCAAAGACTCGACCTCAACCGTCGGCAAAAAAACTGGACCAACTTACTGGTGAAAAACGTAGTCCTTCCCAAACTGCAAAGCCCTTTGGGCGGCGCTAATCTCCATTTTACGCGCGATAGCAGAATGCTTCGCACGTCTTAGCCATCGTCTAGGCATCCGTCTGTCTGTCAAGCTAGGATCACGAGATCTACACTGTAGGCTGCCCCAAGGACTCTAGTTTATCGTGACGAAATTTCGTGCCTTCGCGGTAGACCCCTCAGCCGCGCCGCCACCGTTTCTGCTGTTTTCGAGCTTTGACTCATATCGCCCTTACATAATTTGTAAACTGTTAAAGTTTTCTGCTCTAATGCTACATAGGAATAGATGGCCAGAGTAACCCACTCTGATGGGTTTAGGCACTATTATTTCCGCCAAGGTAAACGAAGTGAACATTGGAAGAGATTAAGAGGATTGGTCGTTCTGTCCGTCGTGAACTAGCAATTTGAGGCTAGGCCCAACGTGTGGCCGCCCGGCGCACTACTCCGACTAGTGGCGCCGCCTAGCGAATGAAAATGTAACATCATATACCACTGCGTCAATAATAGCAGAAGAAACTACTGGACATTATAAATGCTCCTCCCACTAAAACCCCTCAACGCTGAAACTTGGCCTCGAATCCTTCGGGTCGTCCTCAACCCAATTTTGGTCTTGGTCCCCTGACTGGTTTCGGAAAAAAAGTGGAAAAAAGAAAAATAATACAAAATAAAAAGTAAAAAGAAAACAAAGCGGAAAACACAAAGCCTCCCATTACTGATAATAAATATTGTGCATCTGCTCGGACCTGTACAGCTGCCGGTGCAGGATATCCTTTGTGAAGTTTCACCATGACACGGGACGGCCGCTCCATCAGCAGGGTTGAGTGGAAATCGGTAGACACAGCTGCGTGTTCGACGCTGAACACCTCGAGAACATCGCGAACTGCAGTTACTCCACGCTGACCATGATGACCAATCACCAGTCACTGCATCAAAACACACACACACACAAGTAATTATGACGTCATGATTGATCCGTGACATCACAGACGACACACGGAGAACTCACTGCATTAGTGGCGTAAACAAAAAGGAAGAGTCCAAAGGGCCCAGCCCCCAATTTCAATTTGCTAGGTTAAAAACAGATATTACGGACTCAGAAAAATAATTAAAATTGTTGCTACCCGATCTCATATTCTAAGGCTATAATGCACCAAATTCTATTTCGGCTGGGGCTCCGCCCAAGACCCTCTGCGGGGGAGCTCACAGCGCTCCTCCAGACGCTCCGGGTCACTTCTAAAGGGAAAGATAAAAGAGGAAAAGTGGGGAGAATGGGGAGAGGGAAGAAATAAAAGGGGAAGCGAAAAGGCAGGCGACCCAAAATTCACATTTCTGGCTACGCCATTGGGGTGAACTGCAGTCAAGCCACGCCGACCTTGCTGACCAGTCACTGCCACAGACATACAAACAGACAGACAAAAACAGACACAGAACAGATACACTAATTGTTTAAGTTCAGTCTGATTAAAACCTGCATAAATGTCAATGCGATACTGGATTTTGTTGTATGGATGTAAAACTTCAACAATTTCAAACGTGATGTGGGACACATTGATGGCCGCGGAAGTTTGGTTCTTGCGGAGGATGCTAAAGAATAGAACCAGTAGGCTTAATCAAGTACTGAAAAATAAACACAAAGTACCCGGCACAAACGATCATTGTGCAAAGCGGGTAAAGTGATATCGCGCGTTCAGACCCACTTGAATTTCACTGCAGCACTTATCCAGTTTCCTGCAAAACTGAAAAGCACTCAGTCACAGAGTTCAAACGTCCGCGTAGAGGATTGTGTTCTATTCTCGCCTGTCCACAGTGAGTTCGCAGTAGTAAATAAAAGAATCGATTTCAAAAAATTCGTACCGTGTTCACACCCATGCATGCACCATGCACGCTACAAAAACTGCATCGAAATCCATCCACAGAGCAGAACACTTCAGCAGATAGCTTATAGACACATGCAAAAACCATAACTTACTTTTTCTCCTGTAGAAACGCTACTTTTGCGACGTCGAACTTTTTGTTTTATTAACTTTCATTTTTGGCTGAAAACAGTGGTGTAGCCAGAATCTAGATGTAGAAAGGGGTGCACTTCGGGGTGGCAAGTGGGAGGGGAGAAGTTTGGTGGCAAAAAAAGTTTGAACTTTTTTTGAGTGAAAATGAAGTGCTTTGGTGCATTTTTGACACTATTTTGAGTAAGTGAGTAGGCTTTTAGGAAGGCACGTGCCCCAATGCCCCCTATGGCTACGCCAGTGAATGAGAACCTCTGGAAGATCAGTTGGAGAGTCTGAATGACGAATCATTGTAATAATTATATTATAGACATCAAAGCAATAATATTTTACACGCACCCGTGGAAAACACAGACTGCAGTGGATGAACGTATATGACCATTCATCACGATCAAATTCAAAGTCGACCTTCTGCAATTTTCGCAGATTTTTCCGCGCCTTTGCGGTTTCAGACTGCATGCAGATTGCAGAGTCAGTCCTATGCTACAGTCAGCCCGCTGCACGGAAAAAAACGGACAAAAACTTCAATTGTTTCCTAGGCCTATATACACCGAATTCGTGAGTGATTTAACTGCACTCAGAAGAACCACGAAATAGGCTACGGCCAAAAATACGTTGAGAGATAAAACGTAGGCGGAAGATTAGAGAGATTAGATGATAATTTTATTTACTGTCAATTAGTCTGCAAGTGCGTGAGACTGACTGTTCGCAGGCATGCACATTGCGTCTTGAAAGCCGACTCTCACAAGTAAGTAAGTAAGTAATGAACAAGAAATCAGCGTAGTTGGCTTCATAAACACATTAGCGCACCGGCCGGCGGCAGCCATGTTGTGACGTCACATGACGTAATACATCCATGTTTGACGACAACAGAGACAAACATCACAGGGTCCCGGACCACTGCTAAGATAGTCTACAATCAAATCCCGCGGTAAGCATCGAAGCCTCTATTAGGTCAAGACAGCGCGGAAGCAGATCTTGGTGGTGGTATAGTAGCAAATAGTACAAGAAGCCCAACTGTCGCTAAAAACGGCCGACCCTACGCCTGTGTCGGAAAGCCAACAAATGTGAATGAAGCATCAGTTCAGTATCCTTGTTTGTAAGGAAAAGAAGGGTCGGCAATGGAAGCATTAGAAAGGATATTTGCAAATGTCTGTAGCTTCTTAATAGTAACCATTGTGCTGATAAGTTTGGCTGTAATGCGCCATGCAAATTTTAGAGATAGGAACCCTCTATTTTGGGAGAACATGACTGTGTCCGTAAGGAGTCGAAGATGGTACCGTCTGTATGATGGGGCACTGAATGGTTAGGCTGTTAGCCTGTTAATAGTAGCCATGCCGCTGATTGAATCGGCTTGGCCACAGTTCGCAATGCAAGTATTTGGGGGTGCAGCCATTATCCTCGTTTAAGGGAAATAGAGGAGTTGTAGAGAGTCCGACTAGGTACCACTTGTTCAGGAAGGTTACCGTTAAGACTTACCGTTTAGCCACAATACAGACAGACAGTGAAATGCAGTAAAAATAGCAAAACTCTATAAGCCTTAGCGAGATAGAATCGTCGAAAGATCTCTCAAATTCATAACAAAATTGAAGTAAACCAGCAAAAATGATTACTGATTTCGCAATAGTCCTGATAAAAAAAATGTGAAAATATTAGCAACAAGATGAATGTCGCACTTTACGCATGTCGTGATGGTTATTGCGACTTACCGTGTAGCCACAGTACCGCACGACTGGCACACCATAGTGCGTTCAAGATCATCCAAGGTCATTGATTTTAATGCCATTTGAAAGCCAGTATTCGACTTCCTATTAGTGATCAATAGCAACCGCCCTGTCTTGCACCGTTTAGCCACAATACGCCGGTTACAGAGGACGACAGACGACGACGGACGACAACCGTGTAAGACGCCTACAGCATTGCTGTTATCTGACGCGCTTTGACTCGAGCCGGCGTTAGCCCAAATTCCATTACGCCGACTTTCACCAAAACTTCGCCGCAAGGAAAGTCGTGGACACAAACCATCTCGACGTGTCGAGATGTTTGCAACAAAGTTCGTGACAAGTCCGCGACAAACCCGTTTGTGTCGCTCTAATGGAATTTAGCCCGTTACAATGCACGGAAAAAGTCGGCGACAAAGTCCGCGACAAAGTTCGCAAATCGTGAAAGTCGGCGACGTGATTTGTGTCGCGAACTTTCATGATTTGTGTCCGTGACAAATCCGCGACTTTGTCGCAAACTCGGCGTAATGGAATTTGGGCTGTTCCCAGCACGAAGGAACCACAAGGGCTGGTCCGTGACGACTGACGACGGCAAGCGGCCTGACGGTTTGACATTGCTGCCATGGAACTCTGGGCGCAGCGCCACTTAGGACGTCACAGTCGACACTCAGGGAAACGCTTATCTGCAGCAGAGTGCCATCACCAGTGCCAGTACCGCTGAGACTAAAGCTGTCAGAAAAAGAAACAAGTACAGCTCACTCAGCGGCACCCACGACTTTTTTCGAGTGGCACTGGAAACACTTGGACCCATGAGTGTCAGCACCCAAGAGTTCTTGGCACAAATCGCAAGGCGTTTGACCGAGGTGACGACAGACCCCCGTGAAACGACGTTCTTATTCAAGCGATTGTCGGTCACCGTCCAACGTTTCAACGCGGCATGCCTAGCTGATGCGTTCGCAATATTCGAGCCCGCATCGTAACCATTCCGGATATAATTTCTGTAGTTTAATATTTCAGCCCTCGGGAATTGAGTAGGCCTACGGGGGCTATAATAAATAAATTTATAAATAAATAAATGTTTTCTTAACAAACCAAAAAGTAATATAAATCCCCACATTATCGCACATACTCCCGCGTCAAAAAAGCTACAATTGACCGACCAGAATTGGCACACAGCTGAGCCAAAGTCAACAGATAGGACGAAACGGCAACGTCTGTAGTTGATCTCGCTGAATTTAATGACTGGCTTAGCACCAAGAGCGCGCCAGCGCTTTTCGTCCGTCAAATTCGGTCGGTTGGTCGTTTCGAGCAAGATTACGATTGGAGTGTCCGTACAGCAGCTATATATAGAGCGGACAAACAGAATCTGCAGCTGCAGACTTTGCAGACTCTGCAGTGTGCAACAAAGAGTGATATCTAGCGTCAGCGCGCGACAGTCAATTATCACGAACACGTCTGCGACGTCTCCTATAGCTTAGGACCTGCGCTTACGTCCTTATGATAAACGGAAAAGTTAATCGAGGTTGTACTGAGCAAGTAGCTGATGGCAAGCACGCTGTTAACGCGCTGTCTTTCGCCTGCTATGTTTCCGTGCCATCATATTCGCGTGCGGCGTGACTATCGCGATTATGGGTGCGCTATCATTCACTGAATATGAACGTTAATGACTGGTGAAACAAACCGGTATACCAAACAAAGTATACCGGTCTACCTGTACCAGCTGCAGAAGCCAGTGCTCAGTTCTCAACCTCATCACCAATCTGCTTATCAGAGTGGCGACGACGCAATTTTTTGGCGGTTAAAGACAAAAGAGGAGAATGCAAAACACAGACACGAAGAAAAACTTCAGGATGGCTAAATCAAAGAACTCGACACAATCGACTATTGCTGCAAGAAAAAAAAATGAATACCTAGTAGATAGGCCTATGCAAAGTTTGCTAGGTGCGTGGGCGACGTATTAGAAGAAAGACCCGACAAGAGATGGATAATGTACTAGTACAATGCAATGACCATGCCGGTGGCAGAAGTCGCAAATGACTTTTGCTGTTTTAGAGGACTAATATCATCACATCGTCCTTACACACAGTTGTAAACTGGTAAGTTTTTTTACGTATATCCTATATAATTATAGCTCAGAACGTCTCATAAACTGCATCCAGATTAATCAACTTTCAGAGGCAAAATTTAGTGAGAAATAAGCTTCTATACGCATACATCCATGAGTAGTGAGTGCTATCTAAAAATTTAGAAGACCGGTTTGTTTAGAAATACAACTGATGTAGAAGCACTGAGTTAAGAAAAAGTACAGCTCATATCTTATTAATGCACAGGCTTTATTATCTCCTAACTTTAGGCTTTTAGCATTATCAAGTATCAACCAAGCACAAAAATTAGTTAACGGTAATAACGGATAAAAGAAAAACTTTAAAACGGTAACCGGTAAGCATAAAAAGCACAGTCTTCGGCAACCCAAATGAGTTTTTCAGCAAAGTCGTTTTTAAACCGTCGCCGAGAGTATAGCGATGAAAATCGACTGAACTCGAAGCGCTTCATTTTATTTAATTTTACAACGGCGGTAATTACTGCGTAAGACGATAAGCATTTACGTTACATGGCGCTTGGGGTTATCAACTACAACCTAATACTGAACCGGCCGGCATTGATGCGCCGACTGTAAACACGATCCTATGGTTGTTTTTAGACATCACCGTTCGAAAAAAATAACCTACCGGTAATCATAACTATAATATACTGAGTTTTTTACTGACGCATCGGTTAAGTTAGATTCAGAACGCGCTATCGTACGTTAGTGCTTGAAAGAATGTTTTTAATTTGACCATCTTTCTTCACACCGGAGAATTGTGTATTTTTAAACTGATAAAACCAAAAATGCAATACTTGGTGATTGAATAAAAACAAATACGATGCAAATCAAGTGCAAATCTGTCTGTCTGTATGTCTGTCTGTCACACTATATGCGATGTGCCTGAACCATAGATGTAAAAAAAACATTTTTTTATGTTTTTTTATAAAATTATTAAAACACGTTTTAATGTTTTATTTTTATTTTTTGAATGACTTTTTTATTTGTTGTTTTTTTTTATTTTTTAATGTTTTTTGTGCTTTTAATGTCATGTTTTTTGTTCTTGTTAAATCGTTAGAATAAATTGCTACAGATGTGTTAAAAACTGTTAACGTGATTAGTATACTTAGTATTTGTTCTGACATTTGATTGTTTTGTTTATAATTGAGTATGTACGATAATCATGGTTACATAAAATAAAAAAATCCCTATAGCGTTTAAAAAACATTTGCAGTTTAATGTTTTTATAATGTTTTATAATGCTTTTTATAAAAGTATAAAAATATGTTTTATGTTTTTTATTTGCAAATAAATGTTTTTAACATCTATGGTCGTTCTGCTTCCAAGTAAAATTTCTAACATTTTTCTGAATGTTTACCGCCTCCTACCATGCGCCCTGATTCTTTCTGAGACTTTGGCGCTTTATAAATCATTTACTTACTTACTTACTTACTTACTTACTATCTACACGTATTTAAGATACTGAAAATGTCGTTAAAAATTTGCCAAAAATGTCTGCAACAATATTTTAATGACGGCCTGGCGGCGTCAAACTTTCTGCAATTTCTCTCACAGAACCGCAACTTTTAAAAACATTTCAACAATTGGATGACAAAGTTTCGGCGACTTTTACCTGCTAGCCAGGTCACTATATGCATGGCGGAGGAATATAAATAAAATCGGTTTTTGATCTAAAGCAAACTATATAGCGAGAAAAATGGTATAACCGTTGTCCTAGGCATAGGTATAAAGGGGCGCACAAAGCGACGTAACTGAACTGAACTGAACTGACACGGTTTAGTTTTTGACGAAATGACCAATGGGCAAGCAGGGCGAGCCCACAGTCATTGGTTGACGCGTAGGCCAACGACGCCGTTAGACGGTGCCTACCGTAATGCATTACTGCTTGCCCATTGGTCAGTTCGTCGAAAACTAAACCATGTCAGCTCAGTTCAGTTCAGTTCAGTTCAGTTACGTCGCTTTGTGCTTGCCTCACATCTTATCAGACCTTAGTGCCTGCAATAAAACATCCATCACTACGATGGCCATCTGCTGTGGCAGCTGCTGCATCTAATGAGATGATGACGCAACGTATTGAGTGCAGAGTAATATACTGAGACAGACAGACGGACGGACGAACGGACGTATCACAAGCGTTATAATGCTGCCAGAGCCTCGTGTCTTGCCGGTCATGTTACACGACACCCTGCCTACAATAGGTCTATATCCCGCTGGTACAAATCAATTATGATCTGCACCAGCCTTTCGGCGACGATTAAGAATCGTGACTCACAAACTGTGAGGATCTATACAGCTAATCCAGAGCAACCAATTTGCGGTCTCACGGAATTGAAATCGATCAGACATTTAGCGTAGACTGCTGGCTTTTCAACTTAATTACTGCACAGAAAAAAAAATTAAGAACTGGCGGAATTACGCGATTTCTAACTATAATCAGAATGGTTGAAAAGAACTACAGCGCGCACATGTATATGGTCACTTATGGTGGCAATAGGCTTAGACCTGGAAAACTATAGTCTTCTACGTTAAGTTCCACCAATCCACTGGACCCTGCGCAAGCTCCGCCGACGGAAACAAGCACATACACAGTAGTGATGATTCGAAAATGTCGATATATCGTTTTCGATATCGATATATCGTATCATATCGTATCGACGAAAAAAATATCGATTTTTTCGATATATCGCGACATTTTACTCCAGAAGTTTACATTGTTATTACTGCATTACTAAAACAACGAGAATAAACGGAGAAAACGTCAAACTAACCGAAGTAAATTAACTATAGTGTCGTGATTTAACGATACTTACGACAGTCTATAGTTGATTTTTAAGTTCGCTGACACATTTTAGTATCTACGTAAAGCAAACTGCCTTGCTGAAAGTTCACGTCTTGTTCTTGTGCTTGTATAAGATTTACACACTTATCATTTTTAAAATATCGATATCGATATCGCGACGTTTTCAAAATATCGTATCGATATCGTATCAGAATTGAAATCCTGATATCGAATCATCACTAATACGCAGACGGGGAATTAGTTTATATTCCTCAGAGGCTCGGAGACCAACTAAAGTGAGTAAGGAACATTAGCAGCCTAAAATGTGAATTTATATAACGCATAACGTTAGAATTATCTGAGTAGGCTAAGTGGAAGTCATAACTCAACAACTTCAATAAACCAAACAATACCGCATAAAAAACATCGTACATTCACGGACGGATCTGGCTAAAAGAAAACAAGTAAATAAGTAAGTACAGAGTGGGCCATAACAAAACCGTCCCCTATATTATTCTGTTTAAAATGCTACTGCATTTGTTTATATGGACAAAATGACACACCATATAAATTGCTAGTCTGTTCTGCACATACTGATGTCAAAACCTAATAAGTACGTCAAAATGTTATGTTATTAGCAAATAATATGACAAAATCAAAGCACTTTGAATAGAAACGTAACATAATAAGTTATAATAAATTCATCAAACTGAACCTTTTATTATTGTTTTTGTTGACGTTTCAGCAACCGCTGTTGCCTTCGTCCGAACGACTGTCTACCAGGTGTAGCTGCGGCGAACGTCTTCAGTAGTCATAAATATGTGTGGAAGTTGGTAGGACCCCTCGTCTCGGTTCATCGACTTGTCTTGTTTTTTTCTAATGTGTATCGCTTCTCTGATCCACCGGTCCATTCAGTTGCTTTCTCTGTCGATCACCTTGGCGTGGTCCCAGTCTATGACGTGGTTGAGAGAGATGGCGTGGTCTGTGACTGCTGACTTGTTTTGCTCAGTTGCTGCGGATATGTTGGTGCTTCGTTGTGTGACTTCCTGTCTGTGTTCCTAAAGACGTACGCCGAAAGCTCTGCCTGTTTCTCCAATGTAAGTTTTGTCGCAGTTCTTGCATGGTATTTTATACACACATTCACAGGCGTCTTGTTGTCTGAGCTTGTTTTTTGGATGTAGCCTACGAGCAGACTTCTTATTGTCTGGATTCTGGAATGGTTTCACGACTGAGAAAATGCCATGTCGTCTGTAGGCTCGGGTAACGGCTTCCGACAGGCCATCTTGCTGCAGAGCACCCCAAACCCCATAATCGACGGGGTTTATGTCGGGACTGTTCGGCGGCCAGACAGAAGGCTCGATGAAGTTGGGTACGTTCTGCTGCAGAAACTCGACCGTTAACTTTGCCCGGTGACGTTACACTGTTTTCCCCATTGTGTTTCCTGTAGAGTTGGGTTGCTTTCATTTATTTTATCCCATTACAAATTATACAAAAGTACAAAAGGCCGTGAAAAAATTGAAGAACAACAAAAGTCCAGGAAATGACGGGGATAACAGGCGAAATGATCAAACACGGCGGACCACACTTGATTGAAAAAATACACCAGCTGTGTAACAAAGCGTGGAAGACGGGTATCGCGCCTACAGAATGGAAAAAGTCAGTTC
>Ga0056128_1009729_pt1 | contig 12029 bp, 10 predicted proteins | sample WorMetLIZISLAND2_FD_71113 | JGI IMG/M metagenome (GOLD analysis project Ga0056128, IMG submission 71113) | Marine gutless worms symbiont microbial communities from Max Planck institute for Marine Microbiology, Germany - Olavius geniculatus... ...
ACTGAGTCTAGCAATGTCCCTTCGCTTTCTGAATTGTGCTTTGTGCTTCTTCTTCAGCTTGATTTTGATATTTGCCATAACCAGGCTGTGATCCGAATCGATAAGGGACGGCATGACACTAAAAGCGAAAGTAGACCTCATAGTAGGAAGTAGGAGCAAGTATCAGCATCTACAAAAACTTGTCTAAAACCCAGCAGCAATATTGTGCTTGTCGTGCATTTATCATCTTAAGGTGCGTACATAGCGACAGAAATAAAATGAAATTAAATCAAAGCCGGAGCGCGCGGCCTTCATTTCATTTTATTTTATTTAAAGGTTAAAGGTTAAAAGGTGGTGATATCGCTCTTAATGCGACGCCCATCTCAGACCTACGGAGCGTTACCTGCCGTATGGGATCACACATTGTTACCTGCCACCCGACGCAGGTGAACGCGCCCCACCTTAACCCCAGCCAGATAGGCCGGTACTCGATTTACTTTCCCCGGAGGGATGGAAGGCTGAGTTGACCTAGGCGGCTGGCTACGTACCGAGATGGTTTAACTGCCCACAGGCAGTCACCCATCGCAGTACTATCCGGGCCCGGCGTACAGTAACTTCGTTGATCGGATCAAACGCGTTACCACTACACCACGCCACTTCTAGACTTTCAGCAGTAGCATACTTGTCACGTGTGGACTTGCGCATCCAGGTCCAAACGTGGGCTAAGTTGGGCGTCGCACTCGAAGTTTTGTAACAGTTTGCAAAGTTCTGCAGATACTACCGGCTCGTTTTTTAGTGGAAATGGCAGCTGCATTTTCTGCTCGATGTTTTTCTCGCGGCGCGTGTGCGTAAAAGCGCGTTCACCGAGCGTTATGGACAGAGCGCAAACGCGTAACATCAATGATGGATATGACCGCATATAGCTGGTGTTGTCGCCTGCGTCTCACAAAGTACGACGATGTGCGTTGAATAATAGAAATGCTGGGTCTAGGGCTAGGCAACCTGATGCAGGCTGTCGCCGTTCTGTATACATACAGTAATCACCGGACATTGCTGAATAATGTCAACGTTACGCCGCGCACGGAGGGCTCGACTGATTGCATATGCATCGCTGTGCATGTAAAGTGATGTAATGACGCTAGAACCATAGCGGTGTACATGAAAGCGATGTCCGATTGTTCGGATGTCGTAAACACTGTAATAAATATTGGCTAGCTCTACATCATTGGCCCGGTCCATCTCCCAGTCCAGCTGTTAGCATGCAGTCACGTCGAATAAAGGAAATTATGAATGAACGAAAATGCTGAATAAATTTTCTTACTTCGAGAGCTAAGTTACTTAGTTTTCCTATCTTTCGCTATGGAGTCTTGAGTGTTATAAATGCCATTATAATCTCACTTCACTCAAACGTGACGACCGATAGCGTCTTGCGTTTCTCTATCACACGCGCATATAGGCGAAACACGCCGTCGATCACGGCCACGAAATAAGTGCGTTTCATTATGTATTATGTCTCGATACACTCGCATAATACACTGTACACCTTGTTCAGACCTATACGTAGATTTCGAGCGTGCGAAGATGACGAATGTTGTTAGTTCTGTTTTTTTCCTGCTGCCCAAGCGTCGACAGTGGTCATTCGTCTGCAATGTTTTATGCTGCATGCGTCTCGGCGGCAGAGCCAGCTATGAAAGCGCCATTATTTAACCCTGATAAATATTTCAAGACAGGAAGCGGGCGCGCGTCAGCGACGGTCGCAAGACACACTTGTATCAGGGCGTCTGCAGGACTACGGGAGGTGACTGACGACGTCGCTTTTTCTGCAGCAGCAATACTGCAACAGCAGCAGCAGCTGCAGCAGCATGGGCGTCGATGCTTATGCGACATGGGGCCCTGTCCCCCAAAATTTGACAGCGGAGTATTAGCGATAACTTAAAAGAGGCTTTTCATTTATGCACGATTTTAGTCAGTTCACTCTGAGAAAAAAACATTAAAACTGTTGCCGTCAAATGTCATATTTTAAGGAAAGTCGCTTCGCTGCAGACTCTGTTGCTCCCAGATCCCTTGGCTGAATTTCAGGGGGCTACTTCTAACTGGATGGAATGGAAAAGAAGGAAGGGGGCAGGGTATGGGGAGAAGGAGAGAGAAGGGAGGGAGGGATCATTATTATTATTAATAACAATTTATTATACACGAACGGATTAACGTGACATTTAGTCTAGTCAAATAGGCTTTAAGGACACGTAATAACAAAAGTACGCTAACAGTCGAAAAGAGATGGAGGAAAAGGGAAGAAAAATTCGCTACTATACACTAACTATTTCCCTCAACCATGGAGAAAGAACGACGCCTGTAAGCAGCAGCGACAGCGATCGTGTCAGTTAGCGGGAGCAGTCTAGTGGCCCGGGTTGCAACAGCTGCGACGAGGAAGAAGAAGGAGGCTGTGAGATTAATTCCATGACTGATGTGACGACGAGACGTACGCTATATCGCGCTTTACCGTCTGCGACTTTCCGTCTTCCGCTTCCCTCGTCGTCGCTCTAATGCCGTCCTCGCACAATAAATAAGTAAGGAGAATGCGACGGACGACGCTGGGTTCTACGTGAGACATATTAACGGCGGCGTCCCATGGAGCGGGTCGGCCGGACGGACTTGGTCCATAACTCTTCATCACGTTACTCGCTCGACGTATATATAAACGACGCCGGTAGCCGTTCTATTACATAACGCTTGCCCGTCAAAGCTCGTTCCTCAAAGTCCAGTGGTTCAATAAGTTCCAGACAGTATGACGTAAGGCTAAGGCCTCAGGAGATACATTGATGTTTTACTGATTTTTGCCTATTTATTTAAAAATATTTTGTTTTTTTTCCAATGAAAATCATTTATCTTGTCATTCGTGTCATATTGTGGGCATATCACACTTATATTTTAAACATATTTTTCGACGTTTATTTGTCGACAAAGTTTTAAATTATGGCTATGTTGCCGCAAAAGTTAAAAAAACGTCTAGGCTTAGGCCCAGCTGATCCGCACAATTATTTAAAGTTACGTCACAACCCGGGATTAGAAAATACAGACACTTCTGACCTTCAGCATTCTGTTTTCGATAGTTGCTGCTGACGACGTGACCGGATTCCGCTCGCGACGAAGTTTTTTTCTTCCATTCATCGCTCGAGTGTTTCCGGCGTAAGGAAGATGGATGATGGTTGGGACGACAACGTGACGACTGGAAGACCGAAAACGCGGGAATGGAAAACGCAGGATTGGAAAAGGCAAGAACGACATTGTGTACTGTATAAATAGCGAGACATATCGTGGAGTAATAAATAGTAAGCTATGACCAATGCTTCAAATAATAAGTCCGTCAAAAAATTATTGTCATCAGACAAACTATTGCTGTGCAGGTTGTCGTCGAAGATAAAGTGACATAACTTCAGCAATGTAATGCAACTTGCAAGGAGAACGCCATCAAGTTTGGGGTAGAACAGAGTTCGAGTAGGGAAAATTATCGCTTTTCATCACTCAGTCGTCGTAGCTTTTATGATTGACTGAAGTGTTGCGCGATTAACGTTCTATATTTTATCGTACGATGTGTCGATTGTGTATTAAACGAACTACCGTTTGTTTTGCTATTCCATGTAGGTCTGTTTCACGCTGTTCTTATACATTTGGCGTTCCATAGACGGGGTCCTGCGTTTTCCGGCTCTGCATTTTTCACGGTGCCGCGTTTCCATCGTCCCGCGACGACGGCAAGAGCGACGATTCGCGGACTAGCACACTGATGTATGTGGTCGGTCGGCCCCACGGTCGTTTCTTGCCCTGACAGTCACCATATACTGACTACCACCGCCGCACCGAACACTGTATGCCTCGCGGGAAAAGTGCTGAAAATCAGCAGCGACAAATCTTTCAAAGAATATACTGCTTTTCCCTGCAGAAATGCAATCGTTTAGGGTTTTACTGTACTGAAATCTGGCACTGCTTCGCAGGAGGCCTAGATTTTTGTTTACAAAATGAAGAGTGAAATAACCTTATTTAATTACGAGGTATAAATAAGGTATAAAAGTCGTGTACTGCTCCCCCGAGTATGTTTTATGACGAAGCTTTTTTAACTGTTATCGATGTCTTATGTAGCGGTTTGGCTTCTGTAACGTCGTTGGTCGCATTAACTCCTGGTCCGGTTAGTATTTGGATGGATGATCGTCAGCAGGCGGGTGAACCATTTCACTATGCAACCAGCACTCAGCCTGGCTATCCATCCGTGGGTATGCGCAGTGAGTAGCAGCTAAAGCTTGGATGTAAACAGGCACACCGTGCGATGCACTAATTCCGTGTCCGTGATCATCCCGCAGTGTAAACTGGTGTCTGGCTGAGTGATAAGGAAACGGAGATCAGTGCCGCATTATCATGGGCCTTATACGATTCGCGAAAGACTTCGTACGTTTTTACGCTCCGTATATAAAATCTCACTGTGATGAATCTGGTTAAAGTGTATGGACCCATATACGATTATACGTGCTTCATGACAATACAGATTGCTGAGTGGTGTGTATAAATCTGGACGCGTGTATTGTGCGAACACCTGGCGCACGTGAGCACGTGTGTGTGCGTGCTGTAGAGAGCATGTGTTCGTCGGATGTCCGTCTGTGTGTGTCGGTGTGACGCCAATTACATGGACGACCGTGATGGCTATACGGCTATGAATGAGTCGTATCGATTGAACCCATTACGCCGATGATCACAAGCATTGACGTTGTAGCAGGGGAGGGACAATGGAGGGGGGAATTGCCCTTTCCCCTCCAAATTTTGGGCCGTCGTAAAATTGTCGAAAAATCTTCTCGTTGTCGAAAAATTTTTGCTCGAAAAATTTTTGTCCGAAAATGCAAAATTCGGGGTTGAAATGCCGCCATTTTGGGAAAATTTAGGGACAGAATTGAAATTTCGAGCGCCCGTTATCCCCAGAACTGCAGGCGTATGCTGTATAATGTAACGTTTGTAATTGGAGTAGCGACTGTCAGAATAGGAACCTTGGATGGGTGACTGACTGTCTCCGGACAGCTAAACCGTCTCGGTATATAACCAACACCGAGGTCAACTCAGCCTTCTATTTTTCCGGGGTAGGTAAATAGAGTATCGGCCTGTCTGGCTAGGGTTGAGGCGGGGCGCGTTCACCTGTGTCGGGTGGAATCTGAAACTTCACATGGCAGGTGACGCTCCGTAGCTATGAGATGGGTTCCCATGAAGAGCTGTATTTTTGAAGCTTTTAAAATCCGTTTATGTCTTTATGGTGTCAGGTTGGATGAATCGCGTCGTGCGGCTGCGGACGCACGGGAGAAGCTGGAGAGACAGAATCAGCAACTGTCAGACATGGAGGCCGAGGTCGGCCTGCTCAGACGCCGCGTCGAACAACTCGAGACGGACCGGGACAAAGACAAGAAACTCATCGCTCAACTGCAGGAGTCTCTCAACCGTGCCAGAGCGGTCCGTTCACTCGATGTGTCGTCTCTCTCTCTCTCGTCTGTCGTCTGTCTGTAACGCATATATAGTGGCTAAACCGTACGTTGTAGGGGATCAGCGATGGTACCGATGGATAGGGCGATGACGAGTTCATATAGGTTGTCAATAATAAGCATGCCTTCATCTTCGGCGGTTTAGCCGCAATTTTGAATGCAAGTTTCTGCCTGAAGCCATCACCTACGTGCGCCGAATTACCGTATCACATCTTAGCATTCATTGTGGCGTTGGATATAGCACGTCACCATAGTGTGTATGGGTCTGTAGTCACTCTGATAAATTGCTTTTTCCGCGACCGGAAGTCGGATTCTGGCCTTCGAATAGGCGACCCACCCTATGACAGCTGGGCTTCTTGTCTATATGCATTGGTCTGTCATATTTTGTGTCCCGTTGCTTAGACGTCCAGCGGTCACAAAATGTTTTGTCCGAGTTATGTGCAAATCGGCATCATTGTCATCGGTCGGACATAAATTCATCAATGGCGCGTCGGTGTGAACGTATAACGCAGTTTGTTGTTGTCGAGCAACGTGCACTACGCATGCAACATGTATACTAGCGGACTCGCGATAGAAAAAGAGCGTGAATGCTAAGCTTCCAAGTCCAAGTCAATTATTGTCAGTCAGTTGGTCGCCCTGTTTCTCTCTGTCCACTATTCACTTGTGTTGATCCCTATGGGACAGGCTGGAGGCAAGCCCTCCACTTTGGACTGGGGGACACTATCACAAGTGTGCCCCCTCGATATTTGAAGAGTAATAGCAGTAACTTTGAGAATTTTCAATTCATTCATGCAACAGTTTGGTCAGTCGATTCTTTAAAAAATCATGAACATTGTTGCCACCATGTCATATTTTGAGGCTAAATGCATTAAATTTGATTTCGACTGGGGCTTCGCCCCAGACTCCGTCGGAAAACTTTCAGCAATCCCCCAGACCCTCTGGCAGGATTTCAGGGACTTACTTTTATTAGGGAATGAAGGGAAAATGAAAAAAGGGCGGAAGAGGAGAGTGAAGTGAAGGGAAAAAGGAAGAGGAGGGCAGATGAGAGGGAAAGGTAAAGGAAAAGGCGGGGAAGGGGAAAATTCTCAAAGATGTCTCCCCAATCGTGGAGTTAAATCGACGTCTATGGTATATGCTACTGTTGCTGTGCTCGCAAGTGTTCCTGACGTTTGTCGTCGACAACGAATAACGCCGGCGAGCGACTGATTCGAATTGCAAATGCGCCGCAGCCCACAGACAGTCGTCTTCTTTTCTTCCCGTCTCCATGTCCGTCCGTCCGTCCATCTCTTTACGTGTTCCGCCCTATCTGTCTGTCTGTCTGTCTGTCTCACTGTCTGTGACCTGGCATGGGTTTTTGCTGATCGTAGGACCGGACCTGCTCCGGTACCAGGACCTTCAACTCCGCCCCAAGGACGTTTCGCCCTCAAGAATTGCGGACACGGCGAAGACGAACCGACGATTAAAGCGACGTCGTCCAGTAGCGTCGTACGTGGCAAGGGGGAGGCAAGGAAGGCAGCTGCCCCTTTCCCCAATTTTGGGCTGTCGGAAAATTGTCCGAAAATTTCCGTATTGTTGGAAATTTTCATTTGTGACCAAAGTACAAAAATCGAGAGCTGTATAAAACCCCCATTTTCGGGAAAATTATGGGCAACGTTGGAATTTTGAGCACCCATAATTTCGAAGTATTCTCTTTCGGAAATTTGTAAATCTTTCTGCAACTTCCTGCCCCGTTTACTTTTTTAACCCACCACGTCGCCGTTGCCGTTATTGGTTGCGAAACGTTCACACTGGGGAAGGGGCGAAATGTTCTGGGGGTCAAACGTCCGTAATCCGGGTGTCCGTTCGCCTCGCGTTCAGCTCTAGTCGTCCTCGTTCTCGTCTACACCATGGACTGTTCTCGTCTCACGTTCTAGGCTTTAGACAGTCTTGTATACGACCGACTGCATGCGCTTGCACGGTCACACCCATCGCTCCAGACAGACACCGGCTAATAGCAAGCGGCTGAGTGCAAACGCGACTTTACTGCTAACGTTTAGATTCATGAAACGACAAAATGACTCTTCCTTACTTAGTCAGTCTGCGGCCCACGCAACCGCTCATAACATAAATACCGGTTTATGCATCGCCGGCAGTCCGTCCGTTCGTCCGTCTGTGTGTCAGGCACGAACGAAACTCATAAAAACGTCGTATTGTTTACGGCGCGTTATGTATCTCATGGCTTGTTTTGAAATTGACAATGCAAGGTGAAATGTCATATACACCGTGTCTCAGAAAAAAAACAGTCAAAATTGTTTTTATCATAACTTTGTCAAATTTTTACTAACTTTAATAATTTTTGGCGTGTTGATGGCTAAGATGACGAAATTATGTAAGGTGCACTCACTTTCCACCCCATCTAATTTATGTCAATGCACTACCATGTGAAACACAGATGCTCCAAATTGTTACATAATGCGGAGATTGGTCTCAAGTAAACGCTGTATCGAATTAATTAGGCACAAAATACACTAAAATGTGAATTATTTAACAGAATTATAAGTTTGTATAACAACTTGCTTGCAAATTATTAGAATTTATGCCAAAGGGTGCTCCGCACATAAAGATGCAATGGCTGATGGCAGAATCAACGATTGACTGATCAAATGCATTCACTCATCGATTAGACGTGTTTTAAGCTCATCAGCCAGCTACTTTGTTGTCTGCTGTTTTCAGCATAAAATATTTAATACCTCAAAATTATTAAACCACGTCGCACCCTCTGTCGAATTGATGATGCAAAGGTGAGCCATCTGATACAAATAATCGCCGCGTAGTGTAACAATTTGGAGCATCTGTGTTTCACAGGCTAGTGCGTTGACATAAATTAGGTGAGGTGGTAAATAAGTGCACCGTGCATGATAATATCGCCTTGGCCATCTTTGTGCCAAAAATTATCAAAGTTGGTGGAAATTTGACAAAGTTATGCCAAAAACAATTTTGACTGTTATTTTTTGAGACACGGTGTACATACGATGTCATAGCGTTCAGTTGTCAAAGAATATGGAAAAACGAAGATTCGCTATCTTTGCAGTTACAACGAATGTTGTGTGATCTGTTAATAATTAGGACTTGGACAACGAGACTCTGGAGCACATCAATGCGGAGAATCGTCGTCAAACGCTCGAGGAGGAATTGGAATTCATTAAGTCTGTGCATGATCAGGTCAACTTTGCCTGCCTTATAATTTATACTGCATGCTTGTACACAGCCGCTCAATGATGGATCTTGGCAAAGAACAGCGCGTGCCAAAAAAATTAAATCCGCGGTGCAGACCATCCCTGGGAGTTATTCGCTACAATAATAATCAGAAAAGTGCATAAATGACGTGTCGGCACTATAGGTAAAATTAAAAACGTGATGTCAGCCGAATTGTATAGGCCCAAATTGCCCAATCTCCGCTTGCTTTGATTTGTTGCGGATATTCACTTCAACACATCCAAAAACTCTCTACGTACCTACCTCTTTAATTTGCCTCTCTCTCTCTCTCGTTTGTTAGAACTAATCTCTAAACTTGTCTCTTCAGGCAAGTTTACTACAGTAACACGCTACCTGTGGCTAGCGCCTCTGATCCTACGGCCACATGGCACTTTACAAATATGTGTATTAGGCCTATTATTGTTATTATTATTATTATTACAGAGGGAAGTAGAGGAAATTGGGCGTCTATATTTATCATAATACAGGAGATGAAGGAGCTGGCCGCGCTGGCTTACCGCGACACGACGGCCGAGAACCGCGAGTTCTGGAAGAACGAGATGGGACAAGCCCTGAGAGAGATTCAAGGCGTCTATGAGGACAAGATGGACACGATGCGCAACGAGATCGAAGCCTCTTACAGTCTTAAGGTAACTAAAGCCCAATTTACACCTCCGACGACGAGTTGAGTTGATTCGCGTCGGCGTCGTCGGTGTGAATTAGGTATAACGTCTTTTCGCTTCATAGTATCATTTTTTTTCCAGGTTTTTGCATTTTGCAAAATCATTACAAAATGATCTGAAGAACTATTTCTGTATCTGTACTTTATCGTAAAGAGTTCGCATATATGATATGTTACAAGAAATTTGAGCTAATGCTCATGATACACGTGAGAGCCTATAGCAGTTCCTGTTCGCAGGTAATCTTGGTCTATCTCCATCCATTTCGTCGCAGTTCATACTTTTGCAGGCAAAAATCGCCAAAAAATCACTAAAACCCTGTTTTTAAAGTTTAAGGTCATTAAAGGTCATCGATGTTGACATTTTTAAGAAGCTTGTCACCAGTGCTTGTTATGATAAGCAGCATGTCTCTGCTTATCTGCTAGTCCCCGGAACCGTTAAGCTAAGGCCTTAACGGCTGGTCTGAAGCCTTAGCGGTGGTTTAGCGGTCCGGACCGCTAAGACGTCTGTCACTGGCAGACTCTTCGAGAGGGGAGAAGGCCCCTGCCTTCCCGAACTATCGTACCGGGCGGCCTAATTATACCGAATACCGACACGACTAAAATACCGACACTGACCCAGCTCTACTGCGCCGCTCAAAACTGCAGTAGGCCTATCTATGGTTTTCGCACTTTGCAGCCATTTTGTCAACGTCATTTCCGAACTACTATTGTTCGTGCGAATTTTGTACGTATTACGACGACACTCAAGTTGTAATCATTTTGACTAGGCCTGCGCACGCGGGTGTCAAAGAGGAGTACTTTTCCAAAAAAGTGGTTATTTATCCGCTGTTGGCTTGTCTGTGCGTGAAAATGATTGCAGATAGTAGTCCCCGGAATCGCCGCCGCCACCGCCGCCGTTAAGGCCTCGGACCGCAACCAAAAATCTGCTTGCTGCGGCTTAAGAGGTGTGGCTGCAAAATTTTAGACAAAGTGAAATTTTCTCCAAATGGACGACCCCTCAGCGATATCTGATCTAGCTTGTAGCACGGCCATGTACGACATGGGTCTGCATGCAAAATTTCAGGCGTCGGTTTAAAGTAGGATACCCTGATCATCCTGATGTAAGCAATATGACATTACCTCACTAGACTCATAATGAATCTTTACATTCAATTTTGATGTTTTAATGATGAACTGTGCAGTTATTTTGAAATTTGTTGACTTCATAAACCTTCTGCATTTTACTTAAAAATTGCAACACAACGCTAATTTACCCACAAGCTAGGCAGCCATTTTCTGTTTACACAGTCGATAAAAGTTGTGCAAATAAACAAGATCGATACCGTAACCCTATTCTTTAACGCTAACCCTATTCTTAACCCCAAGCCTGACCCTAACCCTAACCCAAACGTTCACGCAAAAAATGTGAAAAACAACTAAGAAACATCATTGTGAGTCTGCTGAGGTATGTCATATTGCTTAAATCACGGTATCCTACTTTAGACCAGCGCCAAATTTCACAGCCGTACATCGTGCCGTTTCGAAGTTATTGGCGGTCGCAACTTTCAATTATTATATAGACAAGCGAGGTCGCTACGCTCCCTATCCGCTTGATCTTTGCCATATCATCGGCCTGCGGCCTCCATTTTCGGCCCTTTGGGCCTCATTTCGGCCTTGATACACAGCGCTGCATGCAGTGTACTACACTGCAGCGTAGCCGCTAGCTATAAAGATGTTGATGATGCGTCACCATGATAACGACATTTATATGACGTCACAGCCAATCGCAGTCCAAACTGACACATCCCTTTTTTAAATAGATTATCAGACAGTTTTACAGTTGTATGTTAAGTAGTCTTTCTGCATTCATTCGCAAAGTTCGTATACAGGGTGCGGCAAAAAAGTGGACCCCTAAAGTGTTTCGCTGTTTTTTAGCAACTGTTTGGAATTTTAATTTGAAATTTTACAGTTTTATTTACTGAAACCTTCTACACTTAACTGCCAAGTAAAATTTGATTCAGTTGAAAAACGACGAAGTTCCAGACTTTTTAACATGACCACCTACTGATTTTTCAGCATTCAAAAATGTTCCGGCTACAACACTAATTTAATAACATCGTTGAAACAACACAGTTAAATAATGATCAGATGCCAGAATTCTAGTGTCACTGCTCCAAGCAACAACATCAACCTCCAATCGCTTTATTTGAGAAATGTTTTACAGCCTTGTCAATCGGTCCCTGTGGCAGGTTGTCCCAGATAACCTGAAGCGCTTCCTTGAGTTCGGCGCTTGTTTTCAGCTTTGTTATAAGCTTGCAGTAAGCCTCTAACATTGCATTTCATACGTGATAGTCCATTGGGCTTATATTCGACGAATTTGGAGGCGAACTGTTTCACTGCCAATGCCATTTTCAGTGATACATTTCTCGTCATTACATCCTAATTTAGTGATAATTTATAAACAATATAAATTGCTGTTTATCAAAACGTCACTAATGAAGAATTGTACAGAAAGATTCATTTGGCAGAAACCCTACTGCAGAAAGTGATACAGAGAAAGTTGCGCCTCTTCGGCCATATCTGTAGAATGAACGACAGCAGAAAGATAAAGATCCTGGTGTTCGGAATGATGGATGGTTCAAACA
>Ga0056128_1009731_pt1 | contig 12029 bp, 8 predicted proteins | sample WorMetLIZISLAND2_FD_71113 | JGI IMG/M metagenome (GOLD analysis project Ga0056128, IMG submission 71113) | Marine gutless worms symbiont microbial communities from Max Planck institute for Marine Microbiology, Germany - Olavius geniculatus... ...
CAAAATCTAATATGCATCACCAAACAAATATCGCAATACAAACGAACGTTTGTACAAGTTATAGTGGCACTGAGGCAAAGCAAAAATACAATTGGTGGCCCTGAGTTTCATAGGTAAAATACGTAAATGGGTTTCGCGGAAGCTACGGCAGTATTGTTTTCAGCGTCGTCACTAAATTTGTTTGTTTGCTGCTGTCCACAGTAGCGACAACACAATTGAAAGTAAAATTTCTTACCGCTGCTGGAAAGTCGAGCCGAGATAGGACCAAACAATTGATACGGGTCAGAAACTACAAAAAAATAAACACAGACAACTTTCATGGCAAAACGTTCACGATAGAACAGCAACGCTTTGATTTATTAGTAGAAGTCATGTCATAAACCTTGAAAACGGTGCTTTTGTTAATTGTAAAACTGTTAGAAATTGAAATACTCTGGTGCATAATTTTCGTTTTTATGGCTGTTTCGAGTTAGGTAAGTCGTGACGCAGCAGTTACGTATTCGTCGTTAATCGTGACGGTTGAAACGCGCCTCGCGTCTGTGTATCACACGCATCACGTCCCACTCAGAACACATCGTCGTTGAGATAGTGTATAATGAACTGGGTAAAATTGAACAATACGTCCATTGCTGGAAAGATCTCCATCGACGACATGCAGATACTGAATAAGCAGCATATAAAGAACGAAGGAAATCTTCACTGTCCCGCAGGTAAATTCTTCATAATAGTGTTTTTTCTAACATTTGCTGCAGTTTTTGAGTTGCAAAAAAAACAGCGATTATTGCCAACGGACCTATAGTTTAATTTGAAGTGTGATTTTTACAGATTTTCTAATAAAAAAAGTACAGTTAAATACTGCTGAAACGTGGGTCCGTTGACTGTCGAAGTCGGACGGTAACTTTCATGCGAAGTGCATAGGCCAGCAGACATTGCATCACAGCAGTACGCGACAACGCACACAATACGCCAGATAACTACGTAACTGAGTGCGACAAACACAAATTCCTGGAGTCCTGGTCCGTATGGATTTCCAACTGTTTCGCGGCTCAGCAGACGCACCTAAAAACCGGGAATGACCGGATAACACTCTCCGTCTGATCACCGGTACTGTTCGGCCCCGGTTTGACGTCTCGGTGCCGGCCGGTGTTCGGCGGACCGCTCGCACCTAGCTGTCCGAGCGGAAAGAGATTTGGCGGCAAAATTACGTCGACTGGTTGACCGGACCGTGAAGATTTCACGAGCTGACCATTAATCAGCAATTCGCCACACACAAATGTGAGCGGTGCTGGAAAAATGACCGACAATTTCATGATCGACATCGTCTGCGCGTGAAAGCTACACCACACTGCGCTTTTGATTTCGTAGAGCTAATGAAGGAACGTCGGAAACATTTCACCGCAGCCGGTGGGCCCTAAAGGTTAATCGCTGCAATATCACGAACCTCGTTTGCTTCAAGCCTTCAATAGAGACAGACTCTAGACTCTAGAGTCTATTAGGTTCTCTAGGTTACAGTTTACAAAGAAGATTGAACGCAGCGTATTTTAAGACCCCGTAATTGAACATCCCATACATAATTCTCCGAGTCACATTGCTTTTTGTTGAGCGAATGGCGTGACGTCAGAACTCAAAAATCACAATTACAAATATTATAAAATAAAATACTATCTGTGTCAAACTGCACAACAAATATTTTTTTTCAATTTAAAAAATAGCCTTTTGCAGTTTTGAACTTTAAAAACTTTAAAGCCTAGGCTTATTCAAACCAATTTTCCATCTTTGCTTCAAAGTCTGCAGCCGTAAGTTGTGAACAGCGCGAAAAGGCGACTTCCGACCAGAAATCTCATTATCAGTCAAGTGGAGCTTGGTGTCACCTGCAACTGATTGCTGACCAGTACTGGAGGTACGCAGACAACCCCCTCGCCCCTTCCCCGCAACAAACTCCCCCTATGACAAAAACCTCGGCGACAAACCCCCCTTTCTTTGTCATATCTTACAGCATGTCGATTTCTTATGCGAGTGTATATACATATGATCAGTCGCCACTGTCTGGAGTGGGATAAGCTCGTACTGCATGGTGCGTACTTACTTACCTGACCATGCCAGACTGTGTATACAAAAAAGTTTCTGGCATTTTTATGTTTGCTGGAAAAGATGACAAAGTATAGATTAAAAGTTTTAGCTAATTCATCGTATCAAGCAACGTGAAATTGACGACGCCGCTGCATGCAAATCGATTTCATATAAAATCCGCGGCGGGCGATATGTACCCGGTACGAAAGCGCGCTAGCAGAAGTTGTTAATACTGATCAGATTTGATTTATACGTGCAATTCTGTTGCAGCAGTGAGATTTTGAGTTTTGACGTAGGATTTTCCTGTCGTGCAAGAGCGTTTGTGATCGGGGAGAGTTGTCGTATATACACTCGCATTATTGTATTCTGGTACGCGTCTGTATGCGTTTATGAACCTCGTCATTATCAGTTGCGAACTTCACGTCTTCAGCAAACGGTCACCGACTGAGTTTCTGAAAACGATCTTGCAATGGCGTAGTCAGGATTCCCGGCTAGCAGCCAAAACCATTCCTGTGCTGGTTCGGGTGGTGGTACTCGTATGAGTAATACTAATACCCCGTTTACACGACGAAGCTGGCTCGACGAGCTGGCTCGACAAGCTGGCTCTAGTTAGCTGGAAGAACCAGCTCTATGTTTGCTCAATGTTTGCTCGACGTTTGCTCGACGTTTGCTCGATGTTTTCTCAATGCTTGTTTGATGTTTGCTTGATGTTTGCTTTGTGTAGGCTAAGCTTTATACATGCTTCATATTTGCTCGATGTTTGCGTGATCGTGTAAACGGGGTATAAACGTTCCATCACGGTCTGTAAAGTGCATTAGGCAAGTCTACAAGTATACACAGTCTGACATGGTCAAGTAAGTAAGTACGCACCACGCAGTACGAACTTATCCGGCTCCAGACAGTGGTTTAACATACTTATTCCACACAGATTTGACATACAATGGAATTTGGGCTTAAACGGTTATAACACTCCACACACTGTGGCGTCAAATGGGAAAACGAAGTAGGTCGCGAAATAGTGCACAATATACGCTCAAACATTAACGTACACCAAAAGAGAAAATTCACGAAAAATACATCGTACGAAAAGAAGTATACTGTTTTTGATTAACTGTTTACTGACCTTCAAATGTGTCCAAATGTTTGAAGTTCGTTTAGTGTCGAATAAAATAGCGTCAACTAATGGTATTAATTTCAAGTTGAAGTTTATGCGTAAATAGCAAGTTTGTGAAAGTTTTTTTACGCTAACCGATGGCCTGCTGTGGACATCGCCAGTGAAAACCGCCTCCAGTTTCCAAAGCTTTACGCGCGTCTAAACCAAACAACGTCAAATAAAAGACATTCTTTCATATATTACCAGTATCAAGTCGTACAAATTTTACACAAAGTACACAAGTTATAACGTAATTACCAATACCACTAAACTAGTTTACTATACTATTACTAATAGAACAGATAAACAAAAAATTCTTTGAATCTAGCCATAAATTTGACGCATTTTTCATAACTGATAATACTCGGAAACAATTCAGTAATTTTTACACTGCGTGGGCTGTAATGTTTTGTATATACCTTCTTCCGCTGGGGCAGGCTTTTTCATCCAACACGCGGCTGAAGAATAGCTGGGATCTTCGCATTTCAACAGATAACAAATACATTGATTTACAACGTAGTCAGGTTGTAGCAGAAACTAGAACATACGTGCTTTGCGTATATTCAGCAATCGGGCAATGTTTTGTAAACGATTAACCTTAATAATGCAGGAAAGGGTAGTCATGTAAAACTCTGTGTTCAAGAATGTCTAAAAAACCACCCTAGATGCACTGCAATCGTTTTCGAAAATGTCTTATTGCTCAGTTTATTTACAGCAGGCACGTCCAACTTTTTGCACCGCCAAAACAACGACAAAAATACAACAACTGAGCCGCGATAAAAAGTTCTGCTAAACGTAGCAAATATTTTTTCATAGCGATACTTTTCTTAACTTCGGTCTTACAGCCTATCATTTACAACAATAACCAGTGGAAGTCTCGATGCCTCAATGGTGCCATCTGCGCCTCGCATATCGTACGCCTTTGCCCTCTGTTCTCAAAGTTTCGTAAAATTTGCAAAGCGACCACATCTTAATTGGCAACTTAAGTACGACTTAAGCAAGGTTTCCTCCCAACGCAACACACGTAATGTACGCAATGCACATAAAACAGTACAGAACAAACGCCGCTGACGTAGCTGACGTAACGGACACCAAGCCCGTCGAGAGGGTGGGGTGGAGCCCTGCCGTCGAGCAAAAAAATATAAAGTACACCAGAGTGCACCATTTTTAAAAAAATAAAAAATTTTCTCCCCAGAGGGGTCCTGCGAGAATGTTTCTCCGGGCCCCGCTGTGGCTCTCGACGGGCCTGACGGACACAGCGCATAGATGAAAGAAGTCCTTGCGTATAGTCACGTTCGTCGTGTTACGTGATTTGCGGCATGCGGTTGCGTTAGCTACGTCGCTTGCATTGTGTCCGTTACGGGTGTTACGTTGCGCATGTTGTGTTGCATGGAAACCCTGCTTTACGCTGGAGAGAGAGCAGTGAGTGACAAAAACCAGAAATCATTGTCAGCATACAATACTATACAAATAGTGACTGGCGTCAAGGTCGTCATTGAATTTTTTTTCCAAAACCTTGTGAAATATTTTACGAATTGAGAGAAAGAAATTTTCAGCGACGATTGCTGACGCTAGTCACTGTTTGTTTTGTTATACCTCAAAACCATACATGTCTACAGGCAAACAGGTAAGCAATAACAAAAAAGCCGTGACCATTGGTCGGATTGGCTTAAAGCAAATGACATGCGAGTGAACAGTAAAAACACATTTCAATGTTGCCCGCGCAATGTTGCCTGCTCGGGCAACATTAAAGTACAGTGTTGCCCGATTGATCAACAATGCGTATTTGAGAATGTCACGTGACGCGATCTAAACTAATCACGTGCAAGTATTTTGCGTTGATGTAGGCCTATAACAAAATGCAATACTCGTTTAAGACAAACGTAGGCAGACCGCTACAAAGGTTATACATACAGCTAGGTTTATAGCAAACAAATAACTGCGACGCACGATAGTACTATCACTCCAGTAATAACTGCCAAATGGTGAAATAAATTTTGAACAGAATACAACACATACACGATGACAGAGCGGCGTGCAGAGCGGGTGATGGGGAAGTGACGGCGAGCATCATTCCAGACAGTCCGGCTGCTGCAGCTGCCGCCAGGGCTCCACACCTGTCCAGGTAGTCAGCAGCCGAGGACCCTGCACTGTTGATTGACATCGGATGACCTTGAACGGTCATTACGCACTCTGCTATGCCACTGGTGAATGGCCTTGCACAGTTGATCGCCGGTGGCCCAGCGGACAACATCGAAGTACCGCGGACCGTGGGCGCTTTCCACGTGTCCATTCGACCGTCACCTAAAGGCGTGTTCAGAGAGACAGAACTGTACTGAAATGGCATGAAATGAAATAAAACAGCAGAACCACATACAGTATGTTTCATTTTAGTTCACTACAATTCTGTCGCTTTTTAACATACCCGAACGCAACGCGAGATACGCTCTCTCGTCGCTTTTCTGTACACCGGCCATTGTCAGCGACTTATCGACGAGCTGTAAAGTCAAACAAACTAAACGTTATCAGATTCTTTGATACGGCTCTACCGCCCCATGTGCGACACCTAGGCAGAGTTGTAAATAGCTCTGCATTTTATGATAATATGTTAATCATTTTTATTCGCTACATTCATACAGTTATAAAAATATTTTTTACGAAAAGTAGCCATGCTTTACAAAATAAATAAAGATACAAAGCAGTCTAAATTCGCCCATTAAAACATCACCGCTTTGATACGATGTTTTAAAACCGCAATGTTCGAGGTTTGTTACAGCTACGGTGGCCAAAAAATTGGGTTTCATGACACTTCATCGCGCAACACTTCATCGGGCGAGCGGTCGTTCGCTGCACCGTAACTAACCGTGATTAAAATTACCCTTGGTGGATCAGCAGCATATCCTAGACTAATTATCATTGAAGCACAACATAAAGTCTCTGTTCCATTTACCTGAGATTGTAACTGAGTAGTCATGGATGTCGTATTCGGGCACTAGTGGTAAAAGCAAACAAACAGTTATTTATTGTAATTATTGGAATATTGCCTGCCGACGAATACAAGTAATTTGAGCAAAGCTCATAAGACGCGCAACTGCCTTAGCAGTTCCAGTTCGCACATCGTCTTGGTCTATCTTCAGCCATTTCGTCGCAACTTACCCTTGAAGTGTGCACCGCAGCCGGGAACCGCAAAAAAATCAGTGACACCCCTTATTTTAAAGGTTTAAGATGGTTTAAAATCATCGGGATAAATACTCTCCCCCCCCAAAAAAGCTCGTCACCGGTGCTTGTTATGATAAGCAACATGTTTATGCCTATCTGCAACTGTTTTCACACTAGACGAACCAATATCAGTAAAATAACCAATTTTTAGAGGGGTACCCCTTTTTGACGCTCGTCTGCGCAGGGCTCCTTAAACTTAGGGGGTCGGGCTTAAACTATTAAAATCTACGTTGTACGTTAGATGCTGAAACTTGTATATGCAGGTTGTCTTGGTCTATTTCCAGCCATTTTGTCGCAATCTACTCTGAAAGTGTGCTCTCCAACCAAAAAATGCAAAAAAATTGCCAAAATCCCCTCTTTTGGGGGTTCGAAGTCGTTCAAGGTCATCAATGTTGATAGGCCTAAAGCTAAAAAGCCCGTGACCAGTGCTAGTTATGACAAATAGCATGTCTGTTCCTATCTGCAACCGTTTTTATACTAGGCGAGCCAATAGCGGCAAAATAACGTTTTTTTCTAGGGGTACATTTTTGACGCTTTCGTTCGAAAAAACCCTCACCCAGAAGCACAAAATTTTGTCCCGAAAAACTAGTGTTTTATGGCAGCCCACAGTAAAAATTTGGTCATCCTACTTTTTGTCGTTTTGACACAATACCGCAGTGTGCCGGACAAACAGACAGACGGAGGAACGAACGCCACGAAAATGGCTAAAACGCGCTTAGCACAACGTGCTGGCGCGCGTAAAAACCATTGCGTGAAACGCTTAAGTTTATTGTCAATGTCAACATATTCTCTTACTTATTATTGAAAATTAAATACTTTTTATTTTTAGTTAAAACTTGACGTTTCGCAGCCCGCTGACGCGTTCTTCAGAAATCGAAAAAATGACACTTCACGGAGAAGAGTCGACACTTATTTCTGCAGGCGTCAGTGAACGTCGAAACGTCAAGTTTTCAACAAAAAACGTTAGAAGAATATGTAATTTTTGATAATATGTCTACTATACAACCGAGTGGTTTATTTAAGATTTTTTGCTACTGTGTTTGTGTCATTTTATCCATACGACCGATTAAATGTCGCCGATTATATGTCGCGCGATGAAGTGTCGCTGTACACAAAATTGTAACTGTCGTTTTGTACATTAAAAACATAAAAAACAGTTTTCGTATTAGGTCTGTGCAATTGCAAATTTGACAAAGTATTTTATTAATTTTTTTTAGCTGCCATATAAATATATAGAATTTATTTTCATATTTAACACTGCCGAAAAACTAACTCACATGGAAAAAAGCAAAAATCAAGCAAAATACATTACCAGGTTTTGCAGTACTTAACTATAGCTATCAAACTTCAGACGCCAAAAAGGAAATAAAGTTTAAAGTGTGGGTAATTTAAACTATCGTCCTATAATAATGCATAATCACATTTTGTTGAATAACGGACTTGAAATGCAATATGCAAAAACCGTAAGAATTGTAAAATTAAGTTCGTATATTGTCTACTCTTTACTTATAGAAAAAACGTTGTAGCAAAGCATATTCTTAAAATTATATTGCTTTGTTTAACGACGAAAACCCTAAGTTTTAATGGCTAATTTTGCTTATTTTAACTATAAAAAATGGATAATTTATTCGCTTTGACCAATAAATTTGTTAAGCCTAGTGCTTTCTGTAGAACGAAGCACTCATTAGCCAACATTCCGAATTGCTATTTACGTTGATAATTCTGAGCCAACGGACAAAAACTTGAGCTTCAAATTTTTGCATAAGTTCGTTTTATAGTCACATTGATTCGCTGCTGTAATATGTCAAAAGTTCAGTAAGGATATGTAAAAAACCTACCGGAGTGGAGTATTAACTATGTTGTCGGTTAGTCTTCACATCTCTCCGTGCACTTGGTTGCTTCCTTTTAGACTTTATACTTCTACGCTACAACTATTGCTATTAATATTCCTATTGTTATCACTATACGCGAGATCTGTGCGCCTCGGATGCTGGCGCGTGAGTAGGGGAAGACCGCATCCGTATGGGATGTTAACTCTTTGCGTTCGCAGCCGCTATAGCACAACTCGGCCTGTTGGCGATCGGCATAGCGTCGGCCTAGAGAGTTGGTCGCGGTCATCCCACGGGATTAGCAGCTGGTCTGCATCGATTACACTTCAAAGTCAACGACGTCATCATCGTCTACGTCATCATCGACGTCATATTTCCTTCCTTTCGTCCATCTTCGCCGTTAGTTTCGGCGATCGCTTCCGCTGATTCGAGCCGTTCGTCGTGCACGGCCGTGCTTCAAAAAAATGCAGAGCTAGCTAGTAATGTAGGCCTAATCGTAAACGTAGCAAATTTAATATTATTTCAAATCTCATTATGTTATTATTAGTCCGTTCGTACGTTAGTTTTACTGCTGTCTTTTTTATTCGCCACCTACTCCCCGAGCTCCGTCTGCCGATCGCTCCGAAACTTTGCCACCTGACGGGAAATGTGTTCGATTTTTACGGGCGAAAGCAGCTACTGCTTTCAGCGCGTCTTAGTCATCGCAATCTTGTCCGTCTGTCTGTCCGTCTCCCTGTCCGTCACACAGGTGGATCAGTCAAAAACGGTGCACGCTAGGATCACCAAATCTTCACCGTCGGCTGCGTGGAAGACTTTAGTTTTAGGAACCGTAAAGCTTTTCCATAAATTTGACTAGAGTCACCCCGAACGAAGGCGCTAAATGAGAGAGGGTAGGCAAAATTTGAGATTTTTAGCTAATAAGTCGCTGTATCTTTGTAGCGGTGCAAAATAAGGCCTAAATTACTATTAATCACTAATAGAAAGAGCGAATTGCGCCAAGATTGATTGAAATAAACATGGACAAGCTGCAAACGAAATTTTCAGCATTGAACGTAGATTTCGACAATCCAAGTTTCGATTTTTCAAGTTTAAGGAAACTTGCGCACGAAAGCATCAAAAAGTGGTACCCCCGTAAAAGTCGTAATTTTACCGTCGTTGGCCAGTCTTTCAGGAAAACGGTTACAGATCACCATGGACATGCTGCCTATCACAACAAGCACTAGTGACGAGCTTTTTCGTCGTATCAAGATCAATGACTTTGAAAAACCTTAAACTTTCCAAATAAGGGGTTTTATTGATTTTTGCGACATTTCTCTGCAGCGCACACTTTAAGAATAAAATGCGACGAAGTTTGCAAACAGGAACTTCTATAAGCTTTCGCGCGTCTCGTGAGCATTAGCTTAATTTTTTTGTACAATTCAGGTCCCAACACTTGGGGACCCTCTCCTTAAAAAGTTGGGGGGCCAGAACATGCAAAATTTGGCCAAATTTTGCACGACTTCAGACTTTGACCGCAAATATCTCCGGTACGGATGAAGATATTTAAAATCGGAAACAGTGGCGTCGTTTCAGTAAATCGTTGGGAGGGGGTTCTCGGTGATTCTTGGGGGTCTAAGTTTACGTAACGTATTGTTTTTTTGCAGCGATAACATTGTTTCAAAAATAATATTTACAAAAAAAACTAAAATCGTAAATCCTTGGGGGTCCATAGACCCCTTCAGTCTATTTAAATGACGCCCTTGATCGGAAAACTAACTTACCGACTGCGATTTTTTCGCGTTTGGTGGAAAAAGTCCGGTAATGTTTCGTCGACTTACCACAGCGTTTATGCGGCTAATGCTTAACTACAAAATCGACTTTTTGGAAAACCATATTTTGGCCCTTAAATAATGCTTCGTCTCCAAATTTTTATACGTGCTAGAGAATGATTTAGTTTTACTAGTGAACAGTGAACACCTCATGGAAACCGGGGTCCCACAAAATTTTTTTTAAAAAGGGTCAGAAGTTGGATTAAAATTCAGCTTATTATAGCTGCAATGATTTTGGAGGCAAAAAAGTAGCCTAATAAAACTTTGTAGCGTAATGTCTTGCTAAGTAGGCAAACTAGTATGGCTACAACTTTTGAGAACACCGTTCCTATAAAATTTGGGAGGGCAAAAACGTCCGAAATTCGTCGTGATTTCGGGCAACTTTCGAATTGACCGCGAGTGTTTCTGAAACGTAGCCAAATGTCAAAAATCGGAATGGCAAGTAATCAACTACAGCCCTTTCTCCGTTGAGCGAAAAAAAGTTGATAAAATTATGTTCAGAAACAAAAAAAGTTTTCTTGTCCCATTCCTACTCACCCAAAGTCAACAGTGCGCGTGATTTCGGACAATTTTAGGGTTTGACCGCCCATAACTCTGCAACATAAGTAGATGACGACAGGCAGTTTCAAATTTTAATGTGATAATTGCTCGGTGTGCCTGCTCTTGAGTTGTCAACAGTCTCTGTCAATCGCTCGGTTTTCACGTAAACGCGTAATAAACTAATAAGTGATAGACAATCTGCTGTACTGGCATCCAGCTGTTTATTAGTACAATTTCTGCTCGTGAAAATGACAGTCTGTGCTGAAACTTGCCCATCCATTTATGTTCTCTACACTGACGATGTGCCACACGAACCACATCACATCCGTTGCTGACAACACGATTGAAAGTTGCTGAGTCTGACCAGCCGTAGTTTCTGTGTCGTGTTGGCCAATCGAAGGCTTTTGGCGGTCACGACAGACAACGTACGCAGTGTACGTAGTCATGATCAATTGATGGGACAAGGGCATGCTAAAAAACAAAGCTGGTCCATGAACAGCCACGTGATATCGATGTTCATATGCACGCACAGTGTCATCAACATCATCTGACGTGGTGATTTCTACACTGTGTCTCAAAAAACGTCCCACTTTGTAATTGTCCATATCTTTGACAAGTATTAACTGATTTTCAACGTTCTTTCACTGGCACACTCTTTGGACAATTTGCAATAAAGTGGTTCTTGAATATTCCACCACACCATAACTGCGTTGCTACACTACCTTGTGAAATAAAATGCAAGAAAAAACACAAGGTCTCAAAAGGTACACAAAGTAGTGTAGCAACGCAGTTATGGTGTGGTGGAATATTCAAGAACCACTTTATTGCAAATTGTCCAAAAAGTGTGCCATTGAATGAATGTTGAAACTCGGTTAATATTTGACAAAGATATGGACAATCACAAAGTAGGACGTTTTTTGACACACAGTGTATATACGGTCTGTATATACAATGCAGTGTACTCGCTATTGTCATCAGCAGTTCGCTGTGCTAGTAAGTAACGTAACTGTAAGTACACATATCCAGAGAAATGACTGTCAGTGATCTCAACTACCTTGACGCAGTTGTGAAACTCAGCTGGTAACTGTGTTGGCGGTGGATGTCCTCGTGGTATCGCCAGCTCAGTGTTGCGGTGAAACATCACGTCAACGTCACCGATATGTGGCAACATCGGTCCAGTGTAGAACTCAGCAACACTTCCTGTTGATAGCGGAATCAAATCCAGGGCCGGATTTAGGGGGGAGCGGGGGGCCCGGGCCCCAGGCTTCCCACCAACAGGGGGTCTCCTATCAAACCCCTCAATTTTTAAAACCCCGTAATTCGATAGCCAATCCTGGCTTGCATAACTTTTGCTACCACCTTTGTATCGTTAAGTAGATTTCCCTAGCTAGCAAATTTCTTCGCGCTAGT
>Ga0056128_1009733_pt1 | contig 12025 bp, 4 predicted proteins | sample WorMetLIZISLAND2_FD_71113 | JGI IMG/M metagenome (GOLD analysis project Ga0056128, IMG submission 71113) | Marine gutless worms symbiont microbial communities from Max Planck institute for Marine Microbiology, Germany - Olavius geniculatus... ...
CGAGATGGCTTGTCAAGGCAATCGTTCTGTAGTTGCTGCATTCCATAGCACTGCCTTTCTTATGTAGCAGAACTAGAACTGACTTTTTCCATTCTGTAGGCGCGATACCAGTCTTCCACGATTTGTTACACAACTGGTGTATTTCTTCAATCAAGTGTGGTCCGCCGTGTTTGATCATTTCGCCTGTTATCCCGTCATTTCCTGGACTTTATAATACATAATGGCGATCACTTATCGTCGAAATTCGTTGGTCACGTATTATGCAGTCGACAGTAGCGAGTTGTGAAATGGTTTATAAATGCTCCGTCGCCGGTTAATGGGAAGAGACAAGAGAGAGGGGGACATCCCTGCAAGTTTGATAATTGGAGCGTTGCGTATCGATGTGCCGCAGATTACCTGACAACTACCAGGCCTACGGGAACGAAGAAATAATGTCGCCGATTTCCTGTCGAGCCGGAAACGCCGTACACGGAGTCTGACGTACGATGCAGGACAAAATAGATGCAAATCGGTGCATTAACTACAGTAGACGTTCATTGGAGATAAGTCAGTGGGTTATTCAGAGTAGAGTTAGCCAGCCGAGTGTTAGATGTTAATATTGCTGAAAAGTTTGTTTTGATGAACGTAATATAAAGTTGAACTTTCTGCTGTTTTGAAGAGAATCAACGAGACAGGCCAGGCCACGTAGAATACGAAGGAAGGCAGTGGTTATAGAATGCTTTGCTTTTGCTTCTAAGTCATATACGCGTAAGCATACCATAATATGTATTTTACTTTTTCACTGTTTTATCCCAGGCTTATTGCACAGCCTACTTGCGACAGCACTGCTGTCATATTTTTCATTATGATTGTAATACCAATTGTAAGAAGTGTAAGATAGCCTATTTGGTGAAAAGTTGGAAACACTAACGGAAAATATAACTTGTTTTTAATAATCAAATAAAAATATCTGATGATAGTTCAGTGGGGGAGTCGCCAGTTGACAGCGAATAAGGATTAACGCGCTAATCAGCGCTGTACGGATTCGTGAATTTGGTGACGTGGCGCGTGGCTATCGTAGCTAGACTAGCATAATGTTGACGCCACTGTTAGAAGTCAGAGTTGTTTGTCTGCACAAATATTGCTGAAAGACTACAAGAAACTAGGTCCTGTCTTGCTGGAGGCGAACGAACAAAATCATACACAGACATGTCAAACTGTGCTGCAGATCACAGACGACCTATCGCTCCGATGCATATAGTCCGCTGCATGCAGATGGCTTCTTTTGACAAATTGCCGTTGGAGTGGAGGCGGAGCAGTAAAGAGGCTACTCCGATTAGTTCGCTCCGACAGCGCTCCGAGCAATATATACTCGTCGTCGTCGTCGCCGTCGTTAACACCGATTTAACGCCCAGCGATACTTTACGGCCGCGTGAATTGATGGACGGTAAAACGCGATCTGGCAATTATTGGTAATGAGTAATAAGCACCGTGCGCAAGCAGTAGCTGCATGCGGGATTCGGCTGCTGATGCTGAACGGAGGGAGGCTGGTCGTATCGTAAGACAACTATTCCAACAGCCGCCCTTTGCCGCTCGTCACACTGAAGCCATCGGGGACTTGATCAACAAATAGTGGTGACCAGAGTCTACGAGAATGTAGAGATCTACTGGTAGATGCGTGCTGGAATAGTGGAAGTGATGTAAGCTCGCAGCGTGACAGTCGGTTTTAGGCTATACCGCCCGTTGCTACGCAGGCGCGCTATATTCCGAGAGACCGTTCGTCTGTTAGTATAACAGTCGCGCACTGTGTTTAAACCTCGTAGCGTCACCATCTTGCGCTTCTTATGCCGAATTTCTTCTGACGAAGTTACCTCAGCAAGAGTGCAGTGTAAAATATTTTGACCATTGATTGTCCTGGTCTAAGTCCACGGTTTATTCGGACACGTCGGTGTATAGTTGAAGTCAAGAGCTGCTATGTTTGATCTTTTTCATGGTATAGTACATTACAGCAATAAGACATATTTTTTGCTCAGTCTTTGATAAGCGAGTTACTCGCGATAGATTACAGAACGACTTTTGTGTTGGAGATCAAAAAAGACCAATATGTGACCAATAATATAATGCCAATAATGCTACGCTACGTTGTCGACTAAGTCACGGACGTCATTGAAGTCGTCTTCTTATCAGTTCTCTGTGGGCTGATTTTTTTGGTTTAGATGTATGCAAAGTCTGACGATCGCGTCAGACGGAGGGAAGCTCTGATCGAAAAACATCTGGCTTAGTGCTTTGAAGAGATGTGAAATCTTTCATGTCTTTTTTTGTCTTTGGGATTTTTTTCGCCTTTATAGAATCGGAAAAAGCGACTGTTTGGTGCATAGCAGGGAGGCCTAAGAGAGACGGCAGTAAAAAGAGCTGATTGGCAGTTTGGCGGACGGTACGCTGTCGATTGTGGCGTCAGAAATGACATTATTCCTGCGGCGGTCGGACGACCGGTAATTGGGCCTAACGCAATGTTCGAACAACGCCAACACGTAGACGAGTCTCGAGCGGGTGCTCGCTTGTTCGCAATCTCACGGCCGCCTAAATGCGTTATTCCTCGCCCAAGTGGTTTCCATGGGAACGAGAGGCAAAAGCGCGGAGTCCCAGTGGAAGGGGTAGAATCGGTTTGAGTTGGTTTGTTACGACGAACAGAAGAGAAGACGTCTTGTGGCTGTGAGCGTTACTTTTTCCCATTCATCCAGCCAGCCAGCCAGGCAACACGAACCGCTGCTGTCACTGTGCTCTGTCTACGAAGTTAGCGTCGCACAAAACGGGGTTTGCTTCTTTCTGTAGAAAAGACGAACGAGCGCAAAACGAAGAGTGGCAGTGGTTCCGCGGAAACTGACAGGTTGCGTGCGTGTGTACTACAGGAATGATTGTTCATTCTACGGCTACGTATAAGCCTACGTCCAGCGTCATGCCTATTCCGTGCCGCTAGGTGGACGAAACGGGTGCAATGTCACAAGACCGTCGCCTTCATCTCCCTGCAGTTGAAAGAGCATGAACTCCGTAACTCCGTAAACTCCTACCTCTTTTTCAAAGAAACAATTTAACTGACAAGTCAATCAATATAAAGTAAGAAATATATAACTAGTATAAAATAAGAAAACCATACAGATACAAAGTAAGCCTACTGATATGAATTTATATAACAGATATCAAAAACTTTTTATAGTTGAACTTGAAACTATAGTTATAAAAGGCAAATATAAAAATATGAATTTATGTGAATACTTATTGTTAAAACAAAAAAATTGGAAAACCTTGCCAGATGCAATTAAGGAACGCAAACGCGGTGACTAGCGGTAGCTTCTCTGTGTGAATAACAGTGGGTGCAGTTCTGAAAGGCTGGGAAATAGATAACTAGGTCCTATCTTGTTGGAGGCGAATGAACAGAATCATACACAGAGATGTCAAACTGTGCTACAGGTCACAGACGACCTATCGGAAAAGGCTAAAACCAAAAATATCATCGACAAATTTTCAGCAAGTGAGCAACTGTGTGGACAAAACATACAATAAGTTAAAGGGGCGCGGTCTCGCTGTGTCACCCGCATGCTTCTGCTTGCGGCAACTTGCTTGCACTGCGTGCACAAGTTACAGCTATTGCTAGCGTCAATATTGCAGAAATCCGTTGAAGCGTTTCGCGGCGAGACTCGCACGACTGACGTGAAGCCGTCTTGTGTTGACAGGCCACCCAAACTCCATATTCGTCGTCGTCGTACTTATTTGCGTTAGATTACGTATTTCCTGGTCGTTGACGCATTTTGTCGATCGCGCGCGAGCGTCTGCTGTGTCCGAATTCATCAGTCAAGCAGCATCAGTCGGATTTCCACGGCTCGACAAATATGAATGCTAATAGCGAGATTGAGACATCATGCACGGAAGCTACAATTACCGCGAACAGACTTTACCGTCTGCGGTCATCACCTGCATGCATACGCCCCAGGCCAGGAATGTCACAACGTTCTAGAATGAAACCTGCTCAACGTCGATGCTTGCGCTATTTTTTCAGTCGAAATAATAAATTTAAAATCAGCCGCCTGTGTATATGCAATTTGATAAATAATCAGCAATTATACGTAAGTCACCAGTGAGTTATGTAACCTAAATGCAGAAGTACGTGGTATGCAACTTGTGCTGCTGAGACCGCAGTCCACAGCAATAATGGGATGTCGATTACATTGAAACGTTTGACCTTCGAATCACGGTTAAAACCGCCAGTTTACCGTGTTAATCGTGATTTTTATCCATCAGCGTAATTTTTGTCGTAAATTTGCAGCAAAAGCAGCTCGAGTACCCCACGTACCAGAACAAAATAGTGTCTCCATGAAATATTCTCAAACGATAACGGTACTAATATCGCAAAATTAACGTCTTCGTTGCATAGTGTGCATGCAGTGATGGCCTTTCGACGTTCTATGCAGCCTGAGAGGATAATATACGTTGCACTCAACCGGAGCAGCTAACGCAGTTAATGTGGCACAAAATTACCGACTGAGTTCCGACATGTGCCGATAGTGCGCGGGCGGCAAAGTCGCGTACCAGAACGAGTGAATGTTCGCACCCAGTCCCATTGTTGCCGCTTGTGGGCCATTTATTTCCCGCGTAGCCTACGTCCCAGACTATTGTCACGTACGTGTCATTTGTTTGAACGATGCCACGAGTAGCGACAATACGTGAACGGAGTCGTCGACCGCGTAAAGACTTTACTGTTTTACTTTTGGAATTAAGCCGTATAGCTTTGAACCTCAAATATAGGAGTCTAGCTGTACTCATTGCTTAGACGCATGCCTGACTGACTGATAACTTCGCTGGTCCTGGCCAGTCTGAAAGACAATGAGGTTTGGGGACACAACATCAAACGACGGTGTCGGCCCGGTATTCCAAAGGTTTACTATTTCATGTAAGAGTTCAGGCCAGGGCCAGGATACGGCTAAATAAAGTGTACTGTATAGTGATAGCGTTAAGGTAAGTAGTGTACCTTCAGAGCAGTAGGCATTTGGGTAACTTGCGGAGGAATGCCAGCGACGTTCGGAAGTTTCGGACGCATGGACTTGCTTGCTGTTCGTCCGCACTGTAGGGGTAGCCGCAGGTTTGCAGTTGTTGGCCGACTGTATCAACGGTCTTGCCTTTGCCACAAGATTGTGTCTGTCTGTCGTTTTTCTGTAACGCATGCATTGTGGCTAAACGGTATATTTTACCGGCAAACTGTCTGAAGAAGTAAATAGGGTTGCCCGACGGCTACCTTGTGGTATCAAGTCTGACCTTCCTACAACCCACCATTCTCTCAAACAGACTGTACTTTATTTATAACGTCTGGCGAGATGACTCTCTGTTATACTAGCGTTAATTGTAGCGTTCCAAAGCAGCGTAAAAGTAGCGCCTATGAAACTGCAGTCACCTCAGTGTGATCGCTTCGTTGCTTTCTCTCCGCGACCGGAAGTCGGACGCTGACTTTCGGACATAGGCGGTATGGTCGACCTTTCTTAGCGACAGCAGGGCTTCTTGTTGTAGTTAGACGATTGTCACACAGCAAGCGGTTGATGATGATGACTGACAACATGCGGTAACATCTCGCCTGCACTTAGTTGATCAATAAAAATCATTTTATCCTGCGCCGTAGTATCACACCTCTCTGCCAATCTCCACCCGGGTCACCAGAGAAACTTTGTCATCATTAAAGCTGCAGCAATAGCGTGCTAGTCTAACCAGTAGTCATATAGCCTACTTCTGTAGCGTGACGTGTCTTTGCGTGCTGTCTTCACATTTCATTCATATGCGCCAAAAAGCCGACAGAATACTACCCGTGATGTTTTTAACACTGATTCGTTGCGATTCTATAATAGTTTACGCGCGACAGCAGATATGCTGAGCGCTTCTTAGCTATCGTAGCGGCGTCCGTGTGGGTGTCTGTGTTTTCAAAACGCATTGTCATTTTACTGCATGTTGTACAGTGATTCCCCAGGTGGTAGGTACGACGCTGTCGCGCGTCACATGAGCTTTTCTCAAATTACTTGTTTACTTCTGCTTACGGCAACACAAATGCCCGAAAATGTTTCTGGGGCGAACACGGGAAATAGCCTACAGCTAAGTCGGACTGTCAGTCACTTGCCATTCTGCCGTGCATTTCCAAGTGCTGCATTTTATGAGCGGCATTCGTGAAGTGTCTACTTGGTCAATAGCAGCTGCCGTCACAGTTTGTCCCGTCACATGCTGACTGACATTTTTTTTGTTTCCATTAGCGCTGTAATAACGTGGTTAGCGCGGTATTGCCGGGGATGGTAGACTTTCTTTCAGGCGCGTGAGTGAGTAAGGATCTGTACAGTATATCAACGTTCATTACTGCTGGCAAACCATGCATCCGTCGTGTTACTGACCTTGTCGCCCTTGGAAGATTTCTCATGCGACCCTTGTTTGAATGGACGGCGTGACTATTGTGCGGACATAACTATAAGCACCGTTTTAATATGCCAAGGGTATTATTGCTATTCACTGGCAAAATTTGCAGAAATGTTTCAGGCAATAAACAATTATTAGAAAATACACAGTAAGACATAATTACCGGACTGTGTTGTTGTCATTGTACAGTTTTTAAACCAATGCACAAAATTGGCAAAGATATATGCTAATCAAAAACAACATTCTGTATAGTACTGGTTCAGTTTGCGCTTAACGTGTCTATTTTTAATTTTTTTTCGCTACAACACGCGCATGAAGACGCGTGCGCCATTGCCTGACTGTTGTATCATTAGCCAGTGGTTCATCCATTTTGTCCAAAGCTGTCATAATCAGTAAAGGTTGTAAGTAAATCGGGTAAATTTAGCTACATTACACAAACATATTTATGCTGAAAAAACATATAATATTGAACATAGTTTTGCTATTTCGCGCTAGCGAGTTCAGTAATAATTGCCTCGCTGTGTGTATTGCCATTGTCTGCTGAATTGCGGAAGATGTGTAAAACGAGGTTATAGATAAGCTGGTGATAGATAAGCTTTGGAAATCGTCAACTCATCGATCGATTGATGCTGAGTTGCCTGTCGATGAAGATTGCCTTCATCACGTGAGCGGTTCACGTGACCAGTCTACATCCGGTTTCGATCTCGTGACTAGCTCGTCGGCGCTGCTGAAGTGGCGTTGCGGGACCGATTTGATTCGTCGCTTCTAGGTTTGCGTTTATTGCGGCTGAATACGTATCGTAAGTTCGACGATCGTTCGTAAAACAGCAGAAAAACTGCAGTGTCTTGTCTTCTTATCTGTACTGCATGTGCAGTGTTTATTGACGAGCCAGTTTACAACAGGCGTTTACTTTCACAGTAAAAAAAGTCGTACATTCTGATCGTGTACGATAGTTTGTTTTTTGTGTGGTTCTTGAGTGGGCCTACATGTACAAAGTATACTGTAAAATGCAACTGGCTTGAGTGCTAATTTCTTTTGGTTTACACGTATGTAATTCGGGTCGTTGTGGTTTCACCGGCTGAACTGAATCTAAGATTTGTTTTTGACTCTGCATGTATACAAGACATGGACATGGGTTGGGTCAGTCTGTGGGATGGTTTGGATTGGGTTAGGTTGGGACCGAAAATTTTAATGTTTGCGTTGGCTGGGTTAAGTTCCGTGTTAAAACTTTATCATGACTTTATAAAAATCTTATAATAGTTTTTACAATTACTAATGCAAAATTAAAGTATGTTAATTATGAATGTAAACACTGGACATTTTGGTTCGGTGGCGCACGCTGCGCAGAATTTCAACAATGTGTCAAATATATACCAAGAAACCCAGCTGTCGCTAGGGAAAGCTGACGATACTGTCTACGTCCGAAAGTCAGCGTCCAACTTTCAGTAGCGGAGAATTAGCGATTTTCGAGAGCTACGTTTCTATACATGCTACATTAACGCTACCATCGAACGTTACATTCAACGCTAGGATATGGTATGGCGCACGTACGGATGAATGCAGGCAGCAACTTTGCATTAAAAATTGCCGCCAAACCGCTGCAGATAGCGACATGGTAACTTGACAGCCTATAGAAACTCGCCATCGCTGTATCCAACGCTATTACTGCTGACTCTCAGTGATGTGCTGTTTAGTCACAATACATATACGTAACAGACAGAGACAACAGACAGACAGACAGACGGACATACGTAGCTTGTGCTATAAGCATCACCGTTACTACAGTCGACCAAAACATCATGCACGATGTTGGGTTGGGTAACGGAAAATGGACCCATGTTCATGTCTGCTGTAAACGAATTTTATCTTGCAATTCTGTTGCTACTGCGACTGGCGAGCCACATGTAGCCTATATGCCGCTCCTTCCAGTATATAACTTGCGGTACGGTCGTATCGTTCGTGTCTTACCGCGCAGTGCCGGGACTGGCAGAGCACGACAAACGATGTCTAGTAGGCCACAGAACGAAACTGAACACTTAACTCACTGCGGCAGTGTTACGCATTTCGCGTTCTCGCACGCAGCGTGAAACGACTTCGTGGCAAGAAGAGAATGATTTTCTGCGTAGACCGGGAAACAGCGAGCGAGTGAGCGGCGCAGGGGCAGGTTGTAGGCATGTCCGAGTGCTGTTACTGTACACCTGGGAGACATGGGTCAATTTAATAACTGCGCCAGCCACAGCTTATACATTCGGTACTATGCACACAATTCTCGTTTCACCGTCGCCGCTCTGGCCTTTCCTTTACGATATGCCGTCCTTTTGCAGTATCAAACACGCCTGCAGTGAGCGTACGCAATTTACTCGACTTCAGTAGAGTCGTAACCATCTATACTGTAGCAGCCGTCAAGACTTGCTAGCTGATATACACTGATGCAGTCTCTTCTTCCAACTGCTGGAGCCAAGTGAGATACGGTACAGGTGAATATCTCGGTAAATGATATTATACAGGGTGAGCCAAAAAACCGAACCTGTTTGAGCGTTGATAACTCAACGACGGTTACCCATAGAAAGACGTGTGATATGTCAAAAGTTTTAGAATGTTGTAGACAAAAAGAGCCATACTTGCATAGCAAATCATGTAAATATTCTTTGTCTAATTTGCATAAATCTTTATTACCCCTGAAATTAAACATTTGCCTGCACTCCCATGTGCCCGAGTTCGTTGAACTCAAAAACTCACTGCCAAAAAGTCCGTAGATCATATTCAAAGCAGACGTTGTGAACACATACAGTGATACAGTGCAATTTTTAGCCGACCGTACTTAAGTAACGGTTGAGCTATTGGCATGGTTGTTGTCCGTCTGTCTGTCCGTCGGTAGCAGATGTATTGTGGCTAAGCTTTGTCATAAAGAAAAACTTTCTACACGAGTATTTAGCCGTGTGTCTTAAACTTAGGCATGCAAAGTTTCAGCGATGTAGTGCAGGGAAAACATTTTTAAACTTTGGGTTGAATGGAGGGGGTAGAAAAATGAAGGAAGTAGAAAAATGTGCGTTTTCAACGGAAAACTGGCCATATCTTGGAAACAGTGAGAGATACGGCCAAGGTTATTATCAATCACTAATAGAAAGTAGCATACGCTCTGTCACATAAAATGGAAATCATTGACCTTGGATGACCTTAAACGTCACTGACAACCAGCTGGGCGTCTTGTGTTACATTAGGCCTATTATGTCGCATTCGTGCGAACCCCGTCAGAGAGCTGCCAGTGCACGACGTTAGCTATATATGCGTTAACTGTTCACCAAGCGTTGTAGGTTTAATTCGCTCACAGTACACGTTTCAGAGACGAATTTTATTTATTTTGACTAACAAAGTGTACATTGCATCACGCTGTAGCACTAACATTAACAGTTGCCCAGCATGAACACACAGACAGACAAACAGACAGACAAAGTAATTAACATGGAGACAAATACACAAATAACACCACAGGAAGCGAGATGGTGTGATGGATTGTGTAGGATTACTGAACTACGCTCGCCGACAAGCCAAACCGTGATAGAGCTTCATAGCGAGCGACATATTATACGAATTTCATTTTTCATTTAAATTAGGCGCCGTGCTAATAACACTGTAGGCCTACATATGCTGCTGCCGCAGTACGCGAAAATGTTCTACAGTACCGGTATTACGAACGAATTAAATACAGTCTACATTCGTCGCTAGACAGTCGCTTGAGTCTTACATTCGTCTGGAACGGGAAACAGTTGCTGCATCGGTTTCTGTCATGCACCTGCCTGTGATATTGTACAGTGGTTCAAAAAACAAAGCCTTGTATTATGAATTTATCATATCTTTGACAAAATGTAACCGATTTTTTAAAAAATTAATGATAGGCACCTATAAATGGAAAACAATTTACCACAAAACAATTACTGGTAGAATCCTATTACTTCTGAAACATTGAACGATCTGCTGCACAACTTTTCGTAATTTTTTTTCAAGAGTGACGTTAACGTCATTTGACGTCGGAGCGATATTTTGCCGAAGCGCCTGCTAAAAGCTTGACGCAGCATTGAATAGCGCATCGTCGACGGCCCATCCATTAAAGCATACAGTAGGCCTACATGTTTGCTATACTCGCTTGCGTGCTGACGGTGGACGCTTTTTTATACACGTTGTGCGTTAAACATTCAACACGTGCTGTGAATTATTGACACTGGACAAACATATACGAAAATGAGCACTTATCATATGTGATAGATATTTACTCTTAATCAACGAGTCCTAGGTCCCATTTTGAATTGAGTGTGGGTCATAGGTAAGCATTCATTTTTGCACGATAGCGCAGCAGTAGATTTAAGGGAAGTGCTAAAGTTTATTTTAGATATGTGTAGTTTATCAGTACAGTCATGTAAATGCAACAGTGGGAAAATTGCAGAAATTGGTTGACACTTGTGACAAAGTTATTTGACAAAAAAGCAGTTTTGTAGCCCGAATTGTACGAGTAGTTAAGTAACTTACATAGGCCTACCATATGCCACTTTAGATAAATTTTAATATTAACAGTTCAAAACACAGTTAATCTTTACTTTAAAATGAATAGAATTTTAGTTAAACAACTATTATGCTCAATATTTACACAGAAAGTTCGTTTCTCAAAGTTGCAATTTCTTAATTCGTGCAACAAAAAGTTAAGTTAGTGAACTTAGCATCAGAATTCATGCCAATATTTTTTTATTTTAAAATAAAATGTTTATACCAAGCTCAGCACTTTTTTAGAAATGCAGTAACTCAAAGACGCATCTTGTACACCGTGGTCCATAAAAAACGTGCCACTTTTATTTTTTACGCGCAACAGCAGCTACTGCTGTAGCGCGTCTTAGCCATCGCAATTCTCTCCGTCTGTTCGTTTGTCCGTCTGTCTGTCCGTCACACGGGTAGATCAGTCAAAAACAGTGCAAGCTAGGATCACCAAATCTTCACCTTCGGCTGCCTGAATGACTCTTGTTTCAGGATCAATAAAGCTTTTCCATAAATTCGAAAGGGTTCACCCCGAACGAGGGCGCTAAATGAGAAGGGGTGAAAAAAATTTGCGATTTTAGCCGATACGGCGTTGGCTGAGCGAGACAGGTCGCACTCTCTGGGGAGTACAAGTAAAATACTATATATAATTAACCGCCGGTCGTTTGGCGCTCTCTGGCGACTGTAAAAGAAACATCGTTGCTAGGATGTGTGAACTTACTGGGCTTTCAAACATGCACCGCTGTTGCGCGTTCCCCTTTGCGTTAGCTGGGCTTTTCTTGTGTGAATAGCTCCCTGCAGCATTGGCCAATTTTAATAATTTTTGGCCTGCAACATTAAGAAAAAACTTGACACAAATGACTGTGTAGAAAACTGAATCGTCCAACGCTGACCCCTTGTATCATACTCGTGCGTACATACGTGTTTAATCTACATTACAAAATACACACAACGTTTGTCTAATACCAATAGTAGGCCAACGAGCGGCCAACATTCAGTCACGTGCTAATCAATCCTCAAACGAAACCAGAAGATAGCAATCATAACACTTCGAAATAGTAGGCCTAATGTCAATTCACGA
>Ga0056128_1009735_pt1 | contig 12022 bp, 7 predicted proteins | sample WorMetLIZISLAND2_FD_71113 | JGI IMG/M metagenome (GOLD analysis project Ga0056128, IMG submission 71113) | Marine gutless worms symbiont microbial communities from Max Planck institute for Marine Microbiology, Germany - Olavius geniculatus... ...
CGCGGGGCCTGTGGCCAGCCACGCATGAAGGACGTAAGGTCGCCACGCTGCAGTCAGTATGTGAAGTGTGAACACGTTGGTCGTTCTGTTTGCTGGTAAAATGGCAGTATTTACGTTAGTCGGGTAACTGACGGAGCTTCCTACGGACTCGCCGTGTCCGTATGTCGACCTTGACGCCAGTGAAGATACCGGTGGACGTTCTGCATCGTATCATAGTCCTGGTTGTCGCGAAGCTCTGTGGACTCACTGTGTCCGTGTCATCACCCCGGGGTCCCGACGCTGGTGAAGTTGCCGAGGAACGTTCTGTGCCGTTTGAGACCGTGAAGCTGCTGCTGTAGCCGCCGTAAAATCTGGAGGCGCCAAACTGTGTACCATTCGTTTTTTTATGTGTTTCTTTTTTTCTTTTTTTTTGCCGGCTGTAAATAGCTTAATGTTTGTACTTTTGAAATTATATTTTGTGTTTTGCATTATAAAAATTGTCTTGATGTATCAGCCTCATTAGGACCGGCCCACGCTTACAAAATCACATACACCACACCTCACAAGAGCTTAAGGGTTAAACGCGACACGCAGTTCTACAGGCACCCAGCATAGCAGGCCCAGTCACGTGGTCGCAGAGGTCAACCCGTGCAGCCTGCATGGCCGTGACATCTAGGATTTTGCCTTCTGTAAAGAATTTTGCTTTTATAAAAAGTAGAGTCCTTCTTGAGCCGTGGGGATCATATTGTGGCACTGATCTCCATTTCCTAAGGCCCTCAGCCAGACACCAGTTTTTACACGGCGAGACCACGGATATGGGGCTAGTGCATTGCGTGGTGTGCCTGCTTACGTCCCAGCTTTCACTGGTACTTATTGCGCCTACCCACGGAGGGATGGCGAGGCTGAGTTGACCTGGTTATATACCTGGATGGTTTACCCACCTGCCGACAGTCACCCATCAAGTAATAATTGGACTTGGCGTTAAATAACTTTGATTGGTGCAACCAGCAGCATTACCAACTGAGCCAAGCTAACGCCTTTGCCTTCTATTTCCATTAAAAGCAAACAGTAGACCTAGTGGTCGCAGAAAAATATGCTTAATACAGATCAGTTAGTTGTGATGATGATCATTTCCGGTAGTTAATTTACTGGTGAAATAAATGTGTGTGCAGAAGGGATGACGGACGACATAAACCTGACAAACTTTGATGCAGACAAGATGGTAGCAGAGCTTGGCTCTCAACAGGGAAAGACCAGTCCTCCTTTCAAGTGAGTTTGGAGAAACGTAGACTGACACTTGATGTAGTACAATATTGCCCAGATGTCTGATTGCATCCCAGGGAATATGTCAGTAGGTGAATCGGGTATATTTGTAGAAATACAGTAGCACAAGCGCATGATTGAAGTTAGTTTGAATAAACTAGTGAGAACTAGGCCGTTACTAAATACAGAACGGGTAAATAAAATTCAGATCAGCATTAGAGTACCATATAAATAAGTAAGTGTGTCTTAGTCTTGATCTGGGATCTAGCCTTGCAGTGTACAGGGTGCAGCAAAAATAGTAGCCCCCTTAAGTTTTTTTTGCTGTTTTCTCAGCCACTGTTCGGAATTTTAATTCGAAATTTTACAGATTTATTTACCAAAACTTTTACATTCAACTGCCAAGTGAAATGTCATTACGTTGAAAAACGACCAAGTTATAGACTTTTTAACATGATCGCCTACTGATTTTTCAGCATTAAAATGTTAGAAAGGTCTTAGCGAGTAACGGTATAAAATTGGAAATTAAAATTACAAACGGTTGCTGAGAAAACAGCGGAAAACTTTAGGGAGCTAATTTTTTGCTGCACCCTGTACTTGTGATGGTTTAGGATAAGAGACTTAGTTGTCCTCTGTCAATTTCAGAATCTAGGACAGTCGACAAAGTTTTATTGCAGCTTTAATACACCATAATACAGTTGCAGCATAATTATTGTACAGCGACTTTTTAGCACAGGAGTTGCAAAATTGCATTTAGAATAGAGAGGCGAGAAATGGTGTTTGCTAAACATCACAGGCTGAACGGTAGTTCAAGCCCTGTGTTAATGGCGACTTTTCTTTCTTATGGGAAAGCTAAAAATTCGACCCCCCACAGAATCAAAACCCTTTATTTGATTGAGATAAAATTTGGCACGGTTGATTACGTCGGCGAATTGACCCCTCATGCAAAATTTCATGTAAATCTGCACAAGGGGGGCTTATCGGCAAATAGGTGAAATATACGCAAAAAATTTTTATATCCATATAGCTTTTTTTAGTCAACTCACCTACATGTCAGACCTTTCGGCGGATTTTTGCGTGCCATGGCTCAAACGACGCGGTCTCGCGCAAGGATGTGCCTTTTGGGAATTAAAAAATTTAAAACTAATATTTAACGTATTTATTCAAAAAATTCCAAAAAATTACAATGGAGCCAATGAGGAAAATTAAACAATTCTTAAAACGGTCATAACTTTGGCTGTGTATAAGATAGAGTCGTAATTTTTGGTTCTAGGGTATAGTTTTCAGGGATGGCCTATCTAATGGTGTCATTTACTTTTAGCTGGACCCTCCCTGGTTGCCATGGCAATGAAATTTGGGACAACATGGGCTATAACTCGGCTTGCGTAGGAGATTTTTGCGCCTATAGGGGGGTTTTCTGGTATGGGCCATCGAATGCTGCCAATTGCATTTTTCCCCGACCGACCCGCGTTGCCATGGCAACGCAATTTGGGACAAAATTGGCTATAACTTGGCTTGCGTAAGAGATTTTTGCGCCTATAGGGGGTTTTCGGGGATGGGCCATCAAATGCTGCCTATTGCAGTTTTCCCCGACTGACCCCGTTGCCATGGCAACGAAATTTGGGACAAAATTGGTTATAACTTGGCTTGCGTAACAGATTTTTGGGAGATTTTTGCGCCTATAAGAGGGTTTTCGGGGATGGGCCATTGAATGCTGCCAATTGCATTTTCCCGACCGACCCCCATTGCCATGGCAACAAAATTTGTAACAAAATTGGCTATAACTCGTGAGCAATGCAGGCCAGCAGTGATGTCATGTTTGACGTGTGTCGTCTGGTTTGTTCAGTCACGCCATTAGGTAGTAGGCCTAAGTAACAGTTGTAAGCGGCTTGGTTACCGTAAGAAATAACCTGAAGCGCAATATCTTTGTAACTGATCACCAGTAGGAAAACAGTATTATATTACTAAAACAGCAAATATAAATGTACAAAACATTAGTTTATGCACTTTTTAACGGCAATATTTAAGGACTTGCACATCGAAAACAGCAGAAATTACAAAAGGTGATATTATTCAGCAGCACATTGACACACAGTCAGTGTGATGCGGGCAATATCACCCTTTGTAATTTTTGCTGTTTTCAATGTGCGAGTTCTTTAATATTGCCGTTAACAAGTGTATAAACTAATGTTTTGTACATTTATTGAGTTAATCGTTGGCTTTGCTCAGTGCGTATTCTCATGTTATAGCATTATTATGTGTGTGTGTGGGGAACAGGGCACCACAGTCGAGCATCCTGGAGCTGCAGAAGTTTTTGGAGGACGTTCGGTAAGTGGACGTTGATTAATGGCTTCGTGCTGCTGCCATTGCTTCAGTGCTTTGATGTTTATACTTTTAGTAAGGTAGTATGAAGGCCATCTTAGCTGCGGTATCCTGTTAATGTTTCAGATTTAGCTGCAGTTAATGGCATATGCATGGACACACAACCCCTCTTATATATTTCTTTATTTCTTTTTACACGCAACAGCAGCTACTGCTGTAGTGTGTCTGAGCCATCTCAATTCTGTCTGTCTGTTCGTTCGTCACACGGGTGGATCAGTTAAAAATGGTGCAAGCTAGAATCACCAAATCTTCACTGTTGGCTGCATGGAAGACTCTAGTTTTAGGAACCGTAAAGCTTTTCCATAAATTCGAAGGAGGTCACCTCGAACGAAGGCACTAAATGAGAGAGAGTAAGGAAAGTTTGTGATTTTTGGCCGATACGGTGTTGGCAGAGCGAGACAGGTCACACCCTCTGGTGAGTACAAGTAAAACACTATAGATTAGCCGCTGGTCGTCTGGCACTCTCTGGCGACTGATTTTGTTTTACTGGGCTTTCAAATATGCACTGCTGTTGCGCATTCCTCTTTGCGTTAGCTGGGCTTTCCTTGTTAACAGTTGTAATGCACGAGTCGTTCAACAAGCTGCTTACTGGTGACTAACTGCACTGAGGCAAAACATAATCACCCAACGAGTTATGCATGATGCGATTGGCTCTAGGCAGCACCACCCCTTACAGTACAGATTGCATGGCAATTAATTTGCTTGAATGTCACATCTTAATGCTAGTCGTATTGTTTTGGTTGCAACTTGATCAGTATTCAGTCTGTATTCCCTTCCCTTGTTGGTCCGTTTCTGCTGACTTTTTGGGAACCTATCACAGATTTATGGACTGAGCGTCACCTGTCATATGGATCACAAAGTGTTAGCTGCCACCCGACACAGGTAAACGTGCTTCACCTTAACCTCCGGCAGACATGCCTGTACTGGATTTCCCTACCCCGAAGGGATGGAGGGCTGAGTTGACCTCGGTACACAGAGGTGTGGACTAAGCATCACCTGTTGTATGACATCACACAGCATTACCTGATATTGATACAGGTGAACGTGTGGAAGGGTTGGTGGCGTGGCGTAACGGTAACGCATTTCATCCAATCAAGGAAGTTACTCTTTACCTGGCCCGGTTCGTACTTGATTTTAGTAAATAAAGCTGTAAAATTTTAAGCTAAAATTTTAAATGGTTGCTGAGAAAACAGCGAAAAACTTTAGAGGTCTGCTTTTTTTGCCGCACCCTGTACACAACCTTTACCCTAGCACCAAACCGCCATGTTGTAGTACTACTGTCCAATGCGGTAGGAATGGAGTCTATCCTCTGACAGCATTCTCCACGGCCGTTCGAGCACCCGTGGCTAACCGTGGCACAAGGGCCAATACGCCGGAGCTGGTGGAAAACACAAACAATACGGAAGCGCCGGAACCCGTGGAGGTGGAGAGCCGGTTGGTCATCAGGCATTCCTGCCAGATCCACCAGCTGGAAAACAGCCAGACACTACAGGTACTATGTACTAGGCTGTCGGTAATCTTTCGTGCTTCCAATTTCCAATGCAGGGCAAAGCAGGTTTGTGCTGCTGCATATGCATAAGCTGCCGTGTCGGCCCATCAGCCATCCCCAACAAGATACTAGTTAATTAAGTACTTCTGGGAATCTGCAAGACGACTTTTTTGATAAATTTTGCTCTATGCCGAACTTTTCCATTATTGATATCTGCAGAGTGTAAACATGGCAGATTCCTTATAGATATGAACTTACTACTGTAACGAAGGAGGTGTGAAGCACTTCTGATTGCCTCAATGCAACATTTACGAGATGCTTGCTCTTGTGTGAAATATTGACCATGCACAGCCATCTAGTTGACCATTTCCGGACTGCATGGAAATTAGCATTTGAACACCTTAATAGGCAGTATGGTTTAACGATGCAGATTCTTGTCTCTATTTGCTTACATTTTCTGCAGACAGTAATTTCAGAGCTCAAAGTTGATTACAGTGGCTCTGGCATTAGGCATACTACCGTGGGGACTGGGGAGAAGTTGTGGAAACGTCATGGAATTAGAAATATGGTACGTGCCATCTGAAGTGTAGAAACACTAGTGATTGAGTGATCGATTTGATCGATATGAATTCTTATTTTGAGATGGCAAGGCACCTGGTGTTCTATTATCCAGCACGCAACTAGACTTTGAAATGAGTTGAGTTGAGCAAATCGACTCAGCTGAAAATTAGTCGACTTGACTGATCGATTTCAAGGTCTACACACAACCAGGCTGAATGGGACCTTCAAGTTTCAATCTAAGTCATGATGCCTGTAGTTTCCGCGAAAGGATTGGGGCACTGACCCACTTTTGTGAACAGCAGTTTGCACAGTCTATGTAATGCAAACACTTCAGTTCAGTTTAGTTCTGTGAACAGGAGAGAGAGAGATTTGGGACCATGGGGTGATCCTTTTGTATTAATCAGATTGTCTTAGACTTAAGACTTAGTTCCTCCAGTTTTGCGCGGAACATGGTTGACGTTTCATCTCCAGTTGGCATGATCGCTGGCAGCAGTCGTCTTGTCGCTGGTAGTCTATGCCCATCACCTCCAGATCTTCTTTTTAGTGTGCCTTGCCATGTTCTCTTGGGTCATTCAATGTTCCTGTTGCCATCTTCAGGTCTCCACTTTATGGCCAGGCTAGCTAGCCTCGTTGTTGGATGTCACAGGATGTGTCCGATGAGACGTCTTCTTCTCATTGCTACTATGTCGTGCAATGCTGTTTGTCCAGAGTGTGTCATTACTTCGTCGTTCGTGATGTGATGTTTTTTCTTTCTTTTTTTATCTAATGTTGCGCTTGTTTTGTTTCCCCAGGTAAGGCAGCAACAGACGTTAGGTGAGCTGGGAATTTGAATGGCCATTTAATGGCCAGTTATGTCAGAAATGATTATACCAAAAACTTTAAAAAATCTTATTATTCTTCTACAAGTTCCTATCAGTAACGTCACGAATGGGGTTTGGCGTTTTTTGTTCATTTTAATGCTGATTGCATGTGTTTTGATTTCTCCAGGTACTGCAGAAGCATATGTTGGGTGAGGTGGAAACTTCTGTAACCGTTTGATGGCAAGTTGTTTGTAGAATAGTTGTGCCAAAAATTAATAAAATCCGATAATACGTTTTTATGTTATGATCGATAAATTTTGTGCGTGTTTTTAGGCTTCAGAGTGTAGTATTGCGATAGATCAGAAGAGTTTCTGCTGCGTGTGGGAAGGGATTGGACCGGAATGACAGAGAAAGATATCGGGCCATGGGGGTGATCCTGTTGTGTTAATAGCTCCTGCTGCAATGGATCTGATTGTAACAATAGTTTCCGCTGTGTACAGATGACGCTGTTGCTGCGTATGGATGACAACATGAACAGGCAGCTGACCTGCGAGTTTACACTCAACGAGACGCCAAAGTCTTTAGCCGACGAACTGGTTACACATGGGTTCATCAATGCTGTGAGTTGCAAATGCTGAGCATTGTGTACACTGGTTCACTGAATGTATTGCGTGTTTTGATGCTTAAGGAATTCCAGCCTGTCAAGTTTTTAGTTCAACAATTCTTGATAGTTCACTTTTTCTGAGTCTTGCATCACCTTACCTAGAGTAACTCGGCAAAATCCGCAGTTGACTAAGATAGAAATGAAATGAAAATAAGCGTAATCCATATTCGAAGAGTAATCCATATTTGGAATTCTTGCCTTTCAGTTTAGAACTTCATCAGTTTCAGTTATGTGTCATAAAAAAATATCTTTAGTAGAATTTTTATGCATCCCATTGCTATAGCATAGCAAGGGACAGATTATAAAATCACTTTTGTCATTCTTTCATTCTGTCAGTCTGTCTGTAAACACTTTACGGCTGCCATTTTAATTCGATTTTGATGAACTTTTGCACACTGATTTAAGGCCTGAAAAGTAAGATTGAGTTTGTTTGGGATAAAAATCTGATAACTCCTTTCCCTATTTTATCCCAATTATGAAAAAAATTTGCATTACGGATTATGGAGACATTAAAGCGGTATAACTCGGTCCCTGTAAAAAAATATTTGCACGCTGTTTGCACCTACCACATATTTTCGAGATCGCGCTATCTGACGGTGTCATTTAAATTTCTCCCCTGCCGACCCCGTTGTCATGGCAACGAATTTTGGGACAAAATTGACTATATCTCGGCCCCCGGGAAAGATAATTGCTAGCTGTTTTCACCTACCCCTTATTTTCGGGTTTGCACTATTTGATGATGTCATTTGAATTTCTCCCTTGACGACCCCTGTTGCCATGGCAACGAATTTTGGGACAAAAATTGACTACAACTCGGCCCTGGTGAAAAATAATTGCACACTGTTTTCACCTACCCCTATTTTCGGGCCCAGGCTATGCTATGGTGTCATGTAAATTTCTCCCCTGCCGACCCAGCCATTTTTATTCAAAGACAAAATTGGCTGCAGGCTCACAAGAGCGTCAAACACTGAAACGCAGCTGCTAGACTACATAGCGTGGTAATGGGAGCTCATTCCACAGAACGTATTTCTAGTTAGTTATAAGTTTTAGTTTCAGTCAAAGCTTTTGACTGCTACTATTTAGGTCGTGTTAATCACTTGAACAACTAGTTATACAGTGCCAATAACATTCATTCTGCACTCAATCTGTTAATGATTCTGTTGCTGAATTAACTTTATGAAACTTTGGCATTTTTGTCCCCATTTTTGCTGCATTTTTACATTGCATTTATTGTGCTGTATTTATTTGCCTTCAGTTCTGTGTGTAGCTTGGTGGTGTAGAGGTAGCATGTCGAAATGGTGACCATGAGGTCGCTGGTTCGACTCTCGCCCGTTTGCACTGCCAGGTAACAACCCTGGGCAAGTTGTTCACACACATGTGCCTTTGTTCACCAAACAGTATAATTTGGTACCGGCCAAAGGGTGGTGACGCTCTGCGGCTGGGTAGGTAACCGTGGGTCTGGCGTCGCACTTGCCATGCATCACGGATTCAGTGGTTTATCCAGCTACGGATGCACATCACCTATGCTCCAGAGGGGCACAGCTCACTTTGCCTTCACTTCTAGTTCTGTGCCAAGAACGTGTGGCTGCCTGGTTAATGTAGGTTGATTCTGAGAAGATATCAGAGCTGATCAACGGTGCCATCGCCGACCGATTTGTGCCCGTAGCCAATGCCAGTTAGAGGCATAGCAACTTCCTTCCATTCTGTATCGACGTCGACCAATCACCAGTCCGATTTGTCACACAATGATTTCCGCCATCTGTCATTGTTACAATGTTAAGTGATGTCTCCTATGCTGGGAAAAAATTGGGGGTGAGGATTCGAAAAACACTCAAAATTAAGAACATTTATCAGGACATTTTCTGGTTAGTTGTTCCATTAAGTAAACAGCGTTAAAAGCTAACAAGACAGTGACAAGTTCGCAACTCATAAGGGCAGTCACCCGTGCACCTGGACGGTGAACAAGATTAACATTGTTCGAGTCTTTTTTTCAGAAAGTTTTGCAAGTGAATTTTGTTTTCAATTTTTTGCAATTTTTTTTTTCAGATTTATGGGACAAATCCGCTAAGTTAAGGGCATTTATTGACATGCTCATTGCGAAATGTTGCAGTGTATGTATAAATTTGCAAGATATTTATGGATGATTTTCAAATTTTGGGACGAGTGGGTGACCTTGCTGGCTAGACTGTGTGTGGAATTTGGAGATTACCGCTCACATATGTTAAAGATTTATCGACCATTCGGTTGCATCTGACTTAGTCGATCGATGCCTTAGTCTCAGTTTGTATATAGTACTTGTGCAAGAGCATGTCGTGTGATATCTGTTTCTCTTGCTAAAGCCGAAATTCCATTATGCTGACTTTGCAACAAAGTTTGCAGATATTTCCATGTCTTGTCACCCACAAAATTCCATTACAGCAACAAAACGGATCAGTCGCAGACTTAAGCACAACCGTATCGGCATGTCGGGATTGTTTGAAAGCCTGAAACTTCCCGATGACGTCCCAGTTTCATTGTCCGTGGGGAAGTTTCGGTAAAAGTCGACATAATGGAATTTGAGCTTGAAGCCGCTTTTCAATGCCTCAGTGTTGCCATTGCTTGTGAACCAGCTTTCAGTGTGTATTGATAATTCGCCTACATTCGACAGTGGTATCGTGATCAGTGGGGGGAGGGCAGTTAAGGGGGCAAGTGCCCACCACCCTTTAAATTTTAGCCCATTGGAAAATTTTCTTGCAGAAGTACAATATTTGTGTCTCAGAATCTATTTTCGGCCAAATTCGGAACAGAGTTGAAATATTGAGCACTCATATCTCCTCTGGCTGGATTTTGCAGCTCTGTATGTTAAAAAAGTGCACTTTTTTGAAAATAGCTACCTTCTGCTCCCTTCCCCCCTCTTTTAACATGCGATGCCACTGGCACATGTTGCCTACCTATAAGAATCAGTCTGGCTTGATAATAATTATTGATGAAGGGTAACGTCATACATGCTATTAAATGTTTGTCAGGCTGAGATTTTGGAGTTTTTAAATAGCAGAAAATCCTTTATCGACAGATATCTGGAGTCAGCATTGGCGTCGTAGCCGGAGGGAGAAAAGGGCAGTTCCCCCCCCAATTTTTGGCTATCAAAAATGCGCAATTTGGGGCTAAAAACGTTAATTTTGGGAAACTTAGGGGCAAATTTGAAATTTTAAGCACCCATAATCTCCTCTGTCGAAAACTTGCAACTCTCTGTCGGAATTCTGTCCGAAATTTTTAGCATCTGTCATAAAATTGCAACTTTTTGCTCCCCTCCCCAATTTTTTAACCCACGATGCTGCTGGCAGATTTGACATTTTGTATAGTGCTATGGTAATATGGTAATGTCATTCCTGCAGAGAGAGAGAGAGAGATCACCTTTACCTTTTCTCTGCTTGTTGGTCAATTTGTCATAAACTAAACCATGTCATTTTAGTTCAGTTACATCTCTCTGTGCGTGCCCTTACGTTCGTCCTTGTACTCCTGTGTACAATGGACTTGCAGTGATTTTGATGCATCATTTTTCTCCGAGTGAGTGAGTGAGTACGATTACTTATATCTGGCACACTTACTTTTAAAAGTCACAATGCGCCGCAACTTAAACAAACAGATACGCCTTCAGTAGCCGCCTATAACGTTCAAAAGTAATGTCTTTCCATCGGATCTCAATTGGCATGCCATAGCCATGGTCCAGCTGCCCTGAATCTCCTGTCACCGACCTGTGGCCGTGCCACAGTGTGTGGTACTTTCCATGGTACGTTCAGATTCAGTATTAATTCTGCGCAGTAGCAGTTACTCGTTGTACTATTATTATTATTATTATTATTATAACTTACTATTATTCTTGTATATTATCGATGAATCAAATTCTGCTGTTTTAAAACAGTCGTTGTCTAATTATTATATCTGCTATAAAGGCTATACGTTTTGTAGCAGTGTGTTTGTGCACAATATCTAAAAAAATTCATTACTTGATTTTGAGGATATTTTCAAGGAAGAATGCTTATCTGTCGGGAACAAGTCGTGTAGCTTTCGTGCAGGATCTAGTTTTTCAAGAACCAAAATCATTTTCCAGCATTCTAACCACTAGCAAATGGAGCATACCAGTTAATGGTATTAAATGCTTTTGTGGTATGTTGTGGGAAGTTGAAGACAGAATTTAGTGAAACTTGAGTGGCAAAATGGTGGTGGCAATAACCTCGTAATTTGGGGGAGAATTGGGATATTTTGTGGATCTCTGATCATTTTTGGTGCAGATATTTTAGGATTTTGCAACATGGCGTGCCACCACAATTACTCTTAGTTGCCTTCCGTTTAATCCACTGATTATCATTATATTATGCACCAAAATTAAGCTGTGTCTGACATACTCTTCATGTATAAAGTGAGATTTGTGTGTGAAACTGGAAAATAGTTAACACATTTTGCATGGAATACAGTGGTGTCATAGCGGCTGGGAAGGGGGGGTGGGGTAACAAGTTGCCCATCAAAAAATTAGCATGTCCGAAAGTTTTCTTGTTGGAAAATTTTCCTCCACAGTACTCAAGAAATTTGAGCTAATGCTCACGAGATGCGCAAAAGCCTATAGCAGTTCCGGTTCAGTAGTGTAGCTGAAAATTGGGGGTGTTCACGCTAAGTTAATATATAAATACCAAATTCTCTATCTGGATCGCATAATGACAGTAGCGTGGCGCCACCTTGTGAATGATATAGACTTGTGTTGCAGCCCGAAATCACCAAAAAAAAATCCATAAAAACCCCTATTTTGGCGTTCAAGGTCATTCAAGGTCATTGAATTCGGCGCCAATCGAGAGCCAGTGTACGACTTCCTATTAGTGATTAATAGTAACCTAGGCCCTATCTCGCACCGTT
>Ga0056128_1009738_pt1 | contig 12022 bp, 8 predicted proteins | sample WorMetLIZISLAND2_FD_71113 | JGI IMG/M metagenome (GOLD analysis project Ga0056128, IMG submission 71113) | Marine gutless worms symbiont microbial communities from Max Planck institute for Marine Microbiology, Germany - Olavius geniculatus... ...
AGATGCATTCTCCATTTGTTGATAGCAGTGTTGATAATGTTCTGCTTCAGACTTCAACCAGTCGCTTTTTGAGTTCATTGATATTTCTAAACAGCATCCTATAAACTTGCTGCTGCATAATACTGCAAATACTGTCAAATGGACTGTGATCAGAGCTGTTAGTATCAGTAATGATTAAATTTGCTGATGTTTTTCTTTCTTTTTTGGTCTCATGTTGCACTTGTTCTGTTTCCCCAGGTAATACAGCAACAGACGTTAGGTGAGCTGGGAATTTGAATGGCCATTTAATGGCCAGTTATGTCAAAAATGTTCACACCACAAACTACTAAAAAATATCTGGTTATCTTTCTCCAAGTTCCTATCAATAATGTCACGGATGGTTTTTGGCGTGTTTTTGTTTATTTTAACGCTGATTTCACGTGTTTAATTTCCCCAGGGAATGCAGAAGCATATGGTGGGTGAGATGGAAACTTGAATAACCGTTTGATGCCAAGTTGTGTCTAGAACAGTTGTACCAAAAATTGTTAAAATCCGATAATTCGCCTTTATGTCATGATTGATAAATTTTATGTGCGTGTTTTTGTGCCGCACAGTGTGCAAGTTTCAAGTAATTTGGCGAGTAGCAGAATCGCTGTCGCCAGTTTACGCAAGTCGTAGTTTTTACGCGCAAGAGCTAGTATAGCTAGCTATGGCGCGTATTGGCTATAGTAATTCCGTCTTGGTGTCCGTCTGTCCGTTTGTCTGTCACAACCCGGTACTGTTTGGAGACCGGGCGAGATAGAGACTTCGGGTTTTTACCGTATGACAGCCTAGAGTTTCATATATTTTGTGACCAAATTTCGTGCCGCTGGGTCGAACGAAGGGGAGAAATAGTGGCACCCCCTCTAAAAAGACGTTATTTTAGCGATATTAGCTCGTTTAGCGTGAAAATGGTTGCAGATAGGCACAGACATGCTGCGTATCATAACAAGCACTGGCAACAAGCTTTATAGGAATGTCAACATCGATAACTTTGAATGACCCTGAACCACGAAAATAGGGGGCTTTAGTAATTTTTTCGCTATTTAGGGCTGCGACACGAATTTCAAGAGTAAATTGCGCCGAAATGGCAAGAATGCAGATTTTTGCTATCCAAGTCCGGACCCACTAGGTACAAGAAGGCCTGCGCACGCGAGTGTCAAAGAAGGGTACCCCTTTAAAAAGTGGTTATTTATCCGCTGTTGGCTTGTTTAGCGTGAAAATAGTTGCAGACAGGCACAGACATGCTGCCTAACATAACAAGCACTGGCAACGAGCTTTTCAGGAATGTCAACATTGATGATCTTTAATGACCATAAACCCTAAAAATAGGCCTTGGTGTTTTTACTGATTTTTTGGCGATTTTTGGCCGCGAAAAAATGAATTGCGACAAAATGGATGGAAATAGACCAAGATTAACTGCAAACAGAAACTGCTATAGGCTCTCGCGCGTCTCATGAAGATTAGCTCAGATTTCTTGTTATTCGCTAAAGGAGAACAGCAATTTGCAATCGCATGTTTACGCTGACGGTCTATTTTCTAAATCTTTCCTTTCCCTAGGCATCAGGGACCCCACATGTCACACAATGAGTCCTTGACCCCACAAGCGTACCTACCAAATAGTATCTAAATTCCTAGAACGGCTTAGGCAGAATGCACGAATGTGACAGACGACAGACGAAAGAACACGCTATGGAAAATTGTATATGTGCTAATATAGGCGGAATGGCGTGCGCTCGGTGCGCTAGAGCGATTCCACCTAGAAGGCATTGAAATTGATATTGAATTGAAAGTAACCGTGTGCCAATTATTCTGAGATGTACTACTGATTTACTACTACTACTGTTACTACCAATACCACTACTACTACTTGTTGTCGTTGTATAGACCCAGAGAATTGGTGCAGCGATGACGTGCGTCGCTGGTTGAACTGGTTACTACGACAATACAACAGATCGCCGTCCTCGTCTGACGTACTGACGGATGACGCCGGTCTCTGGTCAGTGCTCGACGGAGCGCAGCTGTGTCAACTTAGCATCGCTGACATCCATGACGTGTTTCCACGTGATGCCGGATACGTGCTGGCTGAACTACAGCTCTGGAAAAACTTCGGACCTCTCGGTATATTGTAGTTGTCGCAGTAGCAACAGCAGCAGCAGCAACAACGACAGCAGGCATAATCGTAGTCGTCGTGGTCGTCGCCGTAGTAATATAATAAATATAAAATTATTCTCCGGATATAGATCAGTAGCAAATCGGGAAAGAAATAAAACGCGCTTTAAAATGTAAAATGTTTAGGCCTATAAACATCATGGCCGGATTTACTGTACGCCTACCATAGTAATTTTAGGAGTGTTTTAATCCTCAATTCTTTCACTGCTACTTTTGTGATTTGTGCAAAAGCGACCAAAAATTTAGATGCTTTGTTTTTCGCAAAATGTGCATTACTGGATGGTTGAAAAATGTAAATATATCTTTTTTGTTACTTTGTATATTTTTAGTTTCTTTATTGTAGGTCTACTCCACTGCTGACAGCTGCCCAGGCCTTCGGATATCTACAGCTGTACCAAGAGCTCCGAAATGGTCACAGCTGCAGACTTTAAATTCGACGCGCGTGTTTTCGGAAACAGTTCAAACATGTTTTTTTTTAATTTAAAAAAAAGGCTGGCGTTGAATGCTAATAGTTTCAAACAATTAAAGTTGCGGACTTCAAATTTGAAGTTCGTGCTTTACAGGGACAGTCTGGACATGATTTTTAGAAGTTTTTTTCTGTGTTTGTTTGTGTGCCAGTGTCGACGTCTCTTCGCTCCGACTACCATTACGACCACGTCCAATCTTCATCATCGCCCCCGAGCAGCAGCAGTAGTGGTAGTTACGCGTACAACAACTACAACAACTACAGCATGCCGCCGCCGCTGACGGCCGACGTAAACTACTACAGTCCCGGCGCAGCTCTTAACTACACCCTACTCGAGTCCGTGGCCGTGGATCCGTCGTCCTTGCATCAGCCGACTGACGCAAACAACAACAACAACAATAATAACAACAACAGTGTTTTTCAGTTCTATCTACCGTCACCGCAGAAACGAAAGTAATTTACTCAAACTTACACGTGTGCTGTAGTTGTAGGAGTGGTAACAGTAGCAGTAGTAGTGGTAGAAATACTTCGCGACTCCTCGTAAGGCTGGAAGAACCTAGTTTTTGGGCTGGGGGGCGAAGTTTCTAGGTTTTAAAGTTTTTTAGCTTTCAAGTTTTTAAAGGTTGTTAGGTCTGTGGATTTCTAGAAAGTGGGAGGGTTAGCGTATATGGAGAAGACCTGACAAAAAATTACGACGGAGGAATAACATCTTATACACCGTTTTTCGTGCACTACTACTACTGCTACTACAAATGCATAATGTCGTTGTTGTTACGCAGAGTGCTGTCGATGTCGCCCGAGTCTGCAGCGGACCAGACATTGACAAGACTTCACAGCAGCCAGCAGCAGCAGCAACAGCAACAACACCGATTGGACGCCGGGCTGATGACGTCATCGTCGTCTTCGCCATGGCAGCCGGGCGTCGTCGTCGTGAAGCGCGAGTTGCCTAGCAACGCCGGTATGATAGCGGGGGGACTGGATGAGAACCGGTCTACGTCGGTTGACAGTTGGACCTACGTGTCACCAGGCGCCGTGACAACAGCCACTTACTACCAACGCCGACCGACCACAGGTTGGATGCAGTAATAGCAGTGGCAGCATTAGCAATGGTTGTACACTGTGTCTCAAAAAACGTCCCACTATGTGATTGTTCATGTCTTCGTCAAATTTTAACCGATTATTTAAATTTTATCACTGGCACACTCAGCAGACAAGTAGCAGTAGTGTGGTTACTAAACATTCCACCACACCTAACTACGTCACTACACTACCATGTGAAACTTTAGTTGTCAAAAATCTCTATAACAATACATGTGCAAAAATTATCTTCTGAAACAATTTTCCATTATTTTGTAAACTAAAACTAGATGATGTTTAGCTTTTTATACATTTTTTGTGCTTCTAAATAAAATCAGAAGATATTATTGCAAATAACAATTTTTAATGCAGTGATAATAGGCTTACACCGGTAATGTAACATGCGTTTTGCAGTGAGAACAAGGCTCTGACCAAAAACTTATATGGGTTCAAAAAAATACAATTTGCGAAGAATTTTGGTGGAATTTTTGACGATAAGCAGCAAAAAGACAGCAATAGAAAAAGATTGAATACGTTACTAAAAAGTTAGAAAACAGGAAGCATTCATCAAAGGCATCAACACGACAGGCATGCAGGTACTGAAGAAAATGTGACCAATGTGGATGAACTGGTAAGCCTACAAAGGCACGAAGGAGAGATACAAATAAACCATACGTGATTCAACACGATGATGTTTAGCTTTTTATACATTTCTTGTGCTTTTAAATAAAATCATCAACGTCTTTCATCAACGACTTCAACGTCTTTCATCTTCCAACATGCCTGCTGTCTATTATTATTAGGTTTTCCTTGCAATTATATTTCACAAGGTAGTATAACGACGCAGTTATCTAATGTGGTGGGATATTCAATAGCCACTTTATGGGCAATTGTCCAGAAAGTGTGACAGTAAAAAAATTAGAAAATCATTTAATATTTGTCAGAGATATGGACAATTACATACCGGGACGTTTTTCGAGACACAGTGTAGTAGACTGGCATTAGTATTTCATGGCCTATTCAGTCCTTCCATCTCCCACTATAGTGCTTGGAGTGTTTGTTATAAGTGCCCGTAATCTCACTCTACTCAAGCGTGACAACTGACGACTGATTGTGTCTCGCGTTTGTATATCACACGTGTGTCCGCGCAGAACACGCCGTCCATCACGGTCATGGAATAAGTACGTTTCAACACGACATAGAGAGGGTATTGTTTCGTTACACTCGCATAATACGCCGTAGAGTAGTAGTGTTGAAACCTGTACTATAATACATAGCATTAGGCAGCAACAGCAGTGGCATCAGAAAAACATCTCACCGAACATCTGTCTAGGCCTATATATTTGCTAAATAATGGTCGGGTTTGAAAATTGCACACTTCTCAGAAAATTGAAAAAAAATTTCATTAGGTTTTGAAAATCGTTATCTTACCAAAACTGGTAGACAGTATACTAAGTGCCAAAAAATGTAGGCTTATATAACGACGTAAACACTTTTTCTCAACGAAACTTTCGCGAACACTTACAAAACTACAACTACCAAATGAGATGTACTTTCCACTGTAGAACAGTACGATGGACATTGGAACAACAACAACAACAACTACTACTACTACTAATGTTACTGAGTGAAACACGTATTTTCCGTTGTACAGAGCAGCACGTTGGCGGATACCGGAACAAATGGTCGATGACGTCACAAACCGGAAGTGAATTGAGGTCACGTGGTCGAGGAAGCGGGGGTAACAAGCGAACTATCTGTCTGTGGCAGTTCCTGCGAGAACTTTTGCTAAACCCCCAGATGCACCACAACTGGATACGGTGGATCGACAGAAACAAAGGTAATAGTAGTAATAGTAATAGTACGCTAGTAGTAGTGTTGAGTAGTGTTGTAGTAGTATATCAGAGATGTACGTGATGCTGTAATAATGTGCAAAGCTGTAGTTTATACACACAGTGACGGCGACATGTAAAGTACATTTCGCGAAATAAACTGAAATGAAATTAACTGAATTGATAGCTGGTTTGCTTTGTACAGTACGTGCAACACAATTGAAACCAACTGCACAGCACTGACATATTGCAGTTCAGTTTGGTTCACTTTATTATTTCTGTCTTTTTAGGCGCGAGAGCTAGCTATAGCGCGTATTAGCTATGGTAATTCTGTCTTGGTGTCTGTCTCTCACAATCCGGTACCGATCGGAGCCAAGGTGAGATAAAGACTTCTGGTTCTCACCATATGATAGCTTCGATCTCTAGTATTTTGTGACAAAATTTCATGCTACTGGTTAAAGGGAGACCCCACGAACGAGGGGGAAAGAGGGACATTCCCACTTTAAAAAGGCGTTATTCTAGCGTTATTGGTTTGTCTAACGTGAAAATAATTGCAGATAGGCACAAACTGCTTACCATAACAAGCACTGGCGACAAGCTTATTGAAAATGTCAACATCGATGACCTTGAATGATCTTGAACCCTTAAAATAGGGGGTTTTAGCGAATTTTTCGCTATTTCGGGCTGCGACACGCATTTCAAGAGTGAACTGCGCTGAAATAGCTGGAGATATACCAAGACGAGCTGCTTATGAAATTTTAACATTGAATGAAGATTTTAGCAGTCCAAGTCCGGACCCTCTAGATTTATGGCGGCCTGCGCACGCGGGTGTCAAAAAGGGGTACCCCTTTAAAAAGTGGTTATTTATTCGCTGTTGGCTTGTCTAGCGTGAAAATGGTTGCAGATAGGCACAGACATGCTGCTTATCATAGCAAGCACTGGCGACGAGCTTTTTAGGAATGTCAACATCGATGACCTTGAATGACCTTAAACCCTAAAATATTGATTTTAAGTGATTTTGTGGCAATTTTTGGCTGCCAAAGTGTGAATTGCGATGAAATGGATGCAGATAGACCAAGATTACCTGCGAACAGGAACTGCCGTTCTCGCGCACCTCATGAGCATTAGCTCAGATTTCTTGTTGTACAGTGTACACACCTTCGTGTTTGCGTTTACGAGTTTTTGTTTGGTTGCAGGAATATTTAAGATTGAGGACTCGGTGAGAGTGGCCAAGTTGTGGGGCGAGCGTAAAAACCGTCCGCAGATGAACTACGACAAACTGTCTCGTTCAATTCGTCAGTACTACAAGAAGGGCATCATCAGAAAAACCGACAACTCAAAACGACTTGTCTACCAGTTCTGTCCCGCGTACATGCTGTGATGATTTACAAAGCCGCCGAGGGTTAAGAACATTGGGGAACATGCAACAGACAGTGCCAAATTTCCGACATAATTATGGGTGCTCAAAATTTTAATTATAACTGTAAATTTTTCTGCAATGTAGGGATTTCCAGCCCAAAATTTTGTAGTTTGAAAAGGAAGTTTTTTTGACAGGAAGAACATTTTCTGACATGTTACATTTTGCCTAATTGCCCCCTGCTGCTGCCATGACGATTTGATAACTCACAGCTAGTCTGTCACAGTCTTAAGACTCGCAATGGTTTAACTGGTGATTTTTGAATCACGATCTGCGTGCTTCCACTGTTCCTATTTTCTTACCAACAAGACAGTCATTGCATTTTTACGTGACAGCAATATTTTAATATTTTAATATTATTTTGTATATTGTACAAATTGTGAATAGAATTATTTTAGCATTGTTAGGCAAAATTGCGCATTGTAGCGTAAATGATTTTGCCTGTTTCTACACATTTTTCTGTAGCGTGGTCTGTGTGTCTGAATGTCGTCTGTCACATTCGTGCACCCCAACAGGTACATTTGTTGGGTTCAATTATTTTGAACAAAAGTTAAACATGGGTCCAAAATCTCAGAGGAAGGGAATATTTAGTGGTCCAATCTCCAGCCAAAACATGTAATTGCTCTCGATTGACGAAAACTATAATTTATGACTTGCCAGACGGCAGCGTCGATCAGCAATTTCGCTTTTTGACAAATAACTTTGGTCTTTTTTATAATATAAAATAGGGATGTTTCACTTTAGACTGCGATTGGCGGGCTCACGACTGAGCTCCGAGCCAATGCAGCGGCGCCTTGGCGTGTCGTCACAAGGCGTGACGTCACAATACCCTGTAGACCTACCAACGCCCATGTAAAATGAGGTGAGGCCAAGATCGAGGCCGTAGGCCTAGGTGAGGCCTAAAAAAACAAAGATTAAGGCCGCAGGCCAAGATTTAGGCCACAGGCCGAGGTGAGGCCCGGAAAGCCAAAAATTGAAGCCAAAGGCCGAGATCGAGGCTGCAGGCAGAGATGAGGCCCGGAAGGCGGAAAATTGAGGCCAAAGGCCGAGATCAAAGCCGCAGGCCGAGGTAACGCCCAATAGAATAAAAATTAAAGCCACAGGCCGAGATCGATGCCGTAGGCCGAAGTAAAGCTCGAAAAAGCCGAAAATTGAGGCCGCAAACCGAGATCGAGGTCGCAGGCCAAAGTGAGGCCAGAAAAGCCGAAAATTGAGGCCACAGGCCAAACTGAGGCCCCAAAGGTCAAAAATTAAGGCCGCGTGCCGATATCAAAGCCGCAGGCCGAGGTAATGCTTAAAGGGCCGAAAATTGAGGCCGAAAGCCGAGATCGAGGGCGTGAACCGAGCTGTGGCCCGAAGTGTCGAAAATCAAGCGGACCTAACGAAAATAGTTATACTTTTTTGTCTTCTATCTTTGTTCGCGCTTCTCAGGTGACGATCAAGCGGACAGGGAGCGTATCGACCTGTCCGTTTGTGTTTTCTAAGTTACAGCCCGGTTATTAAATAAATCAAATATCTTTATCCTTGGCAAAATTTTTTGCTTTTCGAGTGCTACAGATAGCCGAGATAAAATGTTTGTTTAGAAAAACTAGCATTAAAGTGTTTCGAAACAAGAAGCCCAGCTGTTGCTAGGATAGGTCATCCGACAGCAAGATTAACAAAAAACTGGATGCGGCCCATCGCAGATGGCAGAGAAGCATACTGGGCATCTCTTGGAAAGACAGGATAACAAACATTGAGGTCAGAACCAGAACCGGACAACAAACCATGGACAATATACTGATAGAAAGACGATTACGCTGGCTTGGACATGCGTATGGACCATCAGCGCATACCACAGCAAGCACTGTACTGGCAGGTACCAGGATATAAAAGAGAACCAGATCGACCAAGAGCGAACTGGAGGAGCACAGTCAACAAAGACTTACAAAAGATGGAAGTTTACCTGGAAAGAAGCAGAGGTGACAGCTCTTGACAGACACGGATGGCGTCGAAGTGTGGCCAAATGTGTCCAGTTGGATGCGAGATGAACCAAGGTCCAAGGTCAAGGCACTAAATCGCTGAAATTTTGCATGCCTAGGTTTATGACACAGGGCTAATTACTCGTGTGAAAAGTTTTTCACAACCTATTTACCGTTTAACCACAATCTATTCGTTACAGACAACAGACGGACGACGACGACGACAGACGACAACCGTACCATAAGCTCGACCGTTACTTAAGTAAGGTCGGCTAATAAACCTGTTTTGTTTTGCACTGTAGCACAGTATATACAGCTAAATGAAATAACACGAACATAAGATATATTTTTATTAATTTACTTCGGAGAGGTAGTGAAAGTCGCAGAGGCTTCGCTTGTTTTCAAGAAACGTTCTCTTATCGGTTCGATCGCAGTGCGCGGATTGTGCTGCATGATGTGTGTGCGCAGCATCGGACGAAGACATCTCATTATGGCATAGCTCGTCATCATGGGGTCCTCCTCAGTGGCGTCACGATCGATGTCTCGAGCTTTACGTAGCATGTCGTTTCGTCATGTTTCAGTGTTTCAGCGGGCAGAACTCGGACGCTTTTTTCCAGCGACTTATCGTCGCCGGCAGGTACCGGTCGTCAAAGTGCTGTATGACCTCTTCGCAGCTGCTGTCCCGAATGTCGGCATCCAATGACGTAATCCACGAGCTGGCTGCGGGCGGCGCGCATCAGCAATGCAAACCATGAAAAAGCCGCTGGTTCCTGCAGCTCTTTAAACGCAACTTAGCCTTTGAAATAATCCAACCAGTCGTCTGTGGATTTGTCGTAGAACGGCGACGGTGTCAGAGTAGAGTCGTTGACTGTTACCATGCTGGTTGGAGTGATACCGGTGTATCGAGAGTAGCTGATGCTCGATGTACCTGCGCCTGAGTCGCTTTTGCTGTCCACTTTTAGCTTAGCGTCCGATTTGGCCATGGTGACTATTTCGTCTTCAGTGGTGTCGTCTGTCTGCTAATACTACGGCTATCGTCTCGGCACTGGTTGTGGGTCACATACGCCGGAAGGAAGGATGCCATGGCGACTCTGTTGTGATGTTACACATAGTGTTCTTCGCCATCTTATCGGTAGAGCCACTCACTCAGCATACACACTGTAGTATACGAGAAAAAAGAGAGTCGCATCCATTTTTATTAGCAGCAGATATTAATAATCCATATATACGGAGTAATCATTATCTCACACAACATCATTCAAGCATCAAGACTGTTCTCTCATATTGTCATCAATGCAAGTGAAGCGAATATCATGCATGCCTTGAATCAGTGGCGGCTAGGCTACGCCTAAAACTGAGGCACAACACATGACAGCAACCCTTTAGCAACGGTTGACCCTATAAAGCCTATAAACAGTACCTAAAAGAGGGGGGGCTCCGCCACTGTAATAGTACCCGAGGGGTGGAGTGTAGGGTGTAACACTGTAACAGCTCTGCCTCTGATTCAGGCGGGTAGGCCTACATAAAAAGCGGGTTGCGCCAACTTCTGTTTTTCTTGTTTTCTTGCTTATTTCTTGCTTGTTATGATAAGCAGCATGTCTGTGGCTATCTTTAATCGTTCTTACACCAGACGAGCCAATAGCGGTAAAATAAAAATTTTAAGGGAAATACTCCTATTTTACGCCGTCATCCGAGAGGAACCCATCACCTAGGGGCTCAAAATTTCGTCACAAAAAACTAGAGTCTTTGGGGCAGCCAACAGCGAAGATTTTGTAATCCTAGCGTGCACCATTTTGATACGGCTACAGAGTGTGACGGACAGACACACGGCCGGACGAACAGACAGCAGAATCGCGCGTATGTAATTCAATAATGTCAGTACTTGGTCATCGTTTGATTTAGGCCTAGTTGTGATAAAAAAAACTCGATGCTTTACTTTTGGACCGTATCGTACCATACGTTTATAGTCGTTTTTATTGTATTTTTATATCATTGTATTATGTAGAAATTCATCGAAAAAATTTTTTAAATTTGAGTTTATGGATATGCAAGTATATAGAAAATACATAAATTGAAACTTAAGATTTCAATTACATAAATTTCTGAACAAATACAGCGATATTCTTCTACCGCTAGAACCTTAAATAGTTTTCAGCTTTTTGTACCACTACGTATATTGTGTTTTGTGATTTATATGCAGTATAAATTTATATTTAACCGGTAGCTGCACTCATATTTGTTACGGATAGTTAGTATTTTCATCAGGCGTATTTTCTGATACGATGCACAATTTGGTGTGTATATTTTGTGGAATCTTTTAGTGCTCGCACAATGTACGATAACATAAAATAAAATACTAGAAATTTGGGGCAAAGAGCAACGTGAGTCCGCCCGACGCCCTAAGTCCGATTGGGGAAAATTAAGGAGGGGGGAAATTTCCCCGGCATCAAAGTCACGTGGCCCGAACTCAAATGCATTGGCATACGCCGAACGCGCATTGTCGACTTAGGGTAGGTCAACATAAGCGCCTATAACTTTGTTCGTTGTCAACCGAATTTCACAAATTTTTTTTTCAACGCGCAAAAGATCGTTTTCGCCAACGCCGTTTACACATTGTCGCTATCTTCATCGGTTCCAGAGATATTTGCGCTCAAACTCGAAAGTTGTCATAAATCGCACCGATTTTTGCACGTTTTTTGCCCTCCCAAATTTTAAGGGGGGCGGTGCCCCAAAAGTTGTACATGCGTTAACACCCCAATCTAGAGACACGCCAAGTGCCAAAGTTTCGTCGGGCTACACTTTCTAACTCTTAAGTCATAAGCGCTCCTTTATTGAATTTTAAGCCAATTTTTGACCCCCTTTTGAAAAAAATTGTAAGGGGGGCTCCCGTCCCCGTTGGGGGGTGCGCTAGTAATACTTGTTCATTTTCTAGCGCGTGTAAAAATTTGGGGCGCAGCACCCCTTAAGGGCCGAAATATGGTTTTCCGAAAAATGCGCTTTCGGTGGGTTTAATTCCACATCTAGATCTCCAAGGTCACTGGACCGAACTTCACCGGACTTGTTTCGCCTAACGCGGGAG
>Ga0056128_1009741_pt1 | contig 12021 bp, 9 predicted proteins | sample WorMetLIZISLAND2_FD_71113 | JGI IMG/M metagenome (GOLD analysis project Ga0056128, IMG submission 71113) | Marine gutless worms symbiont microbial communities from Max Planck institute for Marine Microbiology, Germany - Olavius geniculatus... ...
GCTTTTGCACGACTCGTTTTCCATGGATCCACCGGACCAATAGCCATTCCAGCTTTGTTTTTAACTTTTGTTTTTAACCCCCGGGAACCTTTACTACCGGGGGTATAAAAATTTTTATATAATAATGAAATATAATAATATAATAAAATAATATGGCCATAGAAATTAACAATAAGCAACAAAATTTAAGATTAAAAATGATTAACAACTGCTGGTTTATCTACAGGTTATAAAATTATGTATAACTTTGATAAAAAATGTAACCACAAAAATAAAATTTTTGTGGTTAAACTTTTGATCCAAGTTATAGATAATTCTTTGTCGTTATAAATGACTACACCACAAACTGTAGACCTACTGGAAGACGTAGCCAAAGCTGCAAAAGATGGGACAAAACATGTTCAAGCCAAGTCAAAAAAATATTACAAACAAAGCCAGCAAAAATTTGAGCGAGTGACTGCTAGGCCTAGCCAGAAAATCATCACATAAAAACTGTTTGTACACTTATTTAAAAACCTGGCAGCAAAAAAATGGTAGCTTTTATATTTACGATGACATTGCTAATGAATACAATAAAACAACTAACAGAAAAAATGTTTGTAATTCTTCAATTCAAACCTTTTCAGTTTCCTCTTCTTCAGCTTCTTCTTCTTCTTCCATTTCTTCCTCATCTTCTTCTTTCTCCTGAGGAAAATATGCAAGCTAAAGTTGTTGTCTCATTTTATACCACAATCAGCAAAATATTCCACCGTCCTGATGATAGAAAAGCTTGCAAACTACGCAGCTCCAAGATTCACTAAAATTTTGCTAAAAATTCACTCTAAAGCACCCAGCCTAATTTCCAGCAAAAACAAAGAAGTTGGTCAAACTGTTGAACATATTGAAATAAAATCAAACAGTGCACCACGATGTCCACTGGCTACTAGGCTACTGTGATAGCCACACACCAACAACTTCAAAGGAATAAAAAAAATTCTGACTGACTAAAAAATGACATATCTTAATCTACTGCGGAAAAAAAACAAAAAAAATCACAAAGTTTTGGAATTTAAAAAATCCGTAAATGTTGCAAACTGATGCTTTAAAAGAAAAGAAACACAATAACATGCACTAGCTATTTACTACGAAAACCATACCTCTTTCTTTGGTTTTGGTTTTTCTGGATCATAGACATTTTTTCCGTAGATTTCTCCAGTGACTGGATCCACTTTCTGCGTGGAACGTCTCTGCTCAAGATCTTTGTTTGGCAACTGCAGGCAGACAGAGAAAAAACAAGTGCATAAAACGTCATAAATCCACAGTCAGTTCCATGCTTTTGTGCAAAAGTGTAATGTCAGCTTTAAATAATCACTCATCAGGCTGCTACGGTTTCTTGACTGCTTTAGCAGTTTTAACAGACTCAGTCAATCAAGTCCTAAAAGGGAGTGCACAATAATAAAATCTAGTGACAAAAATCACGAGCTACAATGATAAGCATATACACACATGCAAAATTGTAAGACTGCCATCAGTTTTTGTAATTAACCAATTTATCTACGATTACACCAAGTAAGGTTATTCCAGTTATGCAAATCCATGTGATATATCAGATTTCAATTTTCAGCACCTGGCCAAAGCCAAATTATAGTGAATTCCTACTATCAAATGTGGATGAACCATGATCAAATTTAAAAGAAAATTACTGCAATTATGTTATTACAGAATATAAGAACCAATGTCAATACTCTAGCAATGACGAATAACACAACAACTTCAACGTATATAAAAAAATTAACAGTTTGCAATATTTGCCATTTTATTTTTCACACGTTTGTGCTAACACCCAATTGCTGGCAGCACATATATTATACGCAGACTACAAATGCAAATTTGACGCAAAACAAGTTCAGCAAATGCAAAAAAATGAATAAATAAAACAACCTTTATGTTAATGACAAAATCTGGCTGCAATCTCCAACTTTTTACGAGATCAATCTGCTGCTCAATATTCAGATGTTTCTCGCTCATGGTAGGCAAATCATCCAAGACGTATCCTACAGATCATACAGGAAATAAATATACAAAACATCAGTTTATACACTTGTTAACGGCGGCATGTAATGACTGACACATCGAAAACCACAAAGCCTGCTGATAATGGCTGCTGCATGCGAAGACCACACATTAACAGGGCGAAAAGCAAGAGTATATTAAACTAGAAAAGCACTCGAAGAGCGCAGACCTCCGCCAAGCATATCAATTACCTCCATTCAACACTGCCCCATTTAAAGCAATGTTGACAAAAATTCCAAAGTGATCCAGAATCCAGGATTCTTTCCAGATCATCCCCAAAATTGAATCACTTGTAGTTTTTGCCATTCCCGACATTCCAAGAAAATTTCAGAAAGATCGTTCCATAACTTTTTGAGTTATCATGCTAACACACAGACAGACAAACAAACTCTGGCAAAAACATAACCTCCTTGCTGGAGGTAAAAATTTGGATAAAAACAATTTATTTCTATGCCAACAATCTCTGAAGTTTTTTTACCGCAATTCTCTTTCATCAGTTTTCCTGTTTCCATATTGCAGAAACTCATTTAGATGTTATCTGTCCGCAAAAATGGCATTTCCGATGACGTCATGATTAAATTAGCAATATTTAGTAAGAAGTAAATTTTGAAGACAAGTTTTAGATGCTTTTAGTAAAGCGAATAAAAATAAGTTTAAATTTGTTGAAGTTATTCAGGAAAAAGTGTAGGCTCTTTTTTTCCGGACACGGTGTATATATCATCATCATCACCTTGATGAGCGACTTCAGCAGATGCAAGTTTTTCATTGATCAAGCCAAAGACCACATTGTCGGGGACAACATCTCCACTCAGCAGGTACGATCTCACAAGCCGGCCAGATTCAGTCTTTTTAGGAATAGCTTCACTGATCAGGTTCTTTGCTAAATGCCAGCGGACAAAATACAGCTTAGTTATGAATATCATGACAAACTACTGCAATGGCCAAAAATAGAATTAATGCAATAGATTATAAAGTTTTCTGCAAACATGCATGGTTACTGGATAAATAAGGTATCATAAAAATTTACCTCACCTATGTCAAGCCTTATAGAAAAATATTACAGATGCTCTGTTCTCCTTATGGTCTTTCAAACACTAATACATCCATCCTTTTTGTCATTATATGTACAACATTGATGGATTAAAAATTTGTTTAATCACAAATGCAGCAAGAAACAATTAATTAAAATTTTTACAATTTTTGGATAAAGAGAAAGTCATTTTTTGGTTGACAGCATATTTGGCAAAACTGAAAAATTATTCACACAAAACAGATCTTGCATCACATCCACTTTGTAATGCTTTCTTGTGATGTAATTTAACTGAAAATTTGATGATCGCATTTTTAACCATTAAAATCTTTTAATCATGACTTGCATGATTAATCATTAATTTACACAGCTGTTACTGAATGTACTAATCATGCTCCATTTTAGCATTACCATTAATATGTGGACACTTCCAATGCTGAGAGAGTTGGGAAGCTAGCAATGTTTTGCCAGCTCCAGGTTTGCCAAGAATGACAAAACATGCCGGCTTTGTCATCAGATATTTTAGCTCCGCCTACAGCATACAAGTTTCAATACAATCTCACAACAACTGTATCTGAGTAATTCACCAATCATTTCATTGGTGTACCGTGATCACTGATATAAAATAATAAACATTAATAAATGTAATCATAATAATTCATCACTTGCAAAAAATACAGCAATCACATGGTAAATACTGGTAAATTCCGATTTTTTACACAAGCTATCATAATTTGCTTCTACACTAATGGGCTTAAATTTTTTTTAAATGCGTAATATTATCATACAAAAAAACAAATATACAGACTTTCTGAAAAAGACAGTAGGATGGTGTCAAGCCGACCTTGAACATGTACAGCAATGTTCACTCAATGTACATCATCCAATCATTTCCAATGTATATTAATGTCACAACAGATAACTCTATTACTGTCAAACCAAGTTTCAAACAACCCAAAATTTTTGTTGAAAACTTGTTACTACTCATTTGCAATTCTGCATTTCCTCACTTTCTTGCTAACATAAACAAAATCATCTACATGGTTGTATAGCACCAAACATATTGCTTGCTGCTACTGCACTATATTCAGTTGTGTCATGTATGGTAAAGGTAATTGCCAACCACAAATTTCTGAGAGTCAGAAAATTGTTGGAACATCTTTGTGTTGTCATAAAATTTTCATCCAAAAGTGCAAAATAAGAAATTCGAAAGTAAAATTGAAATTTTGAGACTCACATCATCCACTTTGTCAGAAATTTGCAGTGTCAATTGAAAAATTGCAACTTCATGCCCTGCCTATTTTTTTAACCCACAATGCTAATACTACTATTTCTATTTCTGTTAACACATCAATTTTTTTAGATTACTTTGTAATAGATGTAGCTTGTTCATCATTAACTTTAGGTCAACCTGGCATTGTGTATGTTGATTGCACAAAGTGATTTCGGTTTTACTAAGGGGTCGTCTATAAATGACATCACGTGCCGAGAGGGGAGGTGGGTTCACGATAATGTGACAATGTGTGACATAGGCAAAAGAAAGTAAGAGGTTGCGTGACGTCACATATGTCACATCGGCGGCAAGGCCTGGCCAGGGAGTCATAAATGATAGCGCTAATACACCATACAGGACTGCATGGTACAGCACGCATGGCACAAGCAACAGAAAATGATGTAGGCCTACCACAGCCAGTGTCCCCAACCATGGTTCCTGACCCAGATGGCCGTGCCCCATCCCTGTAATAAATGACGTGTCAAATCATGCAAAAAATTTGCATCATGTTTGAATATAGATCTGTAGGCTACACTACAGACTGCAAGGAGGGCTTGAAAGTTTGTGACGTCATATTTGAGGAGGTCCAGAGCAGCATGATGAAACATATGATAAAGGGGACAGGTGGATTATTTTTCCCTAAAACTGTGTGATGTCATTTATGGATGACCCCTAAACTGAATGCATAGACTGATTGAAAGATGAAACGATACACACACATTCGACTATGCATCCAGAGACAGACAAAAAATTCATAATTGTTCTAAACATACATGAACTGCTTTTACACCAGCAGTGAAAGCAACTGTCATATCAACCTCACCTTATCTTCATTGTACTCATCAGCATCAGGTGGGAACACCGGACTTGCGTAGATAGGTCTCTGTCGTGTGAAGAATGATTCAATCGATTCAACTTCTGCTACTACGTCTTTGGAGTCGACCGCTTCTGCTCCAGCTGACGATTCCTCATGGCTCTCTTCTTCACTACCAGTCTCAGGTGAACCCTTCATCACACGTTAATAACAATGAGCAGTAACAATGGACTCAACAGAACGAACTGCTAGACTATTGACTTTACAATCAACACTATTTCCTGTAAAGTTGATTACAGGTACTTTAAATTGCATAACGATGAGCAAACATAACTTAACAACGTTAAAAACTCACACTGCTTGCATTGCTTGCATCTCCTTTCTCGTCCTCCATGATTATTTACATTACCATAGCAACCGAATTACGGTGGTTCTCAACTTCTCAGCAGTGACTCTAACGGAGCGGGGCTGTTCGCTGCTAACGTCATATTCATTTACATATTCACGAAAAGCTGCGTTTTTCATCAGCTTTTGACTTTTGACTTTTAATGTAGCAGCTTCAGTCATTTATTGACCATTGACAGTAAATAAGCGTCACACTCGCTGACGACCGCCGACGAGCGGTACTTCCGGGTGACCTACTTTCATCCATTCACAGTAACTTCCGCGTTGTCAAATTATCCGTGATTTGCGGAAGAGGGAATTGACTGCGATATTGTGTAATTAGTGTGAGTTTTATTTCGCGTTTTCGTAGTTCTGTTACAAGTTTGGAATATGAATTTGCACTTGCGCCACCTCGTAATTGTTGTCATGACGAGTTAATGTTATAGTAATCGTCAGTTGTGACTATGGCAGTGACTAACGTTGATGTAAGATAGAAGTTGCGCGACTCTTCATTTGTCTTATGGCAATATTAATTTGGGGGCCTTCGCATGTAATTGCTTTGATTTATGCCTAAGCTATAAAAATCTCATTAAATTTCATGCGGTAGTCAAAGCAGCGGTTATCGTAATTTCGGCGGCCATATCTTCAGATTCAGAACCTAAATAGCTCTAAAGCCAACATTGCTATTTAGCGATATGAAGTGTCTTAACGGCTTTCCCATGACCATAAATATTTGACCTTTAATGATTTGGTGATGCCAGCTAGTGCTAAAATCTGTTTTCTGTATCGATTCGACCTCCTCTGCTTTGAATTGACATTTAGTTGGAGTCGTTCTTGCAGCGCAAATCACCAACCGTTCCCTACACTTTTTCATAGCATGGTCTGTCGTCTGCCACATTCGTGCTCTCTGTTTAAACCGTTTGACGGATTAAAATGCCATTTGTCAGGTACTATGACACAGTGTGTTCAATGGGATTATTTGACACCCAGGGAATGGGGAGATTTGCGGTAAACCCACAGCAAAACTTGAAATAGTAGCCAAACTGTCAGTCTTATGCTGCCACCTGGTGAGTACAAACGACGAGTTGAATAGTTGAATAGCGATTCCGCCTTCTGCCAAATTACGCTGGTCCTTGTTATTATCATAATGTTACCAGATCGGTTGACGACGTGTTAGGCCTACTGTTTTGCAGAGACCGGCAATGGGTGAAACACTGACCAGCAGTGCGGTTTACTATCACGACGTCTTGGATCATTATCAGGACCTCCTGGAGCGACATTATCACCGAATCACACGCGTCATTAGGCCGCACTTGTTCTACGGCTGGTTGCGCTCCAAGGGCGTCTTCAACCAAGCCGACCAAGATGAAGTTGAACACAAATACGTAACAACCTTTATGAAAGCTGGTTAGTGGTCATCATGGTAACGTTCATAAATCGGCGGGATTCATTCTCTTTTCTTCCGTTCCTCTTAACTTTCTTCTCTTTTACGTTTTTCTTTTTAATCCAGCTACAGGGTTTGAAAAGTGTTGTCAGGCCCGTCGAGAGGGGAGAGGGGACAAGTTATCCTGGGCCCCGCGACGTTGGGGGCCGTCGCTCAAAAATATAAAAGTACACCAAAATGCACCATTTAAAAAAAATGAAAAAACTTTTTCTTAGAGTGAACCCGCTAGGCTATATTTTTTGGGCGGGCGCGATAATGTTTCCCCGGCCCCGCTGTGGCTCTCGACAGGCCTGAGTGTTATAATCTAGCTGTTTCAACATATTTGCACTTTGACATGGGTCGGTGAAACAGTTAGCGTTAAGTGTGCCAGACAGTCTTTTAGGCTAATCAAAAGATGTTTAGGCCTAGGCTACTGTTAGCCTATATCACGTAGTAGCCAATCACTCTTAGCACACAATGCATGTCTCGTGTAGGCCTACAGCTTATGTTTGAATGTTTCACAGGATGTATGATCGACACTGTCCAGACGAAAGGTCAGACGGGATTCGCGGCATTCCTGGAAGTTGTAGAGTACGAGTATCCTGAACTATTCACAGAGATAACGGGAAAAGATCCTCGCACGCCACCAAAAGGTCAGAAGATGCTGCAAATAGTAATCACAGGCATATATTTATACATATTATGTGGAGTCACAAATGCCAAATTTTTAGCCAAAAGGCTGGCAATTTTAAAGTGTGTAATTTGGCTTTACGTTTTCTGACAAAAATTTTTTCAAACTATTGTACTGCTACTAAGCAGCTAGACAAAGCTGTTGATATCTGTTATTGTTTCTTTGGACATGTTTCTATGTGAAGTGGTTCACAGAATCACTCCAGTTTGTGTTTGTGTTTGATTATTCAGCGTATCTACCACCAAACTCGGCACTAGCTAGGCACGCCAGCAGTAGAAAGCGTCACACGCGGGAAAAGGGTCACACCCGGGACAGTCAAAGTGATGTGCTGGCCAAACTTGGAGAACTCACCCATTCCCTCACACAGCAGATTGCTTCAAAAACTGAAGAATTGGAAAAATTTCGTGGTCTCATCGAACAGGTCCAGGTACCGGTTTTGCACTTTTACTTACTTACTTTTACGTCGCATTTTCGTCTACGCTGTGTATAGAAAAATGACCAAACATGTTACCAGGTATCATATTTTTTTCTTGAGTCAAAAGAACAGGGGCACGTGGTTTGCCTCCCCAACCATCCCAGGTCTTGATCTGGAGATTTACGTGAGTCTTAATCACACGGGGTAGTAGTCTGCACTAAGCTGTCAGATGTTGTCTTTAGATTGATATAGCATGTCAGTGAGTGAATGTTAAATTTTTAGCAATAACAATGTTGATGATCAAAATCTGAACTAAAAGTAAGACCATTGTTTTAAGACTGAGAATGAGAACAAAACCTCGAAGACCGATAAAACCAGGTCCGACAATTCCAGACTTGAACAATATCGCCATTCAACTGATGCACAGCCATTTAGCAGTTTAGCCAGTAGTAAACTTTAAGTTTAAATTTTTAAAAATATGTACCACTCTAACATAACTACAGACAGGTAGAATATAAATGCGAGAGCAATATTAAGACCACATTTTCAGGACCAAGAGCAAAACCAAGACCTCGAGAACAAGACAGTATGAAGATGCTTATAACTAATGAACTGTTTCTGTGTGTTTGCCAGACGGAACGCGATCAGGAAGCAGAAGAGATCTCAATGATATACAAGGATTTGCAAGAAGCTCAAGAAACCATTGACGATCTGAAGCAAGAGAAAGGTAATGACAAGGGCTGTTGATCGTGTCTATAAGACGAATTTAAGGCAGTGTCATCACCATTGTGCTTAAACATAGTCACAGATATCGACAACGGAAATTGGAAACGAGCAGCATTACTCATCACCGAAGACCCCTAGAAACCAGCTGTTGATTCTTTTATCTGTGCTAATTACACTGCTGGTTTTTAGCACTACAAGCGATTAGGCCTAACGTACAATCAAAGTAACTAATTGTGAGGACTGAGTCTGACACCAGCTCATGGTAGCAATACAGTTAAAAAATATGATATCTTGTGATGTTTTATTAGCAGTGTACGAAAAAAAAGTACAAAATACAAAATAGTGAGCCTAATGTTTTTGCATACATTTCTTTTCACTTATGTAGGCTATGGTACATCAATGACTACCGGTTGAAATAATATGATAGTCTTTGGAACATAAGTAAGCTACCGCTTTTAGTTATTCTACCAAAAACTGACCAAAGTCAGTTTGTGTGATATGTTGGCTGTTCATTAAAGTGCACATACACTGTATGGCCCCTGTTGAAGATAATAATTAGTTGCAATTGCAAAACGTGTATTTTTCAGGGATACATTTCAGGTTGGTTTAAACTTGCATACAGGCTTTTATTTTTATGAAAAATATGAAGAAAGTTACACTTTTAAATTTGTGTAAGAACAGAGGAATGCATACGTTTGGATGATTTGTTGTCGGTGTTACACGTCCTGTCAGAGGAGCAGGCGAAGCGCTATCGACAGATGCGGGAGGAAAGAGACAAACTGCAGAGCGAGAACGGTCGACTGCGCGAACAAAAGGACGACTTCATGCACAAATTCCATCGTCTGCGTGATGATATCGGTAACTATGCACAACACTCGGTATAGCCCTCCAAAGATTTCGTCAAAAATGTGTCTAGAAATAATGGATTCGAATTTGAAAACTTGGAGCCGAAACCCGATTGCCAATAGACCCCTAAGAAGTTATAGGACAATTGTCAGGACAGTTGACAATACTTTACGCCGAAAAAGTGCCCGTTTTGTATTTTGGGTTTAGTGTTATCGATAGATTGAAGATGAGAAAGTCCAGCTGTCGCTAGGGAAATGCGCTACAGCCTATACAGTTCCTGTTGCAGTAGTGACTTTGAAGATCATCCAAGGTTGATGATTTTTATCTCATCTAGGAGGGCGTATGCGATTTCCTAATAGTGATCAATAGCAACCTTGACCCTGTATTGCACAGTTTAGCCACAATACATCCGTTACATACAGATGCACAGATTATCATTACCTTAAATATTTTTTGGTAATAACTGAACATGCACGTTGGATTGAATGTATAGCTGCAGGTAATTCGAGGGACAGTTCTTCAGTTCATCGCTCGCAGTCGCCACAGAAACCAAACGTTGAACAGAAGTTTCCGAAAGCGGAGAGTCACTTCGTTAGTCTGAAGGAATCTAAGGTAACCACTACAGCCGAGATTCGTTTACTAAATGGTACTCAGATATTTTTTTCTAATTGCCAGACAGTTAAGCATAGAAGCATTTAAGGGCAACATTCAGTCTATAATTTGAAGTACATGTACTCTACCTAACTTTTTACGTGCGATACACTAGTCCCTACATGCTAAGCGCATATTTTCTACCATAGTTCTATCTGTCTTTCTTGCTGTCATGTCCCTGTACCGAGCGAGGTGGTAGGCTATTTTGATGTGTACTGCGTTTGGCAGCAAAGTCAGCTGAAGTCGGTGGTTGAGCCAACGGCTGGTGATCACATGCTCTTGCACGCCAAGGACGAGATTGCAAGACTCAAGCTGCAGTTGAAATCTTACCAGACAAAGGAAAAAGAGGTTATTTTTGGCGTTATTATGCTAGATGCTACAGTTCGTTTTTTAGTGGTCCTGTGCATGTTACGTGATATGGTGGCTAATGTATAAAATATTCAGAAGTTGCTAGGTAGCCATATTGGTCTATGGACGTAGAAAATCGACGATGAAAGAAACAATAAATGAAAAAAGTTAGAAATTACGACGTCAGTCAGGTGTGGTCAACAGCAGCAAATGGAATGGATTTGTTCAACAATTAAGTCTTGATTTTTAATGAATGTAATACTGCAAAGTGTACATTGTTTGCATCAATAAGCAGAATATAATGTATTTCTAAAAGGTTTCTTTAGCATTTGGCAGTGGCAAACAGAAAGTGTAAATTTTAATGTGTTGTGTAACGTATTTGAGGACGTGGCAATGAAAGAACTGTTGGCTATTGATAACAATGCTAATTATTAGTTTTGTTTTTTAGTTAAGTTGTTTATTTTTTTGTATTTTTTGTATTTTCTTTTGTTTACTTGCTGTCAGTTTTCTTTCTGACGAATAAAGTTGTATATATATTTGGGTGCTCTTAGCAATTATTTTTTGCGTTTGTTTGTTTATAAAATTCAACTACAACTTCTTAATGATTTTAGTAGCTTATATTCTGTTAGAATGTATATTGCAACTAATGCATATCATTTCAACTGAAAGTTGCATTGCATTTTATTGTTTTTTTTCTTTCTTACTTACGCTATCCTGTCTCGTCTTAACATCGTTAATACTGAAAGTGTTTGTCCGGGTTTTCAGGCTTACGTTTTTTTGTATATATTATTTTCCCATATCAGTATGCGTTATACAGACTATATTTTCATTTGTTTGATGTAAGCCAATCTATAGGAAACAAAAATAATGTTATGTACTTGTGAATGTATGTCAGTGGAATGAGGAAAAAGATGATTTCGAAGAAAGGCTGGCTAACCTGCAATGTTATCAGGACAATAGCGATCAGTGGCAGCTAAGCATCGGCCAGATTAAACACGAACGTGATGAGGTGACGATTTTTTTTCATTCACGATTATGTCTCCACACCACGCCGTTTATTAAAGTGCTAAAAATGAATGGCCAGTATGACTCGATGGCTAATTGTTGTAACTTGCGAAAACAAAATTGACACGTTAAAAGGTGTATAGGCCCATACAGCTGTTCATTTATTATTCGTTATTTATCACAGTGTAGCACGGTATAGTGCGTAACACTGTTGTTAGGGCGACTATCAAAGTCAATGGGAAACCCCAGATTTTGGGCACCCGTAGCCCCCAAACCCTGGATCAATCGACTTAAAATTTGCCTTGGATGATTACGTCGGCGGTGTGACCCTACCTGCCAAAAATACCGGCACACAGCCACCGC
>Ga0056128_1009743_pt1 | contig 12020 bp, 9 predicted proteins | sample WorMetLIZISLAND2_FD_71113 | JGI IMG/M metagenome (GOLD analysis project Ga0056128, IMG submission 71113) | Marine gutless worms symbiont microbial communities from Max Planck institute for Marine Microbiology, Germany - Olavius geniculatus... ...
AAGTGAAGGCCGGTCTCAAATTGTGCTTGTGGTCTCAAGTTCTGTGGTGTTAAATTTGTCTCCAAAATTTGGTCTCGGCTTTGGTCTCAAATGTTTAATCTCAAACGTAAAACTGACCTTTGAAGTGCACCAAAACTAATTTAAAATATCTCATCTCTATCGGTGCACACTTCGCCTTGTGAGTAGATCGAGCAGCTTGTTGTTGCGGTCACGTGGCTGTAAAATGTTCATCAGGTGCTCCCTCTGCGGCCACGTGATACAGCCGACACTAGCGAGCTCACCGACAAATCCAATCTCGGCCAGAATGAGATCCACCAGCTGAAAACGATTGGTATTGAGGGCGAGAACATGAGCCCGGTCTAGAGGACGATCGTCACCGCACTCAGCTGGTATATCTGCAGTTCACGTTGCACAACCACCTAAATTGCTCTTAACTAAACTGCAACACAATCGTACGGACTGTTTTTGTTTGTTGCCGTGGTATTACCTGCAAACCACCGATTTTTTTGATTACTGCAAGCCAACAGCCAGCGAAAAAACCTACTGTTACGGTGCGTTGGTCTAACTGTAATTGTTGTCACACAATAAAACAATATACCAATACCAGCCACGCAACTTTCAGCTCAAAACGTCACTAATGAAATCATGAAGCAAGCAGTGATAGTTATGTGTGATTAGTGACTATCGACAATCAACCAACACACGAAACAACGGTTCACTGTTGCTTTACGCATTTTTTCTACAATTTCGACCTGTCTACTTTCTGACGTAGGACGCCACAACAGTCACTTTCCACATTCAGACATCAGGAACAAGTACTCCCAACCAGCCTAACATACCTTCTAGCATCCACTTCCAAACTGATCTGACTGTGACTATGTACTATGCAAGTTATGAAAAACTACAAATTAAATCACTCACTTACTTATTTGGCAGATGCTTTTTGTGCTACGTTTGATAAATTACTTACAACACCGGAGTCGGGAGTTACAAAAGCATAATATATAGAGAAAAAAGTTGCATTTCAACAGAGAGCAGTGTAAATTTCTGACAGAGATTATGGTTGTTCAACATTTCATTTCTGACCTTAAATTTCGCCAAAACGATAGATGCTTTAGCCCCAAATTTTGTGTTTTTGAAAGAAAATTCTCGGACAAAAGACAATCTTCAGACAAACAATAGTTAGGTAGGAAACAACGACGCTGCTGATTCACAACATGTGTTTCAGACCTCCATTCTGGTTTATAAAGTTGACGACATGTTGCTGGTCGATTTGTTGCAGGGCTTCCAGAAACACTTGACACTGGTCATCCGTTGTTAGCAGGTCCAGTAAGGCCTCGCTTCGTTCGTGCACCGTTTCCTTGACCCGTACTTTGTCAAACTGCATTTGGTTCAAAAACTTTATGAGAAGATATTCGAGCAGTCCGAAGTCAGGATCAACATAGTCCATGAGACGACTTCTGAGTGTCCTTATGACAGACCACACACTGGTCCTGCCACCTGCATGCGTGTACACACGGCAATATATTAATACGACTGTGCAATCCTGTGCTGGTGGCGGCGTGGTCTAGTGGCTAACATATTCTGGGGCCTGAAAATCAACGGAGTTGCGCTACGCCGAGACCGGTTATTTACTGGATGAGTGACTGTCTTTGGACAGGTAAACTATATTTGTAGGCTTATGTATACCAGCCACCCAAGTCAACTCAGCCTGGCCATCCTTCCCTGGTTAATGAGTACCAGCGACAGCTGGGGCGTAAGCATGCACACCGTGCGATGCATTGGTTTGGCTAGGTCCCCCTGTCCACAATCCCGCAGTGTAAGCTAGTGCCTGGCTGAGTGCTAATGAAACAGAAATCAGCACCGCCGTAAAACCCCAGGGCTCCAGAAGAACTGTTGTCATTGCCTTCTAGGTTAAATATAGAGATATCGCATTAAAAACAAAATAAATAAAAAAAATTGGGGCAAAGCCTAATGTGAGTTTGCCCGGTGCCGTAAGTCCGATTAAGGGGGATTTAAGAAGTTAAAATTTCTCTCTTAGCAAAATTACGTGGCCAGAACTCAAATGCCTTAACACTTACAAAACGTATATTGCCGACTTAAGGTGGGTCCACATGCCTGAAAGACTCTAGTTTCAGGAACCGTAAACCTTTTCCATAAATTCGAAGGGGGTCACCCCGAACGAGAGCGCTAAATAAGAGGGGAGTGGGAAAAATTTGCGACTTTGGGCAAATAAGTCGCCGTGTCTCAGTAACAGTGCGAGATAGGGCTTAGGTTACTATTAATCACTAATAGGAATTTGTACAGTGGCTTTCGATTGGCGTTAAATTCAATGACCTTTAATGACCTTGAACGCGAAAATAGGGGGTTTTATAGATTTTTTAGCGATTTCAGGCTACGAGACACATTTCAAGAGCGAATTGCGCCGAAACCAATTGAGATAGACATGAAAAAGCTGCGTATGAAATTTTCAGCATTGACGTAGATTTCAACGGTTTAAGACTCGATTTACACACAATAAAGGTGCGGTGGGCGGAAGAACTTCACGTTTACGCGCCATAAATTTCTGCTTGTAACAGTAAAAGAATGGTTAAAATCGGTGCTAAATTACCAAAGTTATCCCAAAAATAAAACTGTATCCGTTTTTTGGACCACCCTGTAGGTCTACATCTGGCCGAATTTTTGACTTGTACTAAAATTGATAATAGCAATATTGGTGTATAAATTCGCTGTATATGATAACAACCTGTAGCAGTAGCTCCTGTAGCAGCAACAAGTTCTGGATCGGCAGCAAAGCGTTTCAATGACGTGACGTCACGGTCTGACTCCGCCATTGTGACGCTCACTGTTTAAGTATGCCTATTAGGCCTAGTTGATGTCATCAGCAGCTCTTTATCATACACGTGACTGTCACATCTCTGTAAACATAAACATAAGAAAACACATTATTGATGCAGCAACAGGCCTCATTTTCACTGCGAATTTTTTTGTTGTTTTCTGCATTTTTCAAATTAAGTTTAAAACGAAACAGCAACCACATATATTTGGCACTAAACATCAGCTTTGTGGTATCATTACAACTCGCAAGCAAACTATACTCGGGTTCCTAACCCCCACATCTCTCCTTGTCTATTGCAGTGCTACTTGAGAACTTGAAACCAGAAAAGTGCCTTTACCAAATGGCATTTAATTCTATCCAACAGGATACACAAAAGTGACAGACAGACAGACGCACCACGCTGCAGTAGCCTAGGCCTATGAAGACAGGTAGGCTATAATGCAACAGCTTGAGATCTGTCTATCTGGTAACTCTCGCTAACGTGCGTGCTTGCGAAAATCTCGAACAATAATTATTCACGAGCAGAAAAAAACTAGTTTACAGTGACTAAAAATGATCCTAATTAAATATAGACTTTAACCTAGCAGCAGAGTAAAACACCCCGAAAACGTATCGTGATTGGTCCGTATACGAAAAGGCCTACCTGTAGCCTATAGACGAATGACTTACCTGCTATAGGGCTAACAGCAGTCGACACGCTTCGCTGAACGGCCTATTAAAATTATATTATAGGCTAATAATGTGGTAAAAACCAATACTAAACACCAAAGCGACAACAAGCATTTCTTATAAACGTTGTTGTAGTCGATCTGTTACAATTTCAACGACTTAATCAACGATTTTGTAAAAATTAAACAAAGTTGACTGTCTTCCTTACGCGGCAGTCGATCAACGTTTATTTCGCTCCCCCTTCACTCGCTACATGATTGACATTATTTTATTACTCGCTTGTAAACTACTTTAGACCTAGTGTTATGAAAGTTCCGCAATCAGTTACTTAAAGAAGTAGTAAATGACGAAATAATATCAACTTGACATCTTGACTGTCGACTTTCCACAGACCTGCTACAAATAGATCTTGTACAGGTGTAAAAAAGGCGTGACGCATAAGTAAGTAAGCTAGTAAGTACCGGGTACGTTAAAATACAATGCTGTGATACTGCTTACTTATGTACTCGCTCGACCCGTGCCCCTCCCTGACTCAAAAGTGTCTTGCGAAAATTTCTTCGCACCAAACGAAATCGTTGACGGAAGTTTTGTTTAAACGAGGCTACCGAAACGCAAACGCAAGTGGCCTTTGTACTTTCAATATATTTCATTCATTGTAACTATACGACACTGTGACACAAATGATATTTTGGATGCAAATTTTACACAGGACTATACCGGTAATCACCGAGATCCCTAAATAAATTTTCGGCGCATGCAGAGCAGACGCAAAACATGTTCCGCGCAGTGGCAATTTGACATTATCAGATGAGAAATCTAACTTAGCTTATTAGAATTCGAATTGGACAAAATGCTAATTTTTCACCCTTTTGTCTGTTACGATATTTTTGTGTGCGGTGATGTAACAAATGTATCGTAATTCGTAAATGCATTAGGCTTCAGCAACCCGGGAGGATGTGTGATATGAGCGTAAAGGTAAAGGCAAAGGTAAAGTCCAGTTACTGCGACAGTTACTGCGACGCATAACAATAAGTATCTAATACATGTAGATGTCTGCTTGCTGAGGTTTATCGCTGCAGAGTCTTTGCTAGATAGGCCTATCTAGGTTGTCAATATTATTAGGCGGTATCGATCAGCTCGCCGTGTGTGTTTTTTGTCTTGCTTTTGTTCTAGCGGCGTCGTGGGTTAAAAATTAGACGGGGCAGCAAGGCAAAATTTTTGGACAGACAACTGCAAATTTCCGGCAGAGGAGATTATGGTGCTCAGAAGTTTAATTTTGCCCTTCGATTTTTTTGAATACGGTAGATTTTAAAGTCTCAAATTCAGTGGTTTTGGAAGAAAAATTTCCGACAAGAAGAGAAATTTCTGACAGCCTAAAATTTAGGGTAGACATCAGACTGCCCCCGCCTCTGTCGCAACGCCACTGCTTTGTCGCTCCGCTGTCTCAAAGTGGGAAGTCGCCGACACGGGCATGATTCTGTCTTCTGCACGTTGAACACATTACACAATCTGCAATGGATAGTCGGGTATTCTGTCCGTTGTCGTCAGTCTAATGTATCTATGGTCTTCCTCGATTTCTGTTCCCGGCGATGACGCCATTTAGAATACAGGTAGGCATAGATTATTGGCTCAAACTACATCGCTGACAGTTCTGTTTGTGCTTCTCCGCTTTTGTCAACACTGCTTTGCATCGGCGGAAATCAGCACATCACCGGTCCAGTTTTTTTTCGTGGGGAATACGTACACAATGTCACATTAATTTGACTGTCCACGCCAGCACGCAGCAGTCACGGTGTCTTCAGTGAAAGATGATTAGCACAATAATGAGATCGCTACAACACCGCATCTTAGCAACGATAGACAACAATGTGTGTGCCCACTGCCTACATCATAATAACTCCATGACTTCTATATGAAATTTTGTATCGCTGCACTATAAATACTGTACTTCTTTGCAGCTGTTGCTTTTTTTGTCCTTATCAGCGGCGTTGTGCGTCAAACAAGTAGACTGGCAGCAAGTTTCATATTTTCGACAGACACTGCAAATTTCTGACAGAAAAAAAATCATTTGCGATTAAAATTTTAATTTTGTTATTTAAATATAGGCCTACCATAAGTAAATAAGTAAGTAAAATAAATAAATAAATTTATAAAGCGCGCAATGGTGTCGGCGGGAAACTCACCAAATCTGAGCCTGAGAGGTTTTAGTCCAAAATTTTACATATTTGGCCAAAACTTTCCGACAAGAACATTTTCCGACAATTTTCCGACAACCCAAAATTTAGGGGAAGGGGGATTGTCCCCTGAACCCACCCTGCTACGACACCACTGGTTGTTATGAATGCTTATGTGCAATAATGGTTCAAGCCTGCTTGTGGTGACTTAAATCAAGATTTTTAGAACCATCTCCAGTTAAGCCGACAGCTCGGACGTGAAACGATGCATCAATACCACTTCAGTGAAGTGGTAGTGTTGTTGGTTCTTCTGGCCAGCCTTTGGTGGTCGGAGGTCAAAGGTCAGACTGCAGGCGGCGGCGTTGTAAGGGAGAGCGAGTACGATGTTTTACGCAACGGAACCAACGGACCGATCGTATGCGCTCAGGATAAACCACACACCATCCGCAATGACACCAGGTCACATCTACACTGTTCCACGACCTGCCTGCAGAGCGACCAATGCTCCAGCTTCAACCTCTGAACTCGCGGTGCATCGAGCAGACATACCACCGCCTCAGTCAAACGCATCGTTTCTTCTACACGCTTAGCTCTTTAACATTACCATGACCCGCGGAGCAGAAGGCAGACTTACCACTGCTCCAGCTTCAACTACAAAGATGTCGGCTGCGGCTTCACGTGCGAACATTTCAGTGGCTATCCGATCAAGTTCACCGTCAATCCAAACTGTCGACATTACGCGGTACGTGCTTGCAATTATCGTGCATGGCCAGAATAAAATCCGGTAAATGTCTTCTTTTGCTTAAACAATGTTTAAGCACGTACAATAACATTGACATTAAACAATAATATTGCAACGTAGTATTCTGCGCGTAGTTTTGACACTAGGCTTAGGCCTATGGCAGTTTTCAGTTATTTTAACTCAGCCCTACGTCTAATTCACCGGATTGGTTTTATTTCGTTCATATTTTGTTTGTGTTGTTATGCGGGCAGTTTTGCAAATATGTCTTACAGAAGACACATAAAACTTACTATATATTTACCTCCGCCGAGGAGGTAATGTTTTTGCCGGTTTTTGTTTGTTTGTCTGTCTGTCTGTCTGTCTGTTTGTGTGTGTGCAAGATAACTCAAAAAGTTATGGACGGATCTTTCTGAAATTTTGAGCGTATGTCGGGCATGGCATAAACTACCAGTGATTCAATTTTGGGCGTGATCCAACAGGAATCCTGGATTTTGGATCACTTTGAAATTTTCGTTACCATTGCGTTAAAGGGAGCATAAACGAACCGCTGGCAAAGCGAAGATGGTGACGCCACCTGGCGAATAGCTTTGCCTTGGCGGAGGTACCTGCGCTCTCCGAGTGCTTCCTCTAGTTTTACAAAGTGTCTTCGGCTGATTATCCGTAGGTTCATAATCTATTCCAAAACAGGCAAAAAAGAGAAAGTGAAAACAAACGTACACTGTAGACATATCCGACATTATTATGAAAGTTATGTAACCAAGTCAACCAATATTATTATAATTATTTCCAAACTATCAAGGTAGATTGCATGAGAGAAAAGTCACGAAAGTGAAATATGAAAAAATAAAGTAGAAGAAAAATGTGTAGAGAATAAAAATAACGAGAAGTTTGAAACATAACAGAAAATCTTAGTCTTGGTTTTGGTCTTACGTTTCACTTTTTATGCGGGCACAGAATATTTATCTGGTAACCGTATCAATAGGTAGCCTATATTGCAACACGTATCAATAGCTTAGCGGTTATTCATACGATTGACGGATAAATAGCCCGATAGCGGGCCCAGCTATATTTATCCAACAGACTTCTTAGACGGCTTTAGCCGGTACGTACGAGCTCGACGTACCGCCGCAGAGAAACGCTCTTACGGCAGCCGGTCAACTAACGATCTCAATCCTAGCAGGGTTTCACGGGTTGCGTGGAGTCGGCAAGTGTAATGCTACACTGCAATTCATAAGCAGTACGTGTTACAGCCTGAATTTGGATGTTCATCTAACGTTACATAATTCGTTGAAATACGCTAATCCTAACTCTAACCCTAACCTTAACCCTCATCCCTAAACCTCAGCTTCAATATTAACTCTAATTCTACTCTTTTACGCATAGCACTATGTGCAGGTGAAAGGTGACAGGCCAAACACATGCTACGGATCAAGCGTTGCGGACGGTTAGTAGAAATTTTCTACGAGCGATTATAATTTATTGTTTATCAGGAATCAAGAGATGTAATTGATCTTTAGCATTCAGTAGAGTTTTATTTTAATTTCTGACCGTGATTTGCATTGGAAAAAGTTTTACGCTGAAAACAGTATAAGACACAGGTTGTTTTGTAGGTCTATACTTAAAAATATTTTTTTTGATATTGAATAACTTTGGCGTTCTTCTACTTCTCAGCTTTTTTTGATTTCAGGTCCCTCTATTCTATTACCTGTCTGTTTCTTGATTTCAGAAGACATTTTTGCATGCAAATATTTTTTTATACTTTTTCTGAGTTTAGTTTCGTTTAAGCAGTTTAAACAGTTTCTGCAGTAGCAGTTCTTTTAGTTCACGCGCTTAATTATTATTAAACTGCCAGTTGGCCTGCCAGTTTTTCAGTGCAAAACACGTAGGCTTTTGATCATATATTGTACATGCGGTACTGATGTGTTGAAAGGTATGGCACCGGACTATCTGCCTCGCATATCGGCGTCACAGTGTGACTATCCGTTCACGTACCTCGGCGTACTGTACCACAGCTGTGCTGAAAACATGGCAAACGTGACGGCAGCCTGTGAAAAATGGAGCTGCATGGAAGTCAACTACACGCAAGCCGTCTGCGCCGCGAACATCGGTACTATTAGACGGAATCGCTCTTGCAGCGCAAATGATTTCGTCTATTCCCACACATTTCTATGTAGCGTGGTCCGTCTGTCTGCCTGTCGTCTGTCACATTCGTGCACACTGCTAAAACCGTTCAACAGAGTTGCATGCCTTTTGGCAGGTAGACTTCTGAGGTTCAATGACATCGTGTTATACGTCATAAAAAGTGTCTGAGTTCTTAGGGAAAAAAGTTTGGGGGAGGGTAAATTACCCCAAAAGCCAAAACATGCAATTGCATTGCTTCCGCCACCTGGCAAATGCAACAGCGTTTTCGTTTTTTTTGCTAAATTAGGCCTACTGTTTGCACAAAACTACGCAATACAAATTACTTGTACATAAGTTACTGGCAGGTACCAGGATATAAGAGAGGACCAGGTCGACTAAGAGCGAACTGGAGGAGCAGTCAACAAAGACCTACAAAAGATGGGGTTCACCTGGGAAGAAGCAGAGGTGGCAGCTCTTGACAGACACGGATGGCGTCGGAGTGTGGCCAAATGCGTCCAGTTGGATGCGAGATGAATCAAGGTTCAAGGTTCAAGTTATATAATAGAGAAACTCTGGTTCCGGATTGCGATGCGCATCGCCAACAACGTAGGCCTTTAACTAATTAAGCAGCTTAAATTCAACATAACAGGCCTCAAATTGACTTACACTAGCTAAGTATTCGTCTAGAAATTTATAGACCTCCTGTAGGGCCCACTTTCCTATTTGGTTTTACTATAAAGTTTTATGCGTAAAATGTTGAAAATTATCTCTCAGTCTTGCAACGTGTGGTAATTTAGATGTCAGTGTGAAAACGACTGGTACAGATTTCGAGGTGGTGAACAAGACCGTTCTCCTCACGGTTCCCACACAAGGTTCGGTTTCAGTGATGTCCATCGCGGGCTGGGTGCTGTGGATGCATCGCTATCTACCGAGCGGCTTCAACTGGAACCTGACGTGGAACGACTACAGACATGGGTTCGGCGCCAGCGACTCGGACGACTTCTGGATGGGTCTGGAGAGAGTTCAGTATGCAAGAAGCGTACATGCCACCTCCTCAGTCAGTCAGCTGCACTAGACCGCCTCACACTGCTGGCTGATGGGTCTGGAGAAAGTTCATCTTCTGACTACATCAGACGTTAATTATAGACTGCGCTTGGAGTGGCAGGAAGCGGTCACTGAATACTGGTTTTCAACTGAGTACTGGCTCTACCGTATAAACTACTACTACTACCACCACTACGACGACGACGACGACAAGAACAACAACAACAAACAACAACAAACAATTACTACTACTACTACTAGTGAGTACTGGCTGTTCTATGTTAAAGACGAGGCTTCGTACTACGAGTTGCAGGTGGACGGATATGTCAAAGGCGACGACGGCAGTGCTCTGTATGTATTAAGCTAGCGAATATGTCCTTTGACCTTCAAAACTAAAAACCGACAAGGCCAGTTACCCCTGCTCTGGGGAACGTTCGCAACTTCGCTTTTTTCTACGTGTTTGTTTTCGAGTTAGGAGCCCATACGGTACGGGACGGATGCAAGATGAAATCCAAGATAGCGTTATGCCGCTATGTTAAAAATTTTCAAATGGCCATCTTTGAGGTACATTATTTTCACGTTTGGTTTGTGGGTTGGGTTTCGAGTCGGCGGATGGAATGGCTCTGTTTGGTGTTGACGCTATTGACGGGAAATTTGAGCAGCGGTGTAATACAATAACGCCCCCCCCCAGTATACACCAGATTGGTAACAGTGTGGTATTTTTTGTTTACAAATGTTATCTGCTCTGTTGTGCGTAGTGTTGTCAACGCAGTGTACGACGTACTGAGCTACGCACACCCGTTCATGACGGCTGCACACAGTGGCATGAAGTTCTCAACACCGGGGTACGACAACGACTTGCACACGACCAACGTCGCCGCCCAGAACGGCGGAGGCTGGTGGTACATCAAGACTTGTAACAACAACAACAACAACTACTACTACTACTACTACTACTACTGCTACTACTACTACTACTACCACCACCACCACCACCAACACTACCACTACAACTAGTGCTGGTGATGCTACATCTAGTGTAGCAACAACAACGACGACGACAACAACAACAACAGCTACTACTACTATTACTACTTACTACTACTACTAGTACTACTGCTGTTGACGTTGGTGGTACATCAAGGGTTCTCTGTGGTGTCCTACAAGTCTGAATGCTCCGTGGTTCAGCATTGGCGATGCCACTTTCTACTCCATGAAGATCGTGCGCATGATGATCAAGCCACAGTGATTAGGCCTACTGATATGCTAAAGGTCGATTGTTAGGGTTAACCACGACGTCAACTCGAGAAATTATCCTGTTTAACTCGTGGCGTGTTGTTTCACGACAAAATTTGGCGTTGAACAGTATGGAAGTGCGAGGTAAAGAGGAGAGTTAAAGCTAGCAAATATGTTGAGTTAACCTAGGCATGGAATAATCGACCTTAATACACGGCTGTATGAACAGCAGTGAAAGGAGAGGATCTCTAGCTATGCGTAATGTACTACGCGATGTTATGTTTCGTCATGAAAAAAACTGGTTCAGCGCTATAACTAACACTTTCTCTTAGAATAAATATTAAGTTATTTGCAAACATCAGCTGCTCTCTCGCTTTAACCACTGGTTAATTATTGGACACCGTTTCTATCACTGCGCTTTGACCTTTTCGTCGCTTGCGTGAGCTGCGTCCGTTGCGTTTGCTGCGTTCGTCTCTTACGTTGCGTTGGATGGCTTTGGTCCACTAACAACAAAGTTCCACCTTCTCACTCTGACCCACGCAAAATTAACAGTGCGAACGATTTCAGACAAAATTAATGTGATCGCAAATTTCTCTGGAATGGATCGAGTTATTAAAAATCGGAATAGCAAGTGATCACCCGCAATCCCTCCCACGTTGGGTGAAACAGTTTGGTGAACTTCGGTCCATTAACGAACAATTTCCGTTGACTCACTTCAACTCACCCAAAGTTGACATTGCGCGTTCTGCGTATGCTAGTTCATCTGAGTTCCGGCCACGTGCCTTTGCTACGAGGGAAATTTCAACTCCCTAGATTTTTCCCCAATCGAACTGACGATGTCGGGCGGACTTACATTGGGCTCTGCTTCAAAGTTCTGGTTGGCTAAAAATCGCACATGTTTCTACCTCTTCTCATTTCAGCGCCCTGAAACTAGAGACTTCCAGGCAGTCGACGGTGAAGATTTGGTGATCCTAGCTTGCACTGTTTTTGACTGATCCACCCGTGTGACAGACGAACAGATAGATGGACGGAATTGCGATGGCATATACGCGCTATAGCACTAAGTAAGTAAGTGAGTAAGTATGTGCATATTTAAAGTGCACAATGTCAGCCAGTGGCCGAATCTGAGGCACTTGGCTGAGCCGCTAGGAGGAGCAGTAGGCCTGCTGGAAGCAGTGAGTTTTAAGGAGGCGAC
>Ga0056128_1009744_pt1 | contig 12020 bp, 7 predicted proteins | sample WorMetLIZISLAND2_FD_71113 | JGI IMG/M metagenome (GOLD analysis project Ga0056128, IMG submission 71113) | Marine gutless worms symbiont microbial communities from Max Planck institute for Marine Microbiology, Germany - Olavius geniculatus... ...
GGGGCTCTGCCCCTGGACCCCGCTGGGGGCTCCGCACCCAGACCCCCGTTATAGGCTCGCGCTCCACGCGCTCGCCATGGCCCCCTTTGCCAAATCCTAAATACGCCACTGCCCTTATAGGAGCAAAAATCTCGCCAAAATTTCTTATACAAGCAGAGCTATAGCCATTTTTCTTTCAAATTTTGTTGCCATGGCAACGGGGTCGGTCGGGGGAAATTGCGATATGTTTCTTGTCCGTCAAGCTATCATAAAATATTTTCTTCATTACAGAAGTTGTCATGTAAGACTTCAAACTTCATTTAGGCCTATGCTATGCGGCTGTCACGAATTTGCATGCGTATTTTGTCCTGCAGTTACTACCAGTATTTCTAGGTGCATCCATTGCAGCAAGAAGATCCATCATCCTCATGATCACAAGTAACGTAGTGAAACACGTTACTGTACAGCTAGGAAGTATCTAGGCTATCATATGGCCATATACTACAGTCGTTGGACTGTATTGCACGTCGGTTGCATTATGTATGAAGCAGCGCTGTAGTGAGACACGGAGTGGACACTCACTCTGTGTAAGACGAGCACAAAGACCGACTACTCCGACCGACAATTCTCCGAGGACCTCTCCACGACCGACTGGCCGCGATCTACGGGACCTTCGTACAGAAGCCAGCCAGCCGGACCCACTGACCCTCGCCGGCCTCCGTGCCCGGCCCGGCCCGGCCCGGCACGGCCCGGCCCAGCCATGGTGGACTGGATTGGACTGGACACGGCCCGGCAGTCGGCTAATTTCCGCTCGTCGATGTCTCTTTACTGCCGCGCAAATGATGACCGTCGTTCGTCGTCGTCGTCGCGAGCAATCAATAATTTACGACAACGACTCGATGAGAAAAACAAGGCGAAGCGGTCCATCGGCGGTCAAAGTGGATGAAAGATATTTTATTGATGGCATTCTGTTACCGATCAGTCAGACCAACCGGACAGGCCGCTGAATGTTATTGCTTTATGACATCTTTACTCGCTTCTAGCCTATTTACACAATGACTGACGACGCGCACGCGATCACTGATGGTCGCTTGACATGCACGCCTGTATCACTTGATCACAACTGTTTTGTAACTAAACTCACAGCCACTAAACTCTAGCAGCCAAATTTGATGCGTTGCCAGGCAGCCGTTGCTATGGCAATGCAGTGGTATCACAGGCTGAACGGTAGTTCAAGCCATGTGTTAACATTGACACACAGTCAGTGTGATGCGGGCAATATCACCTTTTGTAATTTTTGCTGTTTTTGATGTGCAAGTCCTTAAATGTTGCCGTTAACAAGTGTATAAACTGATGTTTTGTACATTTATCTGTCAGACACAGGCAAGCGGCGTCGGTGGCTGCTGTCGATGATCAATGCCGACATTAGTGGAGTGGAGGCATCGGCAGCGGCTAAACATCATCGCGCGCGTGATCAACAGCCCCTGGATTCAACACAGCGTACGTCCATTCAGCTCCACGTCATTTGCCAGCAGCAGCAGCCGGCGGAGACCGGACGACCGTGAAGCGCCCAGCTCCCGACGGCGGGAAAACGTCAAATGATGTCGTCAAACGATACCAGAGCTCGCTCGCTCGAGCATTTCTCGCGCTAATGGTTGGCCGTCTGTCCCGCGATGCGTTTCGGATTTCGGCGTGGATTTAGCGGCAGCAGATGGACGGGCTGCATGTTGGATTACCGCTAACGAGAGGTGAACGGACGACGGTTAAGATCGGCCGTCAGATCATGACCACGGGGACGATACAAGCTCGCCTGCTGCTGGCCGTCAAATCATAGCCAAATGCACACACAAGCGCGCGCGACGTAATCGTCGTTATTTTTGACCCATCGCATGGGCGTGGCGGTCACGGTAATCAGAGGGCGCGAGCGACAGCGATGACTGAGTGACCGACCGGCAATACAATGGCATTTTGCCCAGTGTTTGTTTACTGGAATAATTTAGTTCGGAAATTATTTAACTATATCAAATAAGTAGGAGTCAGTAAAATCGGTTTAGTTTCATGTTGATCGTTGTAATTACGTTATACGTGATGAGAAAAATTAACTTTTATCGTTGTATACGTGCATCAAAAACTGCACTTCGTATGGGCCTAGGCCTATATTATAAATTTATAATGTTTTATGTCGTTCTGTCAAGCGGTTGTGAGAATGTGTCATTCAGTTTTTATACAAAGCTCATTGGCAGTTAAACTAGTCAAGGATAGTTTTGACATTATTCCATGCACGACATTGCTTAATTCTGAGGATTTGTGCATTAAAGGAAAAGAAGAAGAAGAATGAATGAATCTTATATGAATCCTAAGTTGAACATCAACAACGCATGCAACATACCGCAGTATACATAGTTTTGACGCAAGTACACGTTGCGTGGCGTTGAAAATGTGGAATATGAAGCACGAGAGCTGTGAAATCTTGACGGACACTGAAACGGTGAAACCTGCGCGGGTCCATTAATTTCTGTATTTGCCGCAGTGTGTGCGAACTTGTGATACTGAATCTGCAGGGTCGCCACATCGATCCCATTCAGCGTCAAAAAGCAACTTCCTCCCTAGCTGTACCAAGCCACCAACCCCATCCACCGATCCCGCTTCCATGTGTCAACAGATGGTCTTCTCTGTAGACCTACAGGACCGTCCTTCAATATTTTTGTCGTTGTGGTGTATCTATATCGCACGCGAGTGAAAGTTTGCTTCAAACAAGGCAACCGCGTTTTTTTGTGCCCACTGACATTGTCACACCAACAGTCAGTGTCACATCACGACACGACTTCAATCTGTCCGGCAGCAGTCTGCACTATTAACAGCCACGCACACGACCGAACGAGCGTTTTCATAGGCTGCACCGGCTGCGTGGAAGTTGGAACAAATGGGTTGTCAGCGTTGCTTCAACAACATCTGACACTGCGTCTTTTCAACGTAACTGAAATTGTACATTACTGTTTTTCAGCAAGCGTTGTATCACTAATTGAGTTTTTACATATTCGTACATATCTTTAAATTGTAGACATAGATGTATTGTAAACCACTAATCATTTTTGTAGGCCTAAGTGGTTATTTTTGATTGATTGATTAATTTACTAATTTTAAATACTTAATCACAGTTCTTAGCACTTAGCGTATGGACTGAAATTGCAATGCTCGTACTATGGCTAATAATCGATCAGTAAGTAAAATTCTAAGATACAGATAGAGCATATGTCCAACTACTGCCCTATATCGTCGTCGCCTGATGTATATTTAGTGCGACGTCTGTCATCGTGCAGCTGGGAATTTTTGTCGCCGACATTCGAGACTGAGACTATAATTATTTTATACTGTAAGTCGCCTTTGCGTCATCTCTTGCGTCACAGGTGCGCAACGCTGTACATCATTAAGTGCACGACAGCCATCAAATCAATATGTTACTATACACAGCATACATGTAAAAAGACGTTTTTACGTTTTTTTTATTTTTGCCACGTTGTTTACGTTTTAACGTTCTTTTTTATTTTTTAACGTTTTTTTTATAAAAAAACGTTTATTGAAATTTGAAATTTTTACCAAGAACGTCGAAGAACACTTTCAAAGCCACTGAAACGAATTAATAGGCTATACACGGTGTTTCATATAAAAGGGACCCCTTTTTGTTTTTTCATAATTCACGTAAATGATAATAAATTTACACAAAATTTTTACCAGTTGCAGCAGAAAAAATATTAATTTAAAATATTGCAACAAAATATGGCAGTTGATTAAATATTTTTTGCTAGTCGTGATGTAATGCTGACATCATAATGTGTCACGGGTACAAGCTTGATAGCCTCAACTGGTGCTGACTATCGCTACCCTGCTCCAATGGTAAAAAATTCCGTTCGCTGATGACAAATTTTTAAAGTTTTACAGTTGCAGCCACAAAAACGTGCAAAGCGATCACATTTATGTGTCTGTGGGGATAGTTGGAATTTCACATGTTCGAGCATGACAGTGCACTAGCACACCGAGCTTGCAAAATGGTTCGTTTTTCGATCGCAAGACGCTTTGATTTCATGTCCCCATGTTGCTTAGTGCTGACACGATAAGCATTTTTTATTAGCAAACCAGATTGAGTTCACCATCGAAGCTGGGTAGCAACTGACAGCACCAGTTGAGACTATCAAGCTTGTACCCGTGACACATTATGACATCAGCATTACGTCACGACTAACAAAAATATTTAATCAACTGCCATATTTTGTTAAAATGTTTTGAATTAATATTTTCAGCTAAAACTGGTAAAATATATTGTAAATTGATCATCATTTGAGTGAATTATGAGAAAAACAAAAAAGGGTCCCTTTTTATGAAACACCGTGTAGTTATGGTATTTTGCTTACTTAGTCAAATGTATTTGATCTTATGATCGCATAGTTAATAAGAAATACATAATTTTTTTCTTTTGTATTACTTTTAACTATACTCCACTTACATCGTTAGGTTTTAGGCAAAAAATTGAACAAATTGAGGCTAACGTTTTTGTCAACTTTTTAAAACATGTTTTTGCCACGTTTTTATCGTTTCTTAACGTTTTTTTATATTTTTTTCTGGAGCGTTTTTACATCTATATACACAGATGATACAGGCATGCCAAGTCCCATTCATCTCTCGCGAATTTTTTTAGCCAACTCACGCTTTTCCGGACGCTAAATAGTTACATCACTCTTGCTGTAAATTATGCGTTATTTGTCTTCATTTTCAACTGATTTTTTCGCAACGACAAAATAGTTTTTGCCATTAACCAGTGACCAAGCGCAATTTCTGAGCTGAAATACATAAAATGTGTTGACAGTGGACCTTAAAATCCTTAATCTTTTTGTGGCAGGCAAGGAAAAAAGCGGTATGTGAAAGAGGACAGTAGAGAAATGAAAGACAAGTGGCAAGAAAAAAGGGAATGAAGAGAAGTGAATAAAGAGAAAATAATAAATAATCGTTAACACTCATTTTTCTTTGAACCTTAGCTTGTCTGATGATAGAGCATAGACGTGGGAAATGTGCCATAATGCATGGAGATGACAGGCAGAGACTGTTGGCTGTCGACGTCTGTAGATATATACACCTAGGTCTCACCGGTTTGACAATACAATGCACTTAGAACAATTGCTTACATCGCCTTCGTCCACATATCCATATATCCAGCAGGTGCTGTCATTATCACGGCTCGCTGGGTGGCAGAAGCGACGGAGTGTTTGCGCTGCTCAGTCCGCAAAATGCACACTATGTAGTAACAAAAAACCCAGCTGTCGCTAGGATAGCCGACCGTACTGGTTGTCAGTAACCTTCAAAGTCATCCAAGGTCGACAATTTTTATTTTATCTGAAAGGACGTATGCCACTTACTATTAGTGATTAATAGTCACCGTTTGCGAGATACAGCCAGTTTTCGGTTGAAAAACGCACATTTTTCCTACTCGTCTCCATTCAACCCCCGATTTGAAAATGTTTTGCTTGCACTAAGTGGCTGAAATTTTGCATGCCCGAGTTTAGCACACATGGCTAATTATTCGTGTAAAAAGTTTTCCTCTCTACGACCTAAAGCTTGGCCACAATGCATTCGTTACAAACGGACAAACAGATGATCAGACGAACGGACGACAACTCGTACCAATAGCTCGATCGATACTTAAGTACGGTTTGCTAAAAAACAACTGCTGAAGTACCACGACGTCATTAAAAAGGATTAGTTTAAATTTTGTCAATTATGAGATAACTTCGCCGAAACCCAAACTTTTTTCGTCTAAGCGCCGTCGAGAAAAATAGGCCTACAAGTCCAATATTTAGACTTGCTCCCCTTTTTGTTATGAAAATTACTGTAAAATAAAATTACAAACAATTACAGACAGAAACAAAGAAAGTGTTCCGACGAGTGAACAAATAAAATTGCAAACTTTTTTACATGATGGATTTAGTTAAATACTTTTGGACGACACTCCATAAAAGTGGGGAGACGACGTGCCTTATTCTGCTTTTTGAATCAAGTCTGCTGTTGCGCGCAGCAAAGCTAGAGAACCGGCAGATAGCGGGGGGCGGACAGCGAGCGGACGACACAGCTGTCCACTACACGTAAGACGATTGTTCTGTGCAATCACCACACATTCTGCACTGCCAGTCACATCCATCGCGTCCACACAATGACGTCACAGCAGATAGCAGTAGCAGCTGCTGCAGCCCGACCGAGTATACTATAGAGATCTCTTCTGTGCAAGTCCGCGTTGCAATCTAGCTGTCTAACATAAGTAGGCAGAACCGGACGGGAGAATAAGAGTTCTCCCCCGACCACTACCGTGCCCGATTTCAAAGACCAAGAGGACGCTTTTCTGTCGCGCAGTACATCACATCTTTCACTGTAATGTATCAGACACTGTGCAGTCTTTTGTTTCTGCAGGAGGCCTCGGCCACGAGAACTGTGCTTGCTCGCGAGCGCGCCAATACGCGCTACGGGTGCTAGCAAATTAAACTTAAAATCCGGCAAGTTTCATAATCGCTTGGTTCTTTGAAATATAAGATCGATTAATTTAATATTTGTAAACATTTTAGTTAATATATATAACAATTAGGGGCCTAAGCAATTTTTACTTACTTTTACGCGCGACAGCACGTATTGCTATAGCGCGTCTTAGCTATCGTCGAGGCTTTCATTTTTCTGTCCGTCCGTCACAGTCTGCGATTGTATCAAGACGATGCTTACGATGCAAGCTAGAATCACGAAGCTTTTGTCGTTGCTCCGCGAATGACTCTAGTTTTAGGACCCGTAAAGCATTTTCAGAAGTTCGAAAGGAATTATCCCCGTCGAGGGCGTGAAATAAAAGGGGGCAGGAATAATTTGCGATTTTCAACAAATAACTCACTGTATCTCAGACTAAGAAACGATGAGAGATAGGGCCAAGGTCACTATTAATCCGTTATAGGAAGTTACATATGTCAGTTCGATTGTCACTAAAATCATTGATCTCGGATAACCGTAAACAGCTATACCGAACACTAATGCAGAAATGATACGTCTTTTGGAGTTCACCGCGAAAATTTGAAAGAAGATTGACGCACATTATCAACGGCAAAATGTAGCGCATGGACTATAGCCTACTTTCAGGCGCTATAAGGCTATTGCGTAGTATATGCACTTATTTCCTTCGGCGAAAATAACAATACGATTGCATGCATTTTTGGCGAGATGTATTAGCAGCCAAAACAGTACTCTCTGTGCAGTATGAGTTTATACGTAAGTCAATATCACGAGTCTGTCGAAGGGTGTACCGTACAGTGGCCAGGACTATTATGTCTACCCACGTACAGAATATGGACTTGATGAATATCGACTAGTGGCCGTCATAGCCAGCTGCGTGGACCGGTCCACGACCGTCTACTGTGGACAGTGCACGACCTATACCGTGTACTCGACGCGTGATAATACCCAGAAGACTTTCCATCCATGCACGTACCATCTCGACCCCACCCTCCCTCACCATTATTGATGTCAAAGTCGGACCGAAGCGACTCCGTCATAGACGGCAACTCCATGGGGGAAATGTGGGAGATCACCCCACCGTAAAAAGCTTCCGGGCTTAACTCCAATCTCTCTATGCACGAGCGTCTAATTTCTGAAGATTTTTTTTGCTGCCGCGAATTTTGCGAGTCGACATCTGCTTCACCGTCAACGCATACTGCAATTTTCGCCAAATACATTCAGGGTACAGTAAAAATGCAAATGCGTAATTGTGCTTACGACAAAAAGTGCTGCTCAATTTCAGCCTCAAAATGTACAAAAAATTCCGAACCGCCAAACGATGCTCTATATCTTTTGAGGCTAAAACCGCATTACACTTTTCGTCATTTGCACAACGACACGTTTGCATTAATTTTCTGTTCAGTAAGCTTACAGCAATCTTCGAAACCAATAGTTAGATTTAAGAGTTAACAAAATGAAAGGCTTAAGTTGTAGAAAAAAGTTCGGCTACATGGCAGAAATGAGAAAGAGGGAAAGAATTAGAAGACAGCGTAAAGGCGCATACAGAGGGACACAACTGAACTAAACTGATTAATGGTAATAATGCATTAATTACTGCTCGTCCATGGTCAGCTCAGTTCAATTATAACACTCAAAATACAAAGAAAAACAAACAGGGAAACAGTTACAACGCTCTGCAGTTGTACGCGCCTTAAGGTAGAAAGGAAGGATGCCCCCCGGGTGATTTCTAGAAGTGCGCGCCTATCTATATGGCATGGCTGCTACGGGGTTCATCTGTAGGGATGTTGTCACACGTTGCAGCTGTCACGGCGACGGACGACGACTCTACGCCGCGACTGCATCATATCCGCCGGGACCACACCACCACATCCACATTACATGCTGCGCTGGCTGCGAATGAGCGGCATTCGATACGACGACGACGCACATCACATCACGCCAGCATGGCATGCACGTCCGACTCTGTCCAGCATATTGATCGTCGTCGTGCACACACCTCCACCAATCTGAGTGTTGTAGCCACTCGGAAATTAAATACTTTCCTTTAAACATTTGCAGCCGTTTTTTGTCTTGCGCTGTGTTCGCCAATTTACTCAAAATTTTGCTTTATTTTTTCTCCTATAATTTAGCCTTCAGGCCATCTTAGACGCTTTGTAGCCCACCCCTTGCACGTCAAATTTGACGTCATTTTTGCCGATATTGCGCGTTTCATTGTTCTATACAGCTTCCAAAGAAGAATAATCCAACTCTGTCGACTTCAGTAATCTGCGGGGTGAAAAAAAATTTCGTAGTTACAAAATGTTTAAAAATAGCATCAAAGAGTTCTACGAAGACACATTGTTTGAATTGTGAAAAATTAGCTGGGAGTTAAACTTTTTGACGGTTAGAACCTGGACAAAATTATGATGCAATCCTATGCACATAGTATATGGCTGACTCCCCAGTACATAATTTGACAGTGTGTTAGAGGGTTGAGAAAACAGTTGGGGGGTTCAACCCCCTAGCCCCTCCCCGGCAATTCAAACACTGCGAAAACAGTTAATATAAAATTTGTGTCCGTTACTTAGGGGCCTGTTATTTCGCGCTTTTGACCATTTTTACGTAAACGAATATCGCAGTGTTAGTTGTTTAAATGTATATAATATAAAGCTACAGTTATAGCTTAAGTTGAGTTTATTTAAGTAGATTTGCAGACGTCTCTCTGAGCAAATAACAGTATGCCTCGGCTACTGTTTGGGCGGAGAGCGAACGCAGTGGGGGAAGGTTGGATTATATTGAGTGCAGCGTCTGCTCACTGGTGCGGCAGACAGAAACTCGGACTCGAGAAATGCGATGACGTTTAGCGGGATTCCGCAGATCGATCGAACACCACTTAGCAGTCTCTCTCTCTCTCTCTCTCTCTCTCTTTCTCTCTCTCTAACTCTCTCTGTCTGTCTGTCTGTCTGCGTCTCTGTGTCTTGTTCTTCTGCTATGACTGAGCGGCTGGCTGGATGAGTCATGTGTTCGGTGTTCTGCAACTAACAACGTTATCGTCGATGCATACCGCGGACGCACAGCGAATGACCAGAGCACTCGTTGTGACGTCACTCGACTGGACACGGCTGGACTGTCCAGTGTGTCCAGCCACCGACCACTGACCAACACGGGCGTCGACGTCTAGAAATCACCGTGGAGGGGGCGACATTGCCTTCTCTTTTGCTTCCTTTTTGTTTTCTTTCTTCCCCTTCTGGCGCTTTTCTTCTTTCCCTTTTCGTCACTTCTTTCCCCTCGCTGAATTCGGCTGCAATCGTACGTTTCTGGTGGAACTGCTGCTGCGTTAACGTTGAACCGGACGCGACGATGCAAAAATTCACCCATTCTACGGTTGCCAAAAAATTCCAGTAATCAAACGCCTGCGTGGGCGTTGTCCCTACACAGTTTTGGCCAGGAGGGGAGAGGGGAGGTCGCCACCGTGAATTGGTCGCCTGTGGTGGTGACCAGGCTATAGCGGCGGCGCTGACGCTGAGTCATCATCTCAGCGAATTGTAACGACTATCACGCTTAGCGATCGCCAGCGACGCGTCATTCTGCTGCCGCTGCTTGCTTCAATGTATTAGTCGCGCTACAGTTGAACGCAACTGACGACTCAATTTGTCGCCTCCGAGAGAATTCTCCTGCGAACAATACGCCAGCCAACACCTGCTTCTGCAGCCAGCCACCTACACCATATGACAAATGTCTAGCACAACAGATTATCGTTAATAGACGTCGACTTTTTGCGCTGCTACTGTTGCAAGTTACAAATATTTTTAAAAACCACAGACTAGATTTTACTGTAGGCCTATACGTAAAGTGTAGAAAGTGGCGTTAGTGCAAACTACGATAGATGTCGTGCTTTGTTTTTAAATCAGTGTTTTATTAGTAGAACCCAGCTAATGCTGACAGTGTACGGACTAACGCGGATATGAATTATGGACGAACATACGCATAAAATGTAGACAGCAGGTCAAGCACAAAAAGTTTTCAAATTTTTCATGCACCAATGTTTAAATATGCAAAAAATAATTCAATATCACTGGCATGTTTGATAAATGTATTTAAATCTTTTACTAAAATACCCATTTTTATTTATGCTTTGCTTCTAAAAACAGCAGCTGTAATTAAAACGGCCGTTTCGAAATCAAAAGCTAATCCAACGACATTTTGCCCTGTATCAAATGTTTTTAATAATTTACATAATAATAATAATGACAAAAAACTACAAAAAAATTGAAGGTACTAAAGCTATAACAAAATTCGAAGTTTTTCGCTTACCGTATAATGTACTATTAACTTTATTTTTAACTCCAGTTCGACAATAATGTTGCCATGATTTAAAATGTTAGTTTTGATGGATGGTTTATTTTCGTATATCAGCCAGTAACTAGATTAGTACAATAGCAGTCACAAACTCACAGTAGTATTGTAGCATAATAAAACAGTTTGCACAGTAAAGGAAAAAATTGTATTTTAATGTTTTGAGACAAAAGCAATGACAATTCTGCCAGGAAGTATAATTCATTCATTCATTCATTTATTTGACTCAGGCAACATGGCCCATAAAACACAGGAACACATATACATACACAAAACACAGAAACGCTAAGCTAAAAAAGAAGAAAAAAAGAAAATGAAGAAAAGATGCATCTAACCGGCTACACAAGAGAAAAGTCAGTCAACAATGTCCGCAGTATTAAAATATTGCACCAATAAATTCTGGCTGTTAATACTGTTAATAATTTCGGAACTTTCCAACAAGCATGCAGAAGAAGAACTGGGCGACAATAGCAATGGGGCAGCTACAACACTGACGCCTTGAGCAACTTGCGCCCCCAATCTAAGATGATTTGTACCCAGAACTCATTTTCTTGTCAACCGTAACTAAGCAGAATAATCTTGTTTGTGGCGATTTTTCATGGCACAAGCTTTTATGTTGACGTTCAACACATTTCTTACAACCCGTTCGGCTGCATTGCAAAAGCAAAGTCAATTAAAAAATGTCATAAAAAGTTAAAAACGCAAGTAGAAACATTGCAAACGCGCAAGAAAAAGACGTATGAGAACGGTTTTTACGCGCGACAGCATGTACATGTATAGCATGCTATAGCGTGTATTAGCCATCGCAATTCTGTTTGTCTGTCCGTTTGTCCATCTTTCCGTCACACGAATAGATCAGTCAAAAAGGTCCAAACTAAGATTACCGAATCAGACAGACAAAGACAGCTACCCTCCTAAAAAGTGGTTATTTTACCGCAGTTTTCTCGCGTAGCGTAAAATTGGTGGCAGATAGGTACATGCATGCTGCTTATCATAACAAGCACTGGTGACAGGCTTTTTGGATTTATCAACATCGATGACCTTGAATGACCTTGAATTTTCCAAAAAGGGTTTTTAGTGAATTTTTGCACAATTTTGCGCTTCGACACGCATTTCAAGAGTGAATTGCGCCAAAATGGCTGGAGATAGACCAAGACAACCTGCGTATGAAA
>Ga0056128_1009745_pt1 | contig 12020 bp, 10 predicted proteins | sample WorMetLIZISLAND2_FD_71113 | JGI IMG/M metagenome (GOLD analysis project Ga0056128, IMG submission 71113) | Marine gutless worms symbiont microbial communities from Max Planck institute for Marine Microbiology, Germany - Olavius geniculatus... ...
AAAAAGTGGTTATTTTACCGCAATTATCTCGTGTAGCGTGAACACGGTTGCAGATAGGCACAGACATGCTGCTTATCGTAACAAGCACTGGTGGCAGGCTTTTTATTGTTGTCAACGTCGATGACCTTGAATGACCTTGAACCTCCTCAAAAGGAGTTTTCAGTGAATTTTTTGCAATATTTGGATGCTGCGCACATCTCAATACTGAATTGCGACGAAATGGCTGGAGTTAGACTGAGACAACCTGCGTATGAAATTTTCGGCATTAAACGTAGATTTCTGCAGTCTAAGTCCCGATCCCATAGGTTCATGGAGCCCAGCGCAGGCGGGCATCAGAGACTTCAAATATTTTGGCCTGTGCAAGTCTATTTCATTCACAAGGTGGCGCCACGGTACTGGCATTGGTGGCGTGGCGTAGTTGGTAACGCGTTTCGACTGAAACGAAGCTACTCTACGCCGGGCCCGGTTAGTACTGTGATGGGTGACTGCTGAATCGGAACTGCTATAGGCTTTCGCGCGTTTCGTGAGCTTTGCTCAAATTACTTGTTGCTGTAGTCTTACACTGATTGCCAAGGTGGCAGGACTGCTGCTATCATGCATCATGTGAGCTTTGCTCGAATTACTTGCCAAATTTATTAAATGCTGTTTTTGACTTGCCGAATGCTGAAGTGTAGTGCAAAATGTTAGCTTAGGCTTCTTGGAATAAGGTGATCCAGAAACCCACAAAAGAATGCAGATTTTATACAGAAGTTAATCTATTTGTCTCTAGCGCATATGCATTCTTTATTCAAAATATCAACAAAATTGTTTTTATCTTGAAATGCTAGAATTTGGTCCTAAATTGGTAGATTTTTTGGAGAGTTTGCTGATGAAATTTTGCAGTTTAGTGAATTTCTGTAGGCTCTCTATAAGCATTTTTATAACAGTTGAGGGAATTTGCTTTCAAAAACTGTATTTAAGCCAAAACAGATATGATATTAGATGTATTTGCTGCTGTTACAGGGATAATAACATCGATGAGTTGGACTTGGAGTTGTTCTTTACGTGTGACTCGGAGACTCTTGGCAAATACGAGACCTTTGATCTGAAGCCGGGAGGATCTGAGATTAGGGTCACCGAGGACAACAAGCAGGAGTATCTCAAGTAAGATATTCTGTCTTATGGTCTTCATTAGCTGCTGCTGATAGTTTATCATTGCCGTGTTTTAGTTTTTAATTATCAGATCTATTGAATTAATCTTAATCCATCAAGAAATTAGTACCAATTTGAAGACAAATTTAATGCTGTTAAAGTTCTTAATGCGGCAGTGAAGAAGTTAAATTGTAATGGCTAACTTCTCTCTGCTGTCTGTATCTCAGTGTTTTCAAACAGTGTCAGAAGTAGCACTATGTCACCAGGAGACTTTTGAGATTAAACTTCGGTTGTTTACATATGCTATTAATGCAGTGAATTTCACATTTTGCATTATTGTAATTTTTAGCATTTAGTAATTTTGCCCATTTCTAGACATGTATGATGTCTCGTTAGTCTATTCCATCTTCTGTCTGTCACACTTATGCATTTGCTTAAACAATTCAAGATGCCATTTGGCAGATTCACTTGTGGGGTTTGGTGACACTATGTGTTATGTGGGGGCCTCTGATCTTAGGGGAAGAGGAGAATTGTGGATTCGACCCCCTAGCCATAGCATGCACTTGGTGGCAGTGTTGATGAGCAACTTTGTCACCAGATTGCTTTGGCGCTTGTTTGGCTAAATACACTCTGTATCAGTGAGACATTGTTACTGTGATATGTTACTGTGGTGCTTGGTCGAATGGCGAGTGCAGTTTAATGACCCAGTGGTTCTTTCATCGCGGCGTCGGTGAACAGACCAAGGCATTCATGATGGGCTTCAATGAAGTCGTTCCACTGCAGTGGCTTCAGTATTTTGATGAACGAGAGTTTGAGGTAATTTGACTTGTCTCACATTTGCTGTAGCGTTGCCTTTATCGTTGTGTGCTTGTCTTACTGTACATTGCCACAGGAGTGGTCCCTTTCTGTGCTGTGACCATACAATTATCAAATCCCGTGCAGAAATTTGGTATTTGGAATATGGTGTGTTTTAAGAATAATCGTTGTACTATGTGCATAATGAAAGTAATCATATATGATCTCAGTAATGATATGATTATGTTAATACTGTTGATGTGGATTGGTATCTCTAAATGTATACCTGGTACTTATTATTCTTTGTGAATTTAATGATTATCTTCTGGTTTATTTTTATCTAATCGAACTGTTTTGAAACGTTTTTGGTTTATTGTAGCTGTTTTTAGTGGAGTATTTATTTTTTAATTCTTTTGATTGTCATGATCACATGGCTGACTATAGAGTGTTGTGTTGGCAGCTGATGTTGTGTGGAATGCAAGAGATCGATGTTGACGACTGGCAGCGAAACACCAAGTACAAGTCTTACAGTCCACACAGTCAGCAGGTCGTCTGGTTCTGGAAGGTACGTCACACTTTGCTGCTGTCTGGTGACTTTTGTGCCTCTGCCAAAGTTAAGTGGTGCAGGACACATTTTCTATTCATGTGGTTTGTTCATGTATCCGCGTGTTTGTCTGTCCATAATGTGATCTCTGTGTTTATTACCTCCGCCAAGGAGGTAATGTTTTTGCCGGTTTTTGTTTGTTTGTTTGTCTGTCTGTGAGTCAGCAAGATAACTCAAAAAGTTATGGACGGATCTTTCTGAAATTTTGAGGGTATGTCGGGCATGGCACAAACTACCAGTGATTCAATTTTGAGGTGATTCGGCAGGAATTCTGGATTCTGGATCACTTTGAAATTTTCGTTAGCATGGGCCTTAAGGGAAACCGCCATTGTCGCTATGGTGCTGGCATCTGGCGAACAACATGGCGTTGAATCAAGGTTTTTTAGGTCACATAGAACTAGGTCAGTGTAGAAAATGCAACTATAGTTTGAAATGCACTCAAAACTTCCGCTTGTTTAATTTCGTCGGACAAGCTGTGTCGGAACAACATGGCCTTGGCGGAGGTCTGCGGGCTATGACTGCTTTCTAGTTGTGAAATGCATTTGATGAATTTTTACCATATTTTTGTTAATAGTGCACCTTGGAACAAATAAGCATTTGGCATTGAAAGGTCGATGTCAAGAAAGTCCTCTAAGTGGATGGAAGCGTGTACTGCAGTATCAAGTGTTACCCAGCTACTTGCTATTTTCTTAGTGCAGTTGCGCTTTCATGTCGAATTGAGTGAATTGGGTGACTGTAAATAACACTTTTTTGTCAGATGATGCCTTCAGAAATACAGTTAATAAATGTACAAAACATCAGTTTATACACTTGTTTACAACATCGTGCAATGACTGACACATCGAAAACAGCAAAAATCATAAGAAGGTGTCGCCATAAACAAGTGTATAAACTGATGTTTTGTACATTTATGTTTGCTGTTTTATTACAATAACAAAGTTTTTAAGTTGATGGTAGTTATAAACCATCTGCTTTCCACGGCCATAAAGACAGTGAACCTTAAATATCTTGGGGTCACGATTTTGATCTTTAGGGGTCACGTGACATCATCAGAACATGACCATCGGACTTGGCGTGAGCACTTTCCTATTGCACAGGGGGTCATCTCGTGTATGTAATCACCTGTTTCAAATTTTGTGTCGATCGGTTGAGGGGTTTCGGATCTGCCTGGGGTCGAATTTGCCATTCTCCATTGACTTAGCCGGTCGCCATTAACACAGGGCTGTGCTACCGCGCCTGTGAAATCTGCATGTACTCTGTAGATAGAATAAGGCGGGAGGTTGATATCTGTGTTTGATTATTGCTTTCAGTCAAAGCTTCATCAAATACTTGAATTAGAACAAAACGTTGCTTGTTGTGTAGAGGTAATTCTGAAATTTTCTAGGGATGATCGTTTAAACAAGTAATCCTCGACATTGTTCTTGTTTTTGTTTTGTTTGTGAAGACTGATAGCTGATTTGGTTGTTTGTGTTGCAGTTTGTGCGCGAGTTGGATAACGAGCATCGGACTCGCCTGCTGCAGTTTGTGACTGGAACATGTCGGCTTCCGGTTGGAGGTTTCAGCCAACTCACTGGTTGGTTAGATTCATTGTCTTAGCTTGTGATTATCTTTTACTTAATGCCAGCGATTACATTGTTGCTTTTATTTACTTAATCTTTTTACTGTCGTAGTATTTGGTAAGTATTGTTGTTGCAGCTAAATAGCCATGATTTTTCGCACTTGTTTTATTTAGCCTTTGTATTTAGTTACTACAAAATGGCACGTTGTGTGCTTATATTTTGCTGTTAATAATCACTTGCTCGCTCATGTGTTTTTTGCTTATCAACTGAGATGGATGTTTTAGATTTTGATCCTAGTCCCAGCCAAGGCCGGTGTTACTTCTTTATTAGACAGGTCGTACGACGAGGCTGTTTACATGGGCGACATTTGTTTCTGTTCGTTGTACCCATTAAGCGTCTACCATAGAATATTTAATTTTAGCAAAGAATATTTAATTTTTTTGACCCCAACTTTTAAAGGAAAGAATTTCGAGGCAGGGGCTTAGTAAGGGGGCATTTTTTTGAACTTTTGAGCTCCGATGCACCATTTTTGAGATATTTCCAAAAACGTGTTTCTAACTCAGCAAATATTCACATGTAAGCAATAGGGCGCCCATAGGCCCGATTCCCAGCAGCGTAATTCGTCGGATGACCTGACATAGATAAGCACTGGCCTTGGTCCCAGCATGTCTGACATTTGTATGTTACCAAACATTTTCCACAAATATGGCCAAATCTTGCTCCAGCCTTTAGTCTGATATTGTTATTTAGTCATACTTTAGCATCGTTCATTTAGTTCAAGTACATTTTCTCTCGAGGCATTATACAGTTGTGACACCATTGAAGTTTCTGTGACATGTTTAATGATGTATTACGTTATGCATATGTGTTAACTTAATTTGAGTCATTTAACAAGTGGACCGCAAAAAATGTAGGAGAGAATTTATTTTATCAATTCATCACTTACCATTCTAGTTGAAAGTATCTAACAGTATATTTGGCCAGATCTAAACATGAACTAACTTTTTTGTGTTAGTTAAAGAGTGCAATGTCAGTCATTGATTTCAGTTAAATTTCCTGATTGATTTGTTCAGTTTGAGTTCAGTTATTTTTCCTGCTTGTTGTTGACTTTATTTTATGTGATTGTGATAAGTTAGTTGAAGTTTTAGACAGTTGTTTGACTGGCTTTGCACAGGGAGTAATGGTCTGCAGCCCTTCTGTATAGAGAAGGTTGGCAGCGAGTCGTGGCTGCCACGCAGTCATACCTGCTTCAATCGTCTTGACCTGCCTCCGTACCGCACCGCCGAACAGCTCACTGAGAAACTGACATTTGCCATTGAAGAGACGGAAGGGTTTGGACAGGAATAGCTGCCGTGGCTGAAAGTGCGGGGTTTTTGTGAAAGCCCAACTCGACAGGTTTTACTGGGTTCCGGGTTTTTATGGTAGTCACGGTGCAGGATGTGGTCGAATAAATATGCTTAAGTTTTACTGCGTTGATTTTATATCTGCACCAGTAATTTAGAATGCCTATGAAAATACAAGCTCCATACTGATGGGCTTAAGAGATTTAAATAGCGTAAAAGTGTTTCATTTCGCAAAAAAACTGAAATTGGATTTTATTCGAAGGTGGGTTTTAGATGGGTTTACTTCCCAGAAATCATTTGCTCAAAAACACGTTCAAATTTAATGTCATGTGTCTTGAACGAGTTAGAGGTGTGAAAGCCGGTGGATTTTGGAGTAAGTTTATGGGGTCTGAACTCGGATGCTTCTTCAGTTTGTGATTGAGGCTGAGGTTGCGTGTAAAATGAAATGTTGCAAAGTCTTGGCAGAATCAAACACCTGTTAAACTTGAAGATAGATGTTGGTTACATGTTTTGTTCAACATTTTTATGCTACATGATAATATTAATCACTGTTTTTTGTACACTTCGTTTTGCAGAGCTCATATTGCAGATTCAGCTTTTATGATATTTTGCTATGTTTGGTGAAAAGTAACTGATTGTCATTTAGTTCTAGCTGTTGTTTGAATTTCACTAATTGTATAAATCATAAGCGTATTTTCAGTTAGTGTTATCGTTTAAAATTATTTAGTGGTATGCCTTTATGATCATAATATATGGAGAAAATTAATGACTACAAATAGCATTTTTTTGGGATTAGTTTTAGCTGTGTTTAGTAAATTGTGCATAATGTGTATAATTTTGCTATACGTTTCTGATATTTAAACAATTATTTTGACATTTTTTGCCTAGTATTCTGACATTGATGTAATAAAAACAACTAGTATTTGCAAAATAAAGTTTATTTGCTAATTGTTAATATATTTATCTTTCTGTTAAACAGTGGAGAATTATTTTATATCTTGCCACAGAATGACAAGTCATATCTTACATTCCGATTCTTGTATTATCTCGAGTGTACAAAGCCTGGCATATTTATCCTAGTTTAGACTGTGCTGTGTATATATATTGTAAGGCCTAAAAAATTTATGTGCTTCAGATTGCCATACATCCCTAAAAATCATGCGCTATTAAATTTTTATTGGGCCCTTGGAAATGTTTCTTTGCCATTTTTCAGTTTGCTGTCAAACTTTTGTGGGGACAAAAACTGTTTGCATCTTGTCTGTAATGTTGCAGCATCTTTACCTTACTTCTCGTGGCTACTATTTACTGTGTCAATTTGTTTTTTTACGAGTTGTTGTGTAATTTTCACGCCATGTCGTGAAATAAAAATAAAAATTAGAAACAGAAATTTTCACTGCCCCCTTCCTCCATCACCAGTTTTTTTCTGGCTGCATCGGAAAGCGCTGAAATTTTTTCCGGCCTAATTAGGCCATTGTTTACTGTTTGCTAGTGCCCGTCATACATCGTGTAGTGTAGAAATGCTGCGTGAATTTGGTGCCTTGTCGAGTGAGTCGCTCGTCAGACTGCAGTGTAATGTGTTCGTGAACTGACAATGTTTGATTTGTTGGTGACTTTTAGGCTACCCCTGTGAAGGACGTCCTATGTTTTCTGTCCCGTTTTTCGTTTTTTTCTGTGAACGTCATTGCTAAAACACCAGAAAAATATGTTGCCCATTTACCTATAGCTGTCTCGTCTTAGTCTTAATCCTGATCTTTGACTTTTGGAATTTTTTGGAACGCAGTTACGCAGTTGGTGGCGTAGCATAGTGGTTAGAACGTCGGTCCTGGCCGGCGAACTTTCCCTATCCTGCACTAGACTGATGGATGGCCATTTGACCACATTATGGGTAAAGCGTCCACTATCAGTCACCCAACAGCTTGCCATCCCTCCGGTGTCGGTTAAGTGAGTAGTAACCCACTTATATGGGTTACGGAAGGTGGGGAACTTAATACAGCTGACTGGGGCTGCCTATTCGGCGGCTGCGCCAGCCTGTGTCTGCAGGCTGCACACGGTGGCTGTGCGGCCGCCGGCTCTGTTCGCGACGATGCGCTGTACAAATTGACGACCTTTACCTTTACCTTCATGCCCTGAGGAACGTTAATACGAAATTTGGTTTGTCTATGCCTTTTTGTTTTCCAGTTAGACACCTGTATGGACGGACAGACGGATGGACAAGACCTGTAATTTGGCCAGTTAAGACGGTGGCATAATAAACCGTGGATCATTTCTCAGTTAATTTTTTTTATCGGTAAGCTCGCCTTGGGACTGTTAACACTTTATTAAAATACTGCATGATGTGAATAATTTTCTTTGCTACTGTGTCTTCTAAATGGTACCAGCAGTCCTTCACGGAGGTATATTGACTCTTGTGAGTGCTTTCTGTTTTGATATCAAGTTCAATGTACAGCGAGTGGCGTGTGATCTGAGGCGTGCAGGTTTGCATTTATTTGCAGTTTTTGCTTGATGGATTCCTTCCGTGGTTTGACACTTGTGATTGGGCTCAGGAATGACATCTAGCCTACGCAATGTTCATGTACCTGTACTAATCAAAGGCTTTTCTGGTGGTACTTTTCTGCATGTGTGCACCGTTAAACGTTTGTGCTTTGTGATAGCTGTGGCGTGCTAAGTGAAGCAGAGAATCTTAGTTTACTGCGTGCTATAATAGACTTTCAACATCAATTGGGTGAATGTTTCTCGTGTTGTCGTTGTACACTGTGTCCGGAAAAAAGTAACCCCCTTAGACATCGTACAATAGAAATGTCAAATCTAAACGAATCTGAATAAAATTTCGCACGTTCAATCCACAATAAATTGCTAAAGTGATCACCAAATTTTGTTGATATATTTTATTTCTTAGCAGAGTTATTAATTATTGAATATCGGTAACAAATTATCTCCATTACCAATATGGCGTTACACAAGTAAACCCTCTGCTATTGTACAGTGGCGTAACTCCAGCAAACAGCATCGAATTCTGGCAAAATTTTACATCAACAATACTTTGCTTATTGGCAGTCAAACTGTTAAGTTTCAATTGAATCTGCAAAAGCAAGCAATAGTTACAGTGGCTTTTGTAAGTTCACATCAAAACAGTTCAGTTTCAGGTCTTTGTCTGTTATCCACAAAGACCTGAAACTGAGGTGTTTTGGAGTGAGCAGCTGTTGTTTGCTTTATCAGATTTTACTAAAATTTGGCAGTTTGATTGCCAAACAATGGTGCATGGTAGATGTAGAATTTTGCCAAAATCTGATGTTGTTTGTTGAAGTTACGCAAATGTACATTAACTGAGGGGCTTACTTGTGTAACACCGTATTGGTAACGGAGATATTTTGTTGTCGATATTCAACAATTAATAACTCCGCTAAAAATAAATTTTTCAACAAAATTTGGTGGTCTTTTTAGCAATTTATCGAGGATTGAGTGTACAAAATTTTATTTAGATTCGTTCAGATTTGAAATTTTTATTGTACGATGTCTAGAGGTTACTTTTTTTCTGGACACAGTGTAGTTGTAGTTGTTGTGTCTTCTGCTGTTGCTGTAACTACGACAGTAACAACTACTTTTACTACTACTAAACTGACAGCGATTATCTTACCAATGAGCACAGAACAGTGCTGTAATTTTCACTCCCGGGAAGCTTCGTCTGTAATAATAGGTCTGATAAATTTTATTTTACAAGAAATTTGAGCTAATGCTTACGAGACGCGCGAAAGCCTATAGCAGTTCCGGTTCAGTAGTTTAGCTGAAAATTGAGGTGTTCACGCTAAGTTAATATACAGATACCAAATTTTCTATCTGGATCGCATAATGATAGTAGCATGGCGCCACCTTGTGAATGATATAGATTTGTGTCGCAGCCCGAAATTGCCCCAAAAAATCTATAAAAAACCCCTATTTGGCGTTTAAGGTCATTCAAGGTCATTGAATTGGGCGCCAATCGAGAGCCAGTGTACGACTTTTTATTAATGATTAATAGTAACCTAGGCCCTATCTCGCACCGTTACTGAGATACAACGACTTACTGGCCAAAAATCCCAAATTCTGCCCACTCCCTATCATTTAGCGCCCTCGTTCAGGGCGACCCCCTTCGAATTTATGCAAAAGCTTTACGGTTCCTGAAACTTAGAGTCTTCCAGGCAGCCGATGGTGAAGATTTGGTGATGCTAGCTTGCACCGATTTTGACTGATCCACCTGTGTGACAGACAGACGGACAGAATTGCGATGGTTAAGACGCGCTGAAAGCAGTAGCTGCTTTTGCGTGTAACAAAACTCTGCTACTGAGTCAAAATATGACATGAACCATTGGAGATTGGTACTGATAAATTGAGGATGTGAGCTTCTGTTTTTGTCTTCAAATTACCTGAATTCAAAGGCTTATTGTAAACATTCCAAGTTAGATAATATGTGGCAAATTTTTTAGCATGTTACAACTACAGAAAAAAGACTAGTGAACTGTCCCGTATCTAGATTGTGTTCTTTGTGTTACTTACAAAAATGTTGTTGTATATGTCTATAGCTGTCCTTTTAATTACAAATCTCTCAGTAACGCCGTTACTTTATGTATAGGCCTAACATTCACGTAAAAACACGTCTTGTGAACTGAAATCAAGGAACTCGTAAGCCTAACTACACATATTCTTCGTATTTGCTTTGGAAGTATAGTTATACAATCGCGAGCAGAGATCACAGGTGTACAGTACCGAAGTCTATACACGTGATTTTGCATGACTAAGATGTCTTTGTCACATAAATAGCGGGGAAGAATCAAAGCCAAAAAGTTTCGTGACATTCTTATATGGCTGGACACGAAAATCTTCTATATGCAACTTGATTAACCCACGGGAACAAAAATTCCTGCTTAGAGCTCCTGCACTGAGTACTTGCCTGTGTTTGTCAACGTAGCCTACTGCTCGACTCTGAAAACTTGGGTGACAACTTTGTTCACTTTGTAGTAAATTACGGCTGTGATTTGATCAGCTATGTCCAGTGGCAGTGCCGGGTGTATCAATTGTAAATCGGTCTTCGAGCTAGCTGGCGTGGTGTTAGACGTATAGTTTTAAATTGTGCTAAAGTGCATTGAGTGATTAAAGAACAAGTGATCTGCTAACGCAAACGAAAATGCGCAACAGCCGCGGTGCATGTTTGAAACACAGTAAAACAAAGTCTTAAGTCATTCAGCAGAGTGCGCCAGACAACCCGCGGGTATAGTGTCTATAATGTTTTATTTACGTGTTCTCACCAAAGGTCGCCACTTATCGCTCTGCTAACGGCGTATCGGCTGGATATAGCAAATTTTGCCTACCCTCTCTCCTTTAACGCCCTCGTTCGGGGTGACCCCCCTTCGAATTTATGGTAAAGCTTTACGGTTTTTGAAACTAGAGTCTTACGGGCAGCCGACGGTGAAAATTCGGTGATCCTAGCTTGCACCGTTTTTGACTGATGCACCAGTGTGACGGACAGACAGACGGACGGACGGACAGAATTGCGATGGCTAAGACGCGCTACAGCAGTAGCTGCTGTTGCGCGTAGAAACTTGATTTTCGGTCTTAAGTTTTCGATGTCCCAAGAACAACCCAAGATTGCTATCGATCACAATTTGCATAGAATTCGCTTTAAGCTACAACCTTGGATGACCTTGAACGGCCATTACGCACCGTTTAATTATGCATATGTTTTCGACCAGACGAACGATAATGAAGACGGATCCATCCATTGGCCTCGACCGTCAGCGGCAAAATGTACTCGTATCTTGCAATTTAACGTGGATATTGCAGGTGTTCTTTGGAGAAGGGCTTCAAACAACATTGGCAGAGGTAGAGAGTGGGCCAAAAAAGCAAACTCAGAACTCTTGTTGATTATCTTCACCATATATTGATGGATTTTCAAATTAAATCTGTGCTAGACTGCAACGAAGAGCTTAATTTTGTTATATAGCCTACACTTCATCACATGTAAAACGTGTCGCTACACTACTTTGCAAATTATTACTTTTCAAAAATTGCAACGACCAAAAAACACGATGATTGCAAAACAGGCGTTCGCATACTGACTGTGCATACTGTGTCAGTAGTTTTAAACTAAGTGTTTTATGGATACTTTAAAACCTACACTGAGATACTAATCACAATGTCATGTATGACTGTTTGCTTGTCTGGACCAAGAAGGCAAAGCAGTGCATACGTGGGGGCGGCATGGATACCGTGGGAGGTTGACGTTGGTGAAAAAAACTGTTTTCTCATCATCTTCCGCAACTTCGGTCCATAAATTCGTCGATTTTCGCGAGGCGCCGGCCTCTGTCGCATAAGACGATGTAACGTTTCATGGTGGACTATTTTCGCTCGTCGTCATCGGGCCTCATGTAGGTCGTTAACAGGCTGTAGTGTGTAGGTAGCGCTGAGTGATTCACGACGATGAGCTGGCGGTCAGCGCCTGGACGCAAGCTCACAAAATAACCCAACTTTCCGACGAATTACGGACGTTTCGCCCGCTAAAAATTGCAGACGACGGCGAATACAAACGGACGGAGATGGACAGACAGCGAAAATGAC
>Ga0056128_1009749_pt1 | contig 12016 bp, 6 predicted proteins | sample WorMetLIZISLAND2_FD_71113 | JGI IMG/M metagenome (GOLD analysis project Ga0056128, IMG submission 71113) | Marine gutless worms symbiont microbial communities from Max Planck institute for Marine Microbiology, Germany - Olavius geniculatus... ...
GCTGGGTAGTCTGAAATTAAAATACATTCGACATTCGTTTACAATAACACTGTTTGATGTACAAAATAATTTCATTAAAAATCGCATCACCACAAAGTCTAAACTTCGATAGTCAGTTTTGGTTAAAGACCATACAGCAGAGCAGGCAGACATTTGCGGTGAACTAGGTGCAGTATTACATCTTCGGATGCAGTTCTTCCCAATTTACTAAAAATGGAGTTGACTGAACGGTAAAAAGAACGTTTTGCATGGTCCAGAGAACACTTTAGCTTATTTGCCCTAACAGAATATGTCACCAGCTTGTGACTACAGCTAGAAGTGGAATTCTACTTATTTAGGGAACAAGTCTTTTACTCTGGATGTGTGTATTCATACAGACACTTGATATCTCTGATTAAGATTGCTTGCTGTGCTTAATGCGTAAACTGAGAACTTTGCTTCTTGTCGTTGGTCTTGGAGTGCAAAGAAAAGCCCAGAGCTGATTGCGTGGCTTGCAATTTTTTGTAGTATAGTTATCAAGACGTCTTTTATAGATGACATGACTATTTGACTAAATCACTTTATATTATTTCATAATGTTGCATGTGGCCATAAATGGAGTCTGGTGACATTGTGACATTCAGACATTAGTACAGGATGATCGTGCATTTTAAAGTTTTTCTTAAGGCCATTTTTAGCCGACCGTTAGGTCGAGCTTATGGTACAGTTGTCGTCTGTCTGTTTGTCCGTTTGTCTGTCTGTCTGTCTGTCTGTCCGTCGTGGATGTGTTGTGGCTAAATGGTGTGTGAGATAGGGCCTACGTTGCTATTGATCACTAATAGGAAGTCGCATATTGGCTTTCAAATGACATGAAAATTATTTGCCTTGGATGATCTTAAAGGATTATAACGCACGTATACCAATCGTGCAGTATTGTTGCTAAACAGTAAGTCATAGGGGGTCGGCGATGGTACTATCAGATAGGGCGCTGGCGGCCTCCTCCTATAGGCTATCAAAAGTAACCATATCTCCATCTGCAGCGGTTTGGTCGCAATTTCAACGGAAAGTTTCAAGCTATAACACGCCATATCTCTAAAACGGTCATAGATAGGGCCATGGTTATTATTAATCACTAATAGGAAGTGGCATATGCCCTTTCAGATTACATCAGAATCATCGACCTTGTATGACCTTGAAGGTCACTGACAACCAGTATGGTCGGCTATCCTAGCGACAGCTGGGCTTTTTGTTTGTCTTTGCTGGGAAGCCTAAGCTCTTGGCTCTGTGTCTTGTGACATTGCTAACCTGCCGGACGAGGAGTGGACTATCTGTCTGTCCATGTACGTGGCTGGTGTGCAGGTAAAGACAGTTGTTTTGATCGCATAAAGGCTCGGTTTGGTCGCAAGTGTACGTACGTTGTTATTGGCGACGGCAACGACGAAGATACTGCAGCTAAACAGGTATACCCCACTCACGTGCACATTCACTCTACACATGAACTCAGCCTGGCCATCCCTTTGTAATGCCACACGGACAGACGGAACCGTCGTCATCGTCGTCGTCATACTAATGTTTAACTTCACCTCAATAACCTAGAACAGGCACACCGCACAATGCACTGGCCCCGTATTCGTGGTCTCGCAGTGTAAAACTAGTGTCTGACTCAGGGCTAAGGAAATCAAGATCAACAACGCCCTATATGGGCAGGCTCGGGAAGGACTTTTACGCTTTTTGTTACGAACAACGAGTCATAACCGCCGTCTAGTTGGTTTTATTTACAGTTCCTTATTTGTAAGGTGTCGTAAATCAGCAGTTGACTTTGGTACCATATACTGACAAATATTAACGTTGTTGTTAGTGAAATAAGGAATCATTGTTTTGTATTAATTGCCTAGAAATAGATGTGTGTTTATGTATTTGTGCAGATGTCTTGGCCGTTCTGGCGGATATCCAATCTTTCCGATCTGTTTGCTTTGCATCATGCACTTGAGCTCGGCTATTTGTAGATTTCAGAGACTGAATGCACCAAATTCTACAGAACGGCCGTTATAGTTAGGCTCCAAAACATTTCATTTTTGACAAAAAAACTTTAAAAAACTGATGAAATGATGAAAACCTGCAGTCATGACGAAAATATTGATTTTTAACGAAATTTGACAAAACTTAATAAATAGCGGTTGGAAAATCTTCTTGTTTGAAACTTCTTGTCTAAAAGTGCAAAAACTCAAGTACAAGAGCCCCAATTTTGGGGAAATTTAGGGGCAAAATTGTTCACTGACAGGATTTTTTTTACTCAGTTCTAAGTTGCTATGAGTACAAATTTAGTGGATTTGAAAAAGTGGAAGCCAAAAGTCTTGAACTGTTTTGGCTACACTTTATAGAAAAAGTTAACAGCACTAACAGTTATACACTACTGAAAAGGTCTTATTTTTGGATGGCAAAATTTTTGATGAAATTTGCATTTTTTGACAAACGAAAAATGGCATTATTGGTGGCAAAATTCTTTGGAGCCTAGTTATAGTCAGTACCGGTCTTAGACTGATTTGAACACTGACTCTGCCACGTGGCCCTTTAAACTGGGTTTTATTCTCTTGTGCAGGGCGCCCGCATGAATGTGACTAAAGTTGTTAAAGTGCAGAATTTGTGGGATTTTTTAAAATCTGTCATAGACCTCCATTGGTAGTTGGAATGTACGGAATATGACGAAGGTTAACATTCCATTAATCTACTATCTGGTCTCATCGTAGTCAGGCTTTGTCATTCAAAGGAAGTTGATTACAGTTTGCACTTCTTTTGACCTTTCTCTCTCTCTCTTATTTTAATGTGTTTAGTTACCTCAGGCATGTGGTCACTCAAACATTGTTTTTTATCTGTGTCGCATTTTAGTGCCCAACTGATTGTTGGTTATTCTTTACCTAAAGTCGATTCTAACACATCGAAGGCCCTGCAGTTTTAGGGGCTGCTTAGTGTTGGAATCTATCTGCAAGTATTCATACACAGTGAATACTGTATACCGCATTTATTTTATTTTCTCGTTAACTTTTTGGTATTGATATAATATTATTATTACGAGGAGCTCATGTCCTATTTGTGTAAATATAATTATTATATATTATATAATTATATACAGCATAGGCTATTTATGTCGGCGATCTCCGTTCTACAGAAATTTCATTTGTGCTTGCTGTCATTTGCTTGTGCAAAATTTGGTTGTACTATTTCCAGTACTGATATTTTATTTTGTGTGTTTTTAATTGGGCTACTTTCGCCCTCAGTGGGTTGTTAGTTAACTTTATGTATGCTTATTGCCTGGGTTACCCCCATCGGATTAAGGCATAGGCAAACTAGGCCATGGCCTAAGGCCCTGCGGTTTAGGGGGTGCACTCTAAGCAAAGTGAAAACAAATTTTTTGCTCAATCAGTTGAATCAATTTACAGAAAAATGAGTGTAATTTGTATTACCAAATGTCAGATTTTAGAGCAAAAATGCACAAAGTTTGATTTCCACTGAGCTGGATAAGGCAAGTGGAAGGGAGTGGAGGTTGAGAAGGGGAAGGAAAGGGGAGGCGAAGGGAGGGAAAGGGAAGGGAAGGGTTTCTCCTTGGGCTTCTCAAAGCCTTAATCCCCCCACCTGCTCAGGTATACTGAGTCTCATTATCTCGTCCTATTGACAGACTTGTCAGCAGGACGACTTAACGTGGTAGTAGTTAAGCACGGTTAGGCTTAGGCATCTATAGGCTGCTTTGTCAAAATGCAGCCATTGCTGCCATACAACTGAGTAAAACGATACGTGTACTATACATGTAGACAAGTATCATGTAATAAACATACTCACAAAAAATCATCCTAAGAACAGTGCTGTGAAACTTTGAAATTCAGATCATGGAAATGATCATCCACAAAAAGTGGTTTTGCCCAGAGAGGAGGTATATGGCAGGTGACGCTCTGTAGCTTGGCGATGGGTTTTCGAAAATCCATTAAAAGCTATGCACATCCTTTAACCTTTTGTGTGATACACTACACTGTGTGCGAAAAAATAACCCCTTAGACATCGTACAATAGAAATGTTGAATCTACATCTATGTACTTAGGGTGTGTTGCAACAGGCTATAGAAAGTTAGGCCTATAGTAAACACCCCTTAGAGTGTCAATCAAAATGTATCACTGTTCCAAAAAGTACAATATTTTACCACAAAATGGGTTAATCTTCAGGCTTGGATCCGACGGGAGAGTTTATAGAGTGTTGTTTATAAACCTATGGTATCGCTAAAGGAAAAGGTTAGTAAGTGAAATGGTTTAAGTGATGAGAGGACAAATGCAATTCGCCTTTATAATATGCTTTTGGGCCGTTTTGGCACCGTATAAAATAACACGGTGACTACTAACCTGAAAAATATGGAAAAGTTTGGAAATTCTAGAGTGATCAGGGAAAAGTGGGGGAAAATGGTTCTAGACCTACTCAATTGGACAAAAATTAGTTGTACAGTACTAATTTTTTCTGCTCGCTTCGCTTGCGTATTATTTATACCACCACTTTTGAATTTTTGGCACCACTCTTGGTCGAAAAGCAATTGCTTGGTCTAGGGGTCTGGTGTATGTTGAATCTTTGCCTGCTCTAATGGAAAAGTCTAGGAATTTTATGTGCTCTGGGAAGTGGTCACCCACACCAATAAGTACGAATATTGGATGATAGCCTAAATTTCACGAGGTTAAGAAGAGGGGGGGAGTAAAAGTACGAAATAAAAAAGTGTGGCCGCCTTACACATGTCTTGCCCCCCTTGGTCTCCCCACTCATGAAAAGCTGGCGCCGCCACTGCTTCCATCCTTCCGAGGTACCGATAGGTGAATGGAGTACCAGCCTATCTGGCTTCGGTTAACTAACCGGTTAAGGCGGGATGCGGTCAGTTGTGTCGGGTGACCGCCAGGTAATACTGTGTAATCTCATATGACAGGTGACGCTCCGTAGCTCTGGAATGGGCTTCCATTAAAAGCTATTTCAATACCGTCTTAGCCTTAACCATGTCTCCATCTACAGCGGTTTGGCAGCAATTCAATTTTAATGCAATTTTTTGCATACAGCAATCACCCATGTGCGCCAAGTTATGTATTATCCTAGCGAATTGCTCGTATAACGTTCCGGGTTCCTGCGTTCGTTTGCAGCTTAAACTTAAGTTATAAACCTACAGAGCGTGTAGGCCTGTGTGACTGCAGTCACTCTGAAAAATCAATTTCTTTTTGCGACCGGAAATCGTACGCTGGTCTTCCTGGTGGTACGGTCGGCCCACCCTAGCAACAGCTGAGCTTTTTGTTTCAGTGGATACCGTTCGCTTTTCTAAAATTTGGAAACGTAAAAAAATCACACGACCCTATTTGTGTTGTCATTGCAAAATGAAGTTTATAACCTGCAATATGTCACGGATTAATGGGCCTAGTTGCGAGTATTTATGGCGAGTTTATTTTTCCGTAGTTACGAGAAAGTTTTCGCGACTACCTGTAGTTGCGCGTGGTAGTTGCGAGCTGTGACTTGCGACTGCTAGGGAGTAAGTAAGTAAACTCGTATACGTGTTTTTAATCTTGTTATCTATGCCTTTCGTCTCTAATCTCTATGTGTGTGATTGTTTTGTTTTGTTTTCGTAGTTGGTTTTCCAACATTTTGTTCATCTTCTTCGACTAGCACAGCTGATTCGCAAGATATCATAAATCAGATACATTTCGGGCGTTTATTGTGCGATTGAGACAGCCGAACAGTTGTCGTCCGCATGGTGTTGTCTGAGCGTCGACGGTCACTGTCCTTGATGACATACTGATGTGATAATTGAAGTTCTGACGTCGTGTGGTAATGGCTGAATGCCTTCTGCACGAGCAGGTATTCAGAGGTGACATCCAAACGGTAAAGAAACTATTGGAAACCGAAGATCCTTCTGTGAAAGATGCTCATGGTAACTTAATTATTCTTATTATCTGTCCCATTGCTATGGCATAGCATGGGGCAGATTATGAATTCACTTCTGTCATTCCGTCTGTAAACACTCCTACGGCCGCAATTTTGATTCGATTTTGATAAAATTTTGCACAGCGATTCGGAGCCCGAAAAGTAAGATTGAGTTTGCTTCGGGTGAAAATCCGATGTCTGCTTCCCCTATTTTACCCCAATTTTTAATCCCCGTAATGCATTTTCAATGGGAAGGTTCTTGTACTACAGTAGAAAATCTAGTTGGCTCTAGTGGCTGTAGTGGCGTTTAATAGCTCAAAAAGTATATCTCAGTGGCCGCTATAGGCACAAAAAAGAAAAATAATTTAATTCTCCAATTTGAGCTTTCAGCCTTCAAAATTGTGATCACTGCATTCTCAGTGGAAATAGATACCTAAGCTCGTCAATTATATTTGTGTTCACCAGAGGGTGCCACCTGTGTATGCATTATTACTTTCATATTAAATTTTTTAAGCTATTGCATGTACTGTTATTTTACATTTGCATACATTTTAAATTGATACTACAAATCCGATAACATTTCTTTGCGTTTTTGCACTTCTGTGTAGTTATTCATGTCCTTACAGTATGCTGATACCACAGTTGTAAATATCTATGCTCAACTAGTTACACTGTACGCTGGCCTTGCAGCCGTGCACCGTGACGTAAAAGCATAAAATGCTGAAACGCAACAGCTATAGCACCTCGTTCCACAGAATGTATTTCTAGTTCTGTTGATAATTTTGCGTTGGATCGGTAGTTAATCAGAAAGTTCAGTACAATACATTTGTGACTCTAATGGTAATGTTTGTCATAAATTACTTTATGTTTTTGTGATTATTATATTTATACAGCTACATGTATATGTTTAATATTGTGTGTAAGATTTAGTATTTTTATAATTTGCTGATAAATCATGTTTGATTGTTTTTTTAGGAAACACTCCACTTCATTTGGCATGTATGCTGGGACACAAAGGTTTGTTGTTCTTTTCTATTATGGTGGGAGTTGGTGCTTGAGATTTGGGAGTTTATTTTAAGCTAAATTTGAAGCTGTAGTAATTTTCATGTATTTGTTAAGTGGGTAAAGCGTCCGCTATCAGTAAACCAACAAGGCCAACTCAGCCTGCCATCTCTCTGCGGTCAGTCAAATGAGTAGTAACCCATTATATGGTTTACTGAAGGTGGGGACCTTGGTATAGCTGACTGAGGCTGCCTGGTCTGGCCGCTGCACTAGCCTGTGTCTGCAGGCTGCACGTGGCAGCTGGGCAGCCGGCGGCTCTGGTCAGCGATGAAAGCGCATTAGAGGCGTTTATACGTGATGATGCGTTATACAAATTGACGATCTTTACTTTTTTACTGCCAGTGTTACTGTCAGTATTCAATTTATGTTGCGTGATATTGTGAAACGTGTATTTTGCTGAGTGCATTAATATTTCGCAAAGGCACAGTTGTAAAGCATGCCTAAAGCTGTTGCAGTACTGCTGCAGAGCAATGGATTGTGGTGATTGTGGAGTTCCAAGCCATCGGACTCCCAACAGTGAAGGTCAAGTGTATTCTTTTGAAACTGTGGAACAGCCAGGAAATGTCGTCTTGGCAGATTGTCATCGTATTTGTGTTACATCATTAGTTATATGTTGATTCATTTTCTGGTAGATATTGTGACATTGCTGCTGGAATACGGAGCACCAGTCAAGGTTAAAAATTCTCTGGGATGGAGTCCAATGTCTGAAGCTGTTAGTTATGGTGATCGACAGATAAGTATGTTTCACCTGCAATTTTGTGTTTTTGATAATTATGTTTGTTGTTTATCTGACTTTCGTTTTCAGGATTAATCAGAATTAGTCTGCATATAGAAGGGAAAGTTTTTGCCGTAATTGCTGCGGTAGTTTTTTTGCGAACCAGATGCCTTGTGTGATTGCTGTATTTTGCACGTTGCTTTATAATGTAACAATGTGTGAAAAATAATATGTGTTGGCCAGTTATTTTGACCTAGGGATTTTATCTATTGCTGGCCTCAGTGTCACTGAAGTAAGCCTGTACTGTCTAGTGTCTGCATTTTCTATCACTATCTAGCACTAAGGCATTGTGTGTTGATCTAGTAACATTAGTGCTGCAAGCAATGAAGAAGCAATCACACGACTTGATGGAACAGCGACGGCTGGCTCTTATCAGTGGCCTTGAGAACTTCCGAGACTTCTACCTTGAACTCAAGTGGGACTTCCATAGCTGGCGTATGTGTCACACATTCTGTGTTGTACGTTGAAAGCTTAATTGATTTTGTAAATCAGTTTTTGAGCTATTTGGCTGCATGTGTTCATACTACATAATCTAGTAGAAAATATCCTGTCTTTTAGCTGCTGTGGCAAGATCTCATTCCAGCATTTAACTTATGGTGGCTAGCTGACTGTGCCTGGCCAAATTTTTTTCTATCTTTTTATTGTAAGCTCTGTACTTTGCTCAGCAATAATATGCACTGCCATGATCACTGTGATATCACCCAAGCAGCATAACTACATATAATTGCTTAACACAGCCTTTAGTGCCTGAACTGTCAAGCAATGGCTTTTTTGACTTTATCTGATTGTTAACTTGGGGCGCGATCAGAACATGACTGAGTTTATACTGCAAACGTGTAATTAATAATTCGTGTAATAAGACTTGTGATATTAAATGACGTATGAAGTTTGAATTATGTTTAAGTTAGAATTTGGTATCATAAACTTCGATTTTTACTTTGAGTTTGAACTGAGTAGACTGTTCAGCAAGGTAAGTAAAACACTGTTATGTAGCCGATGCTTGAATCGGCTTTTCTGTGGTCTGCCATTCTAGTTTCATTGTCTGCCTTAGGTCACTCAAACAGAGTAAACCATTTTTCAGAATCTAGTTCAGTCAGTTGAGTGATGGTAGACTGCTAGTAAAATAGTATATGCGTAAAAAACGTAAAGTCCTTCCCGAGCCTTACAGCCCATAGGGCGGCACTGATCTCCGTTTCCTAAGGCCCTCAGCCAGACACCAGTTTTTACACTGCAAGACCACAGATATGGGGCCAGTGTATCGCATGTTGTGCCTGTTTACATCCCAGTGGTGAAGCCGGTACCAGATTATACTGTTTGGTGACAGGCACACGTGTGTGAACAACTTGCCTAAGGTCGTTACTCAGCAGTGTCCTGGTGCTGAGTCGAACCTGCGCCTCTGAGTTACCTCAGGATTACAAGTCCGACACGTTACTGTTAGACTACCAAGCCATAGTAGTATATGCAGTTTAACATAAACATTCATATTTTGTTTTATTTCATTTCACGCAGTACAGTGTAAGTCAGAATAATACATATACAAAGAGAAACTAAAGCTAGGTAAAGCTAAAAACATGAAAAAAACATTCCAGACACACTTGCAAAACTAAAAACACGATAAAAAAGCATTCCAGACACACTTGCGAAACTGTCCGTTGGTAACAGCATCAATCTGGTGCACTGAGATGCCATTGACCATTGACTGAGTTGGTGCTGATGGCAGCAGCACACTCAGGCATGTTGGTCCTCTGCAATTCACATTTTACCAGTTAACATTTCAATTTAAGAAACCAACAGATTTATTGATTTAATAATATGAACTATGATGGTTGCATGTTTGCAGTACCTTTGGTGTCGCGTATCTTGCCTTCTGACATCTGCAGAATACACAAGCGAGGATCAGCAATTAGGTTTGTCAGTTCAAATTTCAATGTTTTATGCTAACGTGAAGAAACTTGTTCCTCGTTTAGTCTGTCATAATGTCTGTGGCAGGATTTTGGATAAATATAAATTTAGCATTTTTACACCTCCTTGAAAGTGGTAGAAAGTTGATGTCAATGTCGATGACCTTGAATGACCTTGAACCCCCAAAATAGGGGGTTTTAAAGAATTTTTTGCAATTTCTAGCTGCGGCACATTTCAAGAGTGAATTGTGCCGAAATGGCTCGAGATGGACGTGGACAACATGCATATGCCATTTTTAGTATAAAATGTACCTTTTTTAAAATCTAAGTTTCGATCTCTTAAATTCAAGGAGTCTTTTTTATAGAAGCTTCAAATTTAAGTACTCTTTCAAGGTGCATTAATATCTTATTGCTGTAGGCCTATAGACTGATTGCCAAAGTGGCAGGACCGCTGCTATCGTGCTTCACGTGAGCTTTGCTCAAATTACTTGTTTAACCTGAAAAATAACTGGCTGATTGGTTTTAAGTAAGAAAACAGAGATGCCGGGTACAGTTGACAATATCTGTCTCTGCACAGGATGGACACGACGTTGGTCAATTTCAGTGAGATGAGGTGGGAGCGCGGCGACATCACGTTTCTTTTCGTTGTTGATAGGAAGCAGAAGCATTCGCTGTACGTTCTCGACAACAAGTTTAGAGTTTATCAGAAGATTCGATATCGGGTTTGCCATTCTCCATGATACCTAGTAGTAGTCTTCGATTGTTACTGTGTGCATCTGCATTTGTGTGAAACAATATTAAGTCATGACATTATGGTGTCTAGCATTCTACGAAGCCTAGTGAATGAATATCGGAACTTGTTTTTTTACAATCGTGTATAGTGTTTCTTTTATTAATTGTTTTGATCTTTGCAAGTTTTTTTAAACTTTTTTTAATATATAACTGTTATAAGACATCACTTTTGTTAGCTTAACTTAACATGTGCGCAAGTAATGTTGGAAAGATATCGCGTGATTCATAATGGATTAGCCTGTAGTGCTTGAACTTATTATTTACAGTATGTACAATTTCAATGATCGCAAGAAGTCAATTTTGTGTTTTTTGTTACAGTTCCTTACTCAGTGTAGTAACATTTAAACCGTATCATAAATTGTGCTTCTTAAGGCATTTATCTTACATTTTAAGTATCGGGTATAGAAAGGTGATCACGTACAGATAAGAAGATGCATGACAGTAACTATGGGGTATTGTGCAATTGCGATGGATTACAATTAATTAATACTGCATAGTTCATGTGATACATGTAATCCAGTGCATTTCATGGCCATGTGTGTTGTTAGGAGACGGAGGAAGATATAAACACTGAGGTAGATCTATTGATGAGCAGTGACATCATTGCAGCGTCGCTCTCAACTAAACATGTCACTTTCAGTCGTCTTCGCTCGGGCTGGCTCTTTCGAGAGGACAAAACGGTATTTCAACTTATGCTAAATTGTTGTTTAATGTTGCCACATTGGCTCGTGAGTTGTAAGCAATATAGTGATTTTCGGACTGGTTGCTTAGAGACTCGGATCGTCTCTGGTCCCTGTGTTTGTAACCAAGTATGGGACTGTGTTTGCCTTTACAATAATCATTTTTCTAGTTCGGAAGATTTGGTAAATCGTCATTGTTGTTATGCATTTTATGATTTCGTCATACGTTCTCTGATAATTGCAGGAAATGGTTGGCAAGTACAAAGCAAACTTCTACACCCTACAGGGTCTAACGTTGGAGTCACGGAAACGGTGAGATATTTCCAGCTTGAACTGAATTGTCTCATGCGTCGGTGCTTTGATGCTGTTTGTTGGGTTGGTGGATATGTAAAACCTCCTGTTCTTGGAATCACAAAGGTTTTTTGTAAGTAAGTAAGTACGTAAGTAGTCTGCATTTGTAGCGTGCCATATGTCAAAACAGAAGTTTGAATCGTAGGTGCAGATGGTAACAGTTAGTCAATGGTAGTGTTGTCTGAGAACAGAATGAGTTTTGAGGTGTCGTCGGAAGGTGTCAGAAGTGGGTGCTGTTCGAATGGTAATTGGTAAACTGTTTCAGATACGACAGGTGTAATATGCAGGAACTCTGGAAAAACTGAAAGTAATATTAGTAACGGTATATCAGCAACAGTAGCAGAAATATTAAAACGATTTTGTCCATTTCTGGACCCACCAGCTATGTTCTCGTAACGGTTTCTGCAAAACAAGACGGTGTGGTTTTGCAGTCATTTGAGAAAAAGACGATCAGAAAATGGCCGGTGTGCAAATGGGGACAGATGGTACCGGTATCAGGACAGTTGATGCAGGAATGGGGAGTGGATGGGGACATGATGTAGGGA
>Ga0056128_1009750_pt1 | contig 12016 bp, 8 predicted proteins | sample WorMetLIZISLAND2_FD_71113 | JGI IMG/M metagenome (GOLD analysis project Ga0056128, IMG submission 71113) | Marine gutless worms symbiont microbial communities from Max Planck institute for Marine Microbiology, Germany - Olavius geniculatus... ...
CTACCCCATGCAGCATTTTATAACAAAAAGTAAGGTCTGCTCTAACACGACGACTCTCGAGACTATACTCATTTAGTGCTTCAAGTCTAGCGTTATAGCTGAGATTGTGCAACCCGTGTAAACCTCTTAAGGACGGCTTCAATTCTTCTTATTGAGGTTTTTGCGGACGGGTTCCAGACAACAGTTGCATATTCCACTATCGGGCGAACGAATGTATTAAATGCCTTCATTAACACCAGTGTAATATTGCATGACGTCATGATATAAAAATAAAACAAAAAATTACATTCCCCGTCCTTACTTTTTTGCCGGTTGTAACCGGAAGCACAAGAATTGTTCAGGTCTGATGTCAAATACGAGTAAACTGCAAAACGTTAGATACAAAATGCTATTTAAACAATTTAACATTTGCTATAAATCATTCACAGTTTAAATGTGCTTATTTATTTGAAAGTATTTTAATAATTATTTCGGAAAGCCGATTGTTTTTCCATACGCAGAATCAAACAGCGTTAATCGTCAGTTCGTCACTTATTAATTTAACTCGTTAGTTAATTCTACTATCATTTTGACATTTTTACACGCTTCGCACGTATGGCCTGTATGACACTAGTGTAGTAGTGTATACGCGCTGACTATTTATCCGGCGGCAGTGCAAACAGCGTATAGGTTATGTGTACGGCTGCCGGATAAATAGCCGTAGTAGCCTGAGTGCTATTTATTCGGTGAAGGAATTTTACGAATTTGGCCAGTTGAAGCTTGCGCCCGTGAATTCGGAGACATAATAATATAAAGTTCGCACTTTTTTTATTCAGGTGTCGCAGTATCGCCACATAAATTAGAGTTATGGTTAAGGATAAGGTTGGGGTTGGGGTTAAAATTAGAATTAGCGTTGGGTTAGGGTTAGGTTTATGCTAAGGCTTAGGAGAAATAGTAGTGAAAGTTAACGGCATTGTCGGCGTAACGATCGTTAGCCATTTCATTATGGACAGGGTTTTACAATTTACAATAGCCGACGTAGTCTCTGCGACTGCAATGTTCAGATTGACTTATTAGGCGAAATCGCTCTAGGGCAAACGATTTCGACTATAGCTACCCATTTCTCCGTATCGTGGTCTGTCGTCTGTAGTCTGTCTGTCACATTTCTGCACGCACTTGCCGTTTGCGCCACTGCTGTACATAATTAATTTTAGAAAATTACGCTTTCGTGTTAAGAATGAAACGACTTTGATTTCTGCAACGAAAATCGTGTAGATCTGAGCAGTATTTCTGAAGTTAGAAGCTATATAACAAAGTGGCCTTGTTTTCTGGACCACCAAAATGCGGTATGCAGTACACAATATCAAATTCGAATATTGTAAAGCGGGCTAGTTCTTGGGCAGAGTATGACGTCAACCATGGCAGCGAGGGCGCAGATGGTGTTAGCAATCCAGTGACAAGATGCCATCGGTCTTTGCGACTGATACGACGTCTATTTTTGGCGATCGGCAAATCGTTGGTCTACAGAGCTTAGCGCAATGATAGCTGCACTAGACAACGGGCGGAGAAGTGATGGCATTAACCAGCGAGCTATAGATTGTCTCCACTAGGCTTACAGTGTATACTATTGTTGGTTTTTTGTTTGCCGGTCGATAGTCAGTGGTAGGCCTACAAAATTTACTACAAATAGCGTCGACAAAAACAATAATAAACCATTTTTGCATTTCTGTACTACCATTAGGTTTATGCATCTGTTTCGATAAACATTTTACCGCTTTTTAGTAGCGGTCGAGCTATTAACATGGTTGTCGTCTGTCCGTCGGTCTTCTGTCCGTCTGTCACCGATGGATTGTTGCTTAGCTTTAAGTCTTAAGAAAAAAAATTTTTGCACGAATAATTAGCCATGTGTGTTAAACTAGGGTGTGCAAAATTTCAGCCATCTAGTGCAGGAAGAATATTTTTAAATTTGTGGTTAAATGAAGGAGGTGCGTCTTTTGGCGGAAAACTGGCCATATCTCGAAAACGGCGAGAGATACGGCTAAGGTTACAATTAATCACTAATAGGAAGTGGCATACGCGCTGTCAGACAAGATGGAAATCATTGACCTTGGATGACCTTGAAGGTCACTGACAACCGGTACGGTCAGCTATCCTAGCAACAGCTGGGCTTTTTGTTTTATAATAGATTTACGGTTAATTTTATTGCAACTTAGACCAGCCGTGAGGAGAGTCCGACAGACTGTTATGGTCACTATCAATTTGCGCTGACTTAGTAGTCTAAAGATTCATGTACTGTTTTTTAATTTCAGTATTATCGTGTGTTCTGAAATGATAAAATGCAGTCGTCACCGTCTGACAGAATACGAAACGATCTGCTATTTTAAACAGTTTTCCCCTAAGACCTACCCGTTAGCCAAGGTACATCCGTTACATACGGACAGACACACTTCCGGTACGGGCAAATTGTACCATAGACGACTACAGCATAGCTGTATAGCGCGTCAATAATGCAGCGGGATACGATAAACGTGGCAGGTGGGCAGGACAGCAAGGCATCATGATTACTGCTCCTAAAACTGCGCTTAAAACTTATAGTCCTATATAGTCTAGAATGTCAAATTATGAAAAATAGTTTAACAGAAGTATAAACTGACGAATAACGAATTTTTGCTCGCGACGCGTCAGGTAAGCTAGCCCTCATTATTGCTCATCGTGGCTGTTGCCGGGAACGGGCGTCCGTACGTAACGTACGGCGTTCGGAGCTCGGCACATTCAGATGGATACCTTTCAGCAACTGAGCATCGGATCCACTTCCGGTTTGACTCTAAGGCAGGGTAATCAAGGTAAGCGGATCCAATAGTCACGTGACTAATGACGTCACGTGACCCCAAAAGGTCAAGGTTGTGACCCCAATATTTTTGAGTTTGAGGCCTCGTATTTCCATAACCGTGCAAGTTAGACGCGTGGTCATCGTTGACCACCAATGGGGAACCAAGTGCCCCAACTCGCTCACCACCGTTCTCCGTTTTCCTTCATTTTCTGCACGGTCTGGACAGCCCACGCCACCTCAGAGGACTGTCATTCGCAGGTCTCCGTTTGGCACTGTGTCGTCACCGCTCATTCTGTCCGTTATTCGCCACAGCCAGGTGCCCGAGCTTTTAAACGAGCCTTTTCAAGTTTGTGCTAGCCGTCGCGAGTTACCGCGTCTACCGGCTCGTCGAATTAATATTATCTAGCCTAAAACCTACAGAACCGCAAGCGTTGTCTTGTATAGAACACGTAGACCTACAGCAAAGTCAACAAGTGGAGGAGACGAGGGACTGCATCGACGTTGCACCATGGGGCAATGGAGATCGTCGTCATCATCATCATCATCATCATCAGCAGCAGCAGCAGCAGCAGCAAGGCTGTGCATCGTCGTGACGTTGCTGATGCTGATGCACCTCAACAGCGCACTAACTTACGACGCAACAGATCGGCGCCTACGACTTCCCTACGGTAACATCGACAAGACGATTAACAAACATAAGACAGAATAGCACAGTTACCAGCCCGCTGTAGTATTCACGGTGTCGAAACCTCTGTTATGATCGTAAACTGCATAATGGCAAATTGAGGGTTATTTGTCGTTCACTGACACACCTGTAAGGCCTACTGTTTCAAAGTATGAGCCGTATTTTGCGGCTCGAGCCGACTAGCGAGTTGCAAAATTTACGAGCGGAGCCGGAAAAGCTTGAGCAAGCGACTTCCCGGTTTACCTAGGCACATTGTCACCAGTAAATCTAGGGTTACGTACATGCGGAGGATATCCCATGTCAATCTTGCTATGCCATAGATTTCATGTGACATGGAGTCAAACGCTATCTTGTAATCAACAGAGCATATAAATAACAGTTAAGCCCAATGCTGTTGTTGGTTTTTTTATGAGTTCATTCTCGGGCTTTTTCAGTGTCTTTTTCTTTTCTAAATCACCCCTAATAGTAAATAACTAAGTAAGTAAGTTTAGGCCTATTTCTTTCAGTAGCTGTATCACTGCTAGATTAGGCTACGCAGTTAACAATTACACTATGGAGGGAAGAAGATTATTGTAATTTAGAAAATAATATTAAACTTAAAATGCAAAAACAATTGACAGCCTAATACAAACTATTGGCGAACACCTTTCTTGACATGTAGCCACACTGATATTCGTAAAACTGTACTATTCCAATAATTATTCATCTGACGACTGTGTTTCCATAAGCGCCGTAGCAAGAGCAAAAGTTTTACTGCGCCAAAATTGTTTGACGCTTTTTAGGCGGAATCGCTCTTGCATCGCAAGCGATTCTGCATTTCTGCGTATTCTTACACATATCGCCGCAGAGTGATCCGTCTGTCCGTCGTCTGTCGTCGGTCTTATACATCCGTGCACGCCGCTTAAACCGTTCGACTGATTTAAATGTTATTTGGCAGATGTACATTTGTGGAATCCAACAACACATAGGAGTTACTGGCCTTTTAGGGAAAAAGGGGAATTTAAGGTCAAATTCACAGGTAGAGGTAGAGCATGCAACTGCATATTGCAGCCAAAATGTTAGTCCTATGCTGCTACATGGCCAGTGCAAACGAGCGATTCCGCTTTTGCCAAATTACATAGTACACACAAATACATACGTTTTGTTGAGTCTATTGTTTGATAAATGTAAAATGCAATTTTTTTCTTAATTTTGGCGTTGTACGTTGGTTTCTGTCGCATGTTGTGTCTGCGAGCTAGAATGGCTGCACGCTCGTTTTCAGCGGACGTCACGAGATAGGTCTATGTCGAGGTCAAACGGCGCTGTCGACGACTTCGTCGCCCTTCCGATGGCGCACAAGCGCGGCATGTCGTGGCTTCTGGCAGCCGTGATGTCGATATGCGAGGAGGACCAGCGCAAGTGCCGCGCGCTGCAGCGTGGGCGGCATCGACTGCGAGTACCGGTAGCAAGCCCAGGCGGCGCCGGCAGCGGCAATGTCAGGTACGTCGTTGTCGACGCCGACACCGGAGCATTGATGATGCAGCTTCTCCACTCCGACGAAGTTCTGAAGCGGTCTACTGACGACTTACGACGCGGCTTGGAGATAGTTCCAGTCACCGGAGACCGTCTGACTGTCCGCCGTCGGACAGGAAACTTCAGCTGAGTGAATGTTACGCTCGACAACTGACTCGTCGTTTAATGTTGTGGCTCAAATACAGCGCCAACAAATCACTTTTCGTTTACCGTATACGTTTTCCAGCTTTTCCTTAATGTAATTATGTCGCACGATCACTGAAAGTTAACGTCACTTTCACTTTCAGTAACGAAAACAAAATTATGTGATTGAGTAAGAGCTTAGCGTCTGCACTAGACACTTTTTGATTATTTTTTACGACTCAGTCAGCTGATAATCAGACGTTCAGCAAAGTCAGTAAATAAACTACACAGTGCAACAAAAATCATCTAATTTTTTTTGTCATTTTCCTAGCAATCGCATATATTTTCAAAGCGAAATTTTACACTTTTATTATTTATTTATAGTCACGTAAAGGTGCTAAAGGCTATTTAATTATCTGTAACTAAGACGAAGTTATTGGAATTTCTGCAGCGACATCGTTATTTCACACATTCGCCTGTGCAGCGGAATGTGTGCAGGACAAAAGGCGCACCATGTTTGCGCTGCAGGAAAAAAATTCTCATTCGAAGAACATAATAACAGTTTGCCAATAGGAAAACTGTTATACTCAAAGTCTTCACCACCACCCTTTACATATGCATTTCATCTTTTCCTGAAGTTTTAAACAGTTTTGTTGAAGGCAAGTTGTCCCAGAACACCCGCAGCGCCCGTTTATGTTTAACGACTGGCCAGAAAATTTGCTGACTGTTTTGTTATTAGTACGTGTACTGGAAAAGTTCCCGCCATATGGGCGGATCCAGTAACGTCTTCCCTAGCGAGAGCTAAGCTCTTTTGTTTAACCCAAGTACCTTGCTAATCTTACGTAGCCTCCGAAAGTGAAAAAAACAAGTCGTCGTGAGTTTGTCGATGCGTTGATGTATGGACTACGTACTGTCAAGTATGACGCCAAAGATCACGATCGGATATGGCGTTTTAGCCCAGAGGCGTCCCGCAAAAGTTTTTCTGTCGCAACCTACGTCAAACAAATGCTCATTTACATGTACGCTTTACGTTTAAATCATATACCAATCTGAATTACAAAGATAAAATTACGACAAAAAGTAATGATCACTTTTAACGAAAAAGTGATTAATCTCTGTTGCATCATCATGTACAGTACAAAAGCGTCGTAAGTTCGTAAACGCATTATAATACGTATTTAGGGCTGGAAAACTTAGGACGTGATGCTAGAACTTAAAGCTAACGAATGAAGTATGAAATCAAATGTAATTTTTATTATAAATTGCATAGCAGGCAAAAAACCTTTAAAAACCAAAACTGTGAATTTTTGAGGTGTTTGATTTTTCTAAACCTAAAAGCCGAGGTTTTTTCGAATCAATTTTTCTAGCTTACACGTATCACGTTCGCACGTTGATCATTGGGCAGTTAGCCTAATATTTTTGCTACGAGAAAGTAACAGTGATATTGACATCGTTGACATTAATCTAAAGCGGCATTTATATACTACTATTGTTAACGATTCTCATTGTGCTTGTGTTGAAGTGTTGGAAACACTGCAACAAACCAGCAGGAGCGTGAGCACACGAGTGACTGAACGCAACAGTCGATATGAAACCATCGACCCGAGCACCACATCTCGGTGCTTCGGCCATAACCATGACCACAACACTCCGAACACGAAGCCCTTCTTGCACTAAATGCGTAGAATAAGGAGAAAATGGTGTAACTCCGAGCCATCGACCGTCATGGTCAATATACTGTACGGAGCGCTAACAGTTACCGCAAGGCAGCAGCAGCAGCAGCAGCATGCATCAGTATCCACAGCAGTAACAGTAACCGCGATACGTGGACAACCGAGTACCCGACACTGGTAGATTACACGATATAGGTTTACACGTTTACGGCCCAGTCAGCGAAACGCTTCGGCTGAATTCTCAACTGCGGCAAATTCTTTTGGTTGTCGAATGTTTTCGCATATGATGTCAGTAAAAGACGAAAGCGCTCAGAATGAGAAAAAGAAGCTGCTCTTCTGCGTGGAGAAAGGTGACTTTTGCATAAACTGTTACTCGACAACTGCTATTTGTTTTATCATACTATTTATGATTTTTTTTTAGGAAAAAGCATTGCACTGGTAATAAATCCTACTAATCCAATATTATTAGATTCCGACACTCGGCGTGTTCGGAGTCGAGGGAGGTAACGCCGATCTCAAACAGAAAGCAGGTAAAAAACATCGGTGCTAAGTTTCGATGTGAGATAGCTAGAAATGGCAAAGTCAAAAAATCGAAATTTTACTCTCCCCCCCCAAAAAATGGGGGGGGGGTAGGAATAAGGTGTTACTTAAACTGCAGAAGGAAAATCGACAACAGAATACCGTGTGAAAAATTCATGAAGATCAATCCGAGACTAAACTGTAGACTGCATAACGCGAAGAGGACGACATTAAAAAAGAAAGTGGAAAGCAAACAGCGGCCAGTTAGTGCGCGCTGCACAGTTAAGAACATGAGGATAGAATCGATGTTGTTATGACAACATGCCTGTTGACTGAAGTACTGTAGCACTCGCAGTGGGAGTAGTTGAAGCCTGAAGGCCAACACTCGCTCGAGACGTATTCGATTTGCATGTGACACGGTCAGATGGTTTACGATCACAACTGAAATCAATGACAGACGCCATTCACCAACTGCTGCTGATCGCCTAGTAGTTAGTAGTACCCTTCCTATTGGTTCTGCTCATGGAAATAAAGTCCTGTACTAAGCGAACAAACCGAAACGGAATGGATCTAAGCTTGCTACTACATTTCGAAACTGAACTCAACTAAACGAAATTGATAACACCCGTTTTTTTGCTTTAGGCTTACAGGACTCAAGCCTGCATAACAGCACACAGTAGAACAAAGTAAAATAATTTCTGCAAACACCCAGTGGGATAGACTAATTGGTTCAGTGCAGACTTTCATTCCGGCGTTTTATTAGTACTTAACTTCAAGTAGCCTATCTAGTTTGGGCGAATGCCAATTTGAGAACATATTTCAGTCACTGGTATATGCGTAAGTAAATAAGTAAGTAAGTAAGTTGGCAGTTTATAAAGAGCGTTAACTGCCAGACCTACTAACTAATGAACCTCGAACGCGCTAGGTGGGTTAGTAAAATGTCATGATTAAGCTTATTTGCTATAGAAAATTTAACTAAACCACTAATGGCAAGTAAAATTCATGGATTTTATGCTTTAAACATCATAAATAATAGGTAAAACTGTCCTCTGTTTTTGTGCGGCAATTAGAGCATCTTAGGCCAACGTACGTGCCAGTCATATCACAGCTGTGGTCATGTGGCGCTTAGGCTACTAAGACATTCATAACGATATCAACATTTAAGAACGATTGATTACATGATCTCTACTTTAGACTACTAGCACGTCGGTTGCTGACGCTGTCGCCGTGTTGCTTGCTGCAGGACCAGGACCGGCTGTGTACAAACTAAAGACACTCACAGGAACAAACGATCACTGCTCGACCAAATCGCAAGCTCCTGCTTACAGCATTGGACTTTGTCTTAAACGTAAGACCATCTGCTATAGGATTTCATTGTATACTGTGTTCATACTATAAAAATAAGCCCAGTTTACCAAATTAACCTACTGTGGCTTAGTGTATTTTTGGAAACAACTACATTGACGGTAAATCATGAAATAATTTAGGCACTAACCGGTTAAAATGGCATAATGCGTTTACTGTTATATGTAGTTAAGCCAGATGATACACCAGGGCCGCAACACTATCGCTATCACTCGTCAATGACGCTACGCGGCAGACAGCAGACGCCTACTGCGTCTTTCAGAGGACGACCGAAACCGAGAGGTTTGTGACTAAACGTGAAAAAAAGACAACGATTTAACGGAATAAAAATTCACACTGTGTTTGTTGTCCATTAAAACGCCGATGCCATCGTAGCTAAGATTTTGCTCAAAGCAAAAACATAACTGAAGAATTAGGCCTAAAATTGTCAAGTCGATTATAATTTCTTTAAAAAAAACAAGCAAAGACAGAAACCAGAGGATGGCATATACGAGTACTTGTTTAGTTTTATTACTGCATATAATGTTAAATTTGTGGCCGTTCAAACGTGGTTGGATTTAAACATTGAGTAACTTTGCGATTGTCATATACACGCGACTATCACCAAAATACGACATCGTTTCAGACAGTGCAGCCAAAGATCACCCATGGGAGCATATAGCCTACATGTATAGCCAATATGTGGGTCGCAGAAATGTCGAACGATGTTCCTGGTCCGGGGTCTTACGACTGGAAATACCCCGAGTTGACACGGGAGCTGACGTTCGGCGTTCCGCTCAAAGCCAGAACGAACGAAGGTCCGTCGCCGAATGCCTACGAGATCAAGGACGGCATAGGAACCTCTTCGAGTCACATACGGGCCTCAGTCCCAGCGTGGGGCATACGCAGTCGCACCTTCTTCGGATCATACTACTATGAACCCATCAAGGCAGCCGGACCCGGTACGATTTCCCATATCCCGCTGATCTTACACCTAGATTACTTTCTCCTAGCACCTACAGGTTGGGTTGACTGAAAATGCCGGACATGAATTTGACGGACATGAAATTGACGGACCAAATGTCAGGGCATGAAATTGGCAAACATGCAATTGAAGGACAAGATATCGTTTGAAAATAGATTACCCTACAACGCAACGTGCAATTCTTTTTTTAAAACAACGGCAGAACACAAGTCACAACAGCAAAGTAAGTTGTATAATATGCTTACGTATGATATGTTAAAATGCATAAAATGTTACGAAAACATTAACCTAAAATTAGCTACTGGTGAGCGGTGATAAACCGAAGTCTACTAAATATATGCCTATAATTATATTCAGCCACTTTTCATGTCCGTTAATTTTATGTCCGTCAATTTCATGTCAGGCTACTTCATGTCCTGCCAATTTGTCTAAATCTGTACTCCATTTTCATGTCCGTCATTTTCAGCACCCCCTACAGGTTGAGCCGGATTAATCGAGTGTGACCGCTCGCAAGTACACGGTAAACCAGCGTTGGACACGTGTCGGATCGATCCGCGGATCGAGTCGGGTCGGGTCACGGGTCGAGTCGGATTGCAAGTCAGACTTATTTTAGCACACATTTTTGTGTATAAATTTATATTATCTAAGACGCGCACTGCATCATCAAGTCGCAGTTATTTTCACAAATAATCAAGCGCATTAACTGGTCAGAAGTTGCAACTTCTGTTAGTTTCGTCAAGTGTTGTAGGCCTAAATTGTGTGTTGGCGCTGCATGCAGCATACAGTTTTAACGCTCGAGCATTACTAAACAGGGTGGGCCAAAAAAAACTGGCACACTACGCCAATAACTTTATAAAATATTAACCGATTTTCAAAATTCTTTTACTGTCGAAATCAAGAGAAAAGTTGAGATGGCACTATCACTAAAGATTAAACCACACCTTAAGTGTGTAGCTACACTACCTAGTGAAATATCAGTGTAATGAAAGTAACAATTGAAAACAAGGCGATATCTGTAACAACACATTGTAAGAAATTACCAACAGAGAACAACCTGTTTATTGTCTGTTATTATCTACAGCAAATGTCACATCTCGCAGTTTTCACATCAAATGTTCAATGTGTCCGCATTGCTGCTGGAGGACGCACTCAAGCCGGTGACGCCACTGACCAATGGCGCGATCAGCCGAATGCTGCGACTGTTTGCCCTTAGTGACGATCGCCTGCTTCAGTTGGTTGATTGTCGTAAACTGTCGACGTTGATAGACCATCTGTTGAAGGGCCCCCAAACAGCATAATCAACCGGATTTAAGTTGGGGATGTTTTGGGGCCACATGTCAGACTCGATCAACGTTGATCAATTGGTCAGTGTCGTCGCCAACTTCAGTGCGATGTTTGACATTTCACAAGGTAGTGTAGCAACATATATGAGGTGTGGTGGGATCTTTTGTGATAATGTTACTACAATTTTTTAAAAATTTCGACAGTTAAAAAAATTGAAAATCGGTTAATATTTGATGAAGTCATTGGCGTATAAAAAACATTGGGCCAGTTTTTTGGCCCACCTTGAGCCTAGGAGTTGGGGACTTAAAATCCAAAGTCCACTACTTTTATTTCGTGTGTATTTGTTGGACAACAACGTCGTGCAGCAATCCGTACCAAATGTTGACATTTGTAGACAATCACTTTTCCATAGACTTATACTTTCTACAGCTTATTGTGGTGGATATACGGTAGACTTGTTCTGCTTTGGATTTGTCGTACAGCTTGCTGTAGCCTACAGCACGTTGTACAACAAATCGAAGCAAGTGTAGTTTGGGCTTAACTGTTTATCTGAACAGGTCCGGCCGCGTATGGAACGGTCGACAACAGCGTCACTCTACGGACCAACGGAAGAGTCACGCTCAAGTCACGTCCTGCTAACAACTCTATTTTCAGTCCGAAGACCGAGGGTCCCGGACCGGCAACTTACAGCCATCCAGGGCACATTAACAGCGGCCGTGGATTTTCCTTCGGAATTCGTCATTCGGCGTTTTTGATGCCGGTCATGACCGGCCGTGAGATCGACGACTAAATGACATCTCTGCTATAGACTACTTACTTACACGCGGGTGCCGCAGTTCGACGTAAGCTTATGCTTTGAGTTTGAATTGACTGCGAGTCTGCGACAAACACTTGAAAGTTGAAACAGTATGAGATATACATAGTTACTACGTACTATAGGGCCTACGTTCCATCACCGTCTAGAGTTATTATGCGAGTATAACGAGCACAATAAACTCGAGACCGTGTTGAAATTTTATGGCTGTGAACCAGTGGGGTTGTAGGCCCCGTCCGGGCACAGCCCCCTCTCCTAGTTTTGCTCT
>Ga0056128_1009752_pt1 | contig 12015 bp, 10 predicted proteins | sample WorMetLIZISLAND2_FD_71113 | JGI IMG/M metagenome (GOLD analysis project Ga0056128, IMG submission 71113) | Marine gutless worms symbiont microbial communities from Max Planck institute for Marine Microbiology, Germany - Olavius geniculatus... ...
CTAGAACCAAAAATTACGACTCTATCTTATACACAGCCAAAGTTATGACCGTTTTAAGAATTGTTTAATTTTCCCCATAGGCCCTATTGTAATTTTTTGGAATTTTTTGAATAAATACGTTAAATATAAATTTTAAATTTTGTAACCCCAAGGCACATCCTTGCACGAGATCGCGTCGTTTGAGCCATCGCATGCAAAAATCTGCCGCAGGGTCTGACCTGTAGGTGAGTTTCTGAAAAAAAAGGTATATGTACAGCTATAAAATTTTTTGCATATATTTCACCCATTTGCCGAGAAGCCCCCCTTGGAGGGATTTGCATAAAATTTAGCATGACGGGTCCCCTCGCAGATGTAATCAACCATGCCAAATTTTATCTCAATCGGGTCAGGGGTTTTGATTCTGTGGGGGGTTGAATTTTTGGATTCCCCATAAGACAGAGAAGTCGCCGTTAACACAGGGCTTGAACTACCGTTCAGCCTGTGATGCTGATGGCTGTTGGCCAACTGCTTACTATACCGAAAACAAACCGAAAACTAGCATTAACATTCAAACTGAACATGTCAGATGGCGTGCGGCACAGTCAGTCAATCCATTGACAAGAAGGTTCATTATCATCTGATTTCCATTACCATGCAACTGGAGTCTAAGATGTTCTCACTACCAACTAGAACTGAAAATTTTTTGGCTTATCTCAAGATAGGAGAATCTAAATAGGCCCTTTGCTGGTGTGAACTGAACAGCTTCCAGCATTCATTAAGGAGTTGTGGTTCGTCCAGGGTGAGGGGGGGATCAGCCAGTGGGTGAACAAGCCAGAGGGCGAACAAGCCAGGAGGCGAATGCGCCAGTGAGCTAATCAGCCAGGCGGCAAACAAGCCAGGGGCAAAAGAGGCAGAGGGCAAATGAGCAAGAGGGCAAAAAAGCCAGGGGCGAAAGAGCTAGGGAGCGAACCAGCAAAGGGGCGAAAAAGCCAGACACCAGGCAGATGACAGCACTCTTGAAAGCCTCAGGAGTGCCACATTCAGCAACAGTTTGTTGTAAAAAAAAATTCCATTCATGCACAGTATGTAAAAATGACTTGAGATGGTAATCAGTTTGAGGCTGGAATGATGTAAGCCAAAACTGATGGATGGTTGTTTGACCACTTTGTGGGTAAAGCGTCCGTTATCAGTCAACCAACAAGGCCAACTCAGCCTGCCATCCCTCTGGGGTTGGTTGAATGAGTAGTAACCCATTATATGGGTTACGGAAGGTGGGGACCTTTGTACAGCTGACTGGGGCTGCCTGGCCTGGCCGCTGCACCAGCCTGTGTCTGCAGCCTGCACGTGGTGGCTGTGCGACGGGCGGTTCTGGTTAGTGATGAAAAGCGCATCAGAGGTCTGCATACGCGACGATGCGCTATACAAATTACAACCTTTTTTATAAACTGGGAGTAGTGGAGAATGTTTCATGTGTGTTTAACAGGTGTATGAGTAATGAACCAAACCAATGGCAGAGTTTGAAAATCCATTTGCTGATCCTGAAGCACAAACTCTTTTCCATGTAAGTTCTGTTTTTGTGAGTACTGAGTACAAAATCTGGGTTGTCAGTTTCAAAACTTTGTATGAAGATTTCTCATCCCGAGAAAAACTTAGAAAGGAAAGCATATTTTAAATTGCTTATTGTTTACTGCCAGCAGTCAGAAAAATTGATTAGGCATCATTAGCCATATATTTTTGTAGGCTGAGTTTCAGGTATGTACAGCTTTTTCTTTAACTAGCTGCAGTAAATATTTGTTTACAAAGCACTTTGTATGAATTTTATGTTACACCGTATTAATTGATGGTGTGTTATGTGGCATGTAGGATCCATCTGTCCAGCAGGCGACGCGTTCTTCTGGCAAGACCCAAGGACTCAGCGACTTTAATCCATTTGCAGCAGAGCAGCAGCAGTTTGTAGGACAGAACTATGGCTCTCAGGTGATTACTTTCTTATGACACCAGAGACTCGTAATTTGATCCAGTGTGTTATGTTTGGTTTATTCAACTAACTGTGTAAAAATTGGCATTTTGTCTGCTGTGTGTGTGTCCATAAGTAGATGGTCAGTGCAGATATGGTATTTATTTATTGAATTGCAGCCATCGTCGCGCGTCCATCAGCAGTTGGAATCATTATGTGCCATAAAGTCTGTTGCCATGCGACTTTTGTAACAACCATGATTGTGAAAATTATTCATTTACGGAACTGAGTTGTGCTGATGCTGTGCAAAGGCTGAAACGGCTCCGGCCAAGTTACAGCCATCATCTCAGACGTCAGGTGCCAGCAGCAGCAGTCAGTGGGATGCGCAGGAGCTGCAGCATAAACAGGAAGAGTTGGACCGACGTGCAGCCGAGCTTGACCGCAGGGAGCAGGAGATGCAGCGCACTGCACAGTTCCAAGGTCTGCATTGCAGTCAGCTTGCATCTAAGTGTCTTGTTTTTGTGATGGTCTCATTTCTGTTGAAAATATTGTATTGAAGTGCAGTATAAAGGTTTAAAAGTTTAAACCTGTGTATAATAATAATAAATTTTTTGTACTTTTTTGGAAAACCCATGTAAATATCTGCATATATGCCTTATACTGCCAGAAAGTACAGAGTCTGTGGTCTAAATTTGGTTTTTTTGAACTGAATAATATCTTCTGCAAAGATATTAAGTAATGTTCAGGCTGCGGTCAAAAGAAGTAGCCCCCTAAAGTTTTTTGGCTGTTTTCTCAGCAACCATTTGGCATTTTAATTTGAAATTATACAGTTTTATTTTCTGAAACATTTTACATTTAACTGCGGAGTAAAGTATGATTCTGCTGAAACACGACGTAGTTATAGACTTTCTAACATGACCGAAGTGTCCACTGCCAGCTTCAAGCTGCAACACAAACCTTCAGTCACTTAATTTAATAAGTCTTCCACAGCCTTGTCGATCGGTTCTTGTGGCAGGTTGCCCCAGATAAACTGAAGTGCTTCCTTGATTTGGCGATTGTTTTCGGCTTTGTTTTAAGCTTTCAGTATGCTTCCAACATTGCACTCCACACATGATAGTCCATTGAGTTTATATTCAGCAAATTTGGAGGCCACTGGTCCTTTGTGATGAAATCTGGACAGTTGGTCGGCAGCCAGTTCCGTGTGCTGCATGCTGTGTGTCCTGACGCGCCATCCTTCTGGAAGATAAAGCCAGTGGGCAGTTGGCAATTGCTTTAAAAGAATGATAATTTAGTGACAATTTATAAACAAAAATAAATTAGTCTTTATCAAAACGTCACTGTGCTGTCATTGGCAGTAACGTGGTAACCGGTTTTTGAAACTTAAATAGCATTTTTAGCTTGAACATTTTTAACGCTGAAAAACTGGTAGATGGTCATGTTAAAAAGTCTATAACTTCATCGTTTTTCAACAGAATCACAGTTGGATGTAAAACGTTTAAGTAAATAAAAGTGTAAAATTTTCAATTGAAGTTCCAAACGATTGCTGAGAAAACTGCAAAAAAACTTTAAGGGGTTACTTTTTTGTCGCACCCTGTATGTATTGTCACTGAGTCTGTATGTTGTTAGCAAGCAATTAGTTATTTCATCTAACAAATGTATGCTAACAGATAACAACATGTCACACTTTCACATCTGTTATTTCTGCATGTGCATACTTGATAGTGCTTTTTTGTTGACAACAGAGCGGAGAAATAACTTTCCACCTCTGCCCGGATGGTGTCCAGTTAGGCCATGCTTTTATCAGGATTTTGATGTGGAGATTCCGGTAGAATTTCAGCATCTAGTACGTGGGGTATACCGTCTTTGGCAAGGTGAATGTTCCTATAACTAATGTATTGAGCATTTTTATACGGAGCATAGTTTGTATTGTACATAGTGCAGTGGTTGATAGGATTAGTCATTATTTTTGTTTTGATCATCATCATCATCATCATCATCGAGATATTTAATTAACGTGGCTAAAATACCGCAATAACTTAATAAGCATTATTCCTGCTACCGAGTCAGTAAAGTGTCAGATGAGTAGGTGTAATGTGACTGATGAAACAAACAAAAGTTTTGTGATGTGAAGACTGAGAATCGTGGTGCAGAGCTGATGTCAGAAAGCAGTTATTAATGTGTCTTAGTATTTGTCGTTCTGCCTTTAGTGCATGGGTTAGGGATAGGGTTTTTGTTTGCGGTGGAGTTAGGAAAATAAGGATGAATAGCATTCTTGCCTGTGGCAGACTTTGGCTATGGCAGACATTGGCTATGATGACCCCAACTGAGTTTGGACTAGTGCATCTTCGGACTAATGACCACCAGTTGCCATCGTACTTTTGCACTTTCTGTTATTTACCGTGACGTTGCAGCCTATGTTGGAGTGCTGCTGATCAATGTGTTTGGTGCACTGACGTACATGATAGCATCCATTCACAATGGGATTGACAACCAGTCTGTGACAACGTTCGGAACGTCAATTGTCTGCGCTATCCTCTTCACTCCATGTTCATTTGTCTGCTGGTACCGACCCATCTACAAGGCTTTCAAGTAGGCAGTTTTGACTTGATTTTATTTCAGCTGTTGTATGATGTGGTTTCTAGTACGAGGAAATATTTTTAATTGTCAGTGATCAGATTGTATCCAAATTAGAAATGTTTGTTTAATTATTGCTTGTGAAGAAACTAAATGATGGCATTTGTGAGTCGCATGGATCCTCTATTGCTGTGTATCATCGTTTTATCCGCCTGCTTGACAGTGCTTTTATCACTAGCATATACCAGACTCAGGCTTGCGGTTTGCTATTTTTCGTACCAGTCCAGATCTGGTGCATGTCTCAGCACTGTGTGTAGATGTTATACTAATGTTTCTTCTGCCAGCATCAGCTCGTGTTGGTCATTGTGGACATGAAAAAAGAAGAAATTTGCTTAATACTCATAAGTGAGGAGCTCATCCTGTGTCTTGATTTTTTGAGTGGACATGGATTATTCATTCTGTTTAGCTATTATACATGACTTACAGAGTCAGTACGCTAGCAGTTCTAGACGTGGCCCATTGTACTCTAGATCACATGGTTTTTTTCATAACCATTGCCAGTATTCATTGTGACTGCTGACATGATAGTCAGGCTGAGTTACATACTAAGATGCTATACCCACAAGCTGTCACACATCTTTGTATAAATTAGGCATCGATTAAGTTAACAACTATAAGCCACCAGCTGTTCAACATACAAGTTGTTAATGAATGCAGTTGTTGCTATTGTTTTAATGTTGCAGAAATGACAGTTCGTTCAATTTCTTCCTCTTCTTCTTTATCTTCTTCTTCCAGTTCTGCTACAGCATTCTCCAGTGTCTTGGCATGGATGGCTGGGGAACTGTGTAAGTTTGCATGTGTCAAGTTTTCAGTATTTTTTCCAGATTTTTCACATGTGTTTTATTCTGCACATATTCTGGTACAAGTAATGCAGTTACTGAAGACTGTACTCTGGGCCTATATATAAAAGATTATAATTTATTATGTGCAAAGGAGCTTCTAGTAATTATTCGCACATTTTTTGCAAATTATGCTCTACTTATGCAAGCCATTTTGCTTTATTGTCTGTTACTTTTTGGTACTCTTGAATGGAAAAGTTGCTGTATGTTTACATTGTAACAGAAATTGAAACTATAGCCCATTGTTCTATGGTATGTTTAGTTTAGTAAGATACCTGCTGTTTCTCATTCTTATAGTGAATCTATCTCAAACATGACAAACATGTTAAGGTACGTTCACGCCACGGTCCCTGCTGTGGTCTAATCTGCTTAATTCTTTTTCTAAGTCTCTCTGCAACATTGGGGTTTGGTTATAATTTTTGTTGGCTTTTTTATTAATTAGTTATTAATTAAAAATGGGTATCGCTGCAAAAGGTTGCAGCGACAGCGTTATCAATCATAGTTTCTAAGCAACATCGTTCGCGGTGACCAATCATTGGCAAGCTGCAAATGTGTGGACCCGAGTCATTGGCTCACAGCGTAAACACGGGATGTAACATGTGCTGTGATTGGCTAATCGGCCTCGCAGAAACTGTATAAAAGCCAGTCCCGAAGAGAGCACACTTCAGACATCGCTTGTCCTCTCACTGAACGGGTCGAAAGCAGGTAAGTACGTAAGAATGTTTTAGTTTCTAAGTTTTCAGTTTGGGGAAGCTAGTTGTTGGCAAGCTGGTTGTCGGGAAGCTGTCTGTTGGGAAGCTGATTGTCAGGAAGCTGACTGTTTGTCAGTAAGCTAGCTAACTGTCTGTTGGCAAGCTGGTATGTTTAGTTTAGTAAGATACCTGCTGTTTCTCGTTCTTATAGTGAATCTATCTCAAACATGACAAACATGTTAAGGTACGTTCACGCCACGGTCCTTGCTGTGGTCCAGTTTTAAGACGACCTTGGGAACAGAAAGTTGTTGTTGCTGTTTTTGTGTACAGTGGTATAATCACGAGTTCAAAGATGTTCAACAGTGGATACGGAGGCGCTGTGTTTGCCGGCTTCATAATGCTCATTATTGGACTCATGTTTGGTGTCCTAGCTGCAGTGGACTTTTTTATGCTACTTAGGGTGAGTTAGTCTGCAGAAAATTTATTAACTCCCTTGCTTTAAATTGACTTTGATAAACCATAGTGATAATAATAGCTAGAAAATCGCTCCTGGGTCAGTATATGATATTGCCAAGAATGCTGCTGTTACCTGACAACACAACAGACTCAGTGCAGCAGCTGTATAATTTTAATATGCTGAAAGTCTCAGTGATCGGTTCTTCATTATCTTCAACCATTCTCCACCTTGTAAAATTTCATCAGAATCCGTTCACAGTTTGCTCAGCTATCGTACAAGTGCTACAGGTTATTGCTTTACACGCTGTTTGTTAATGGTATAAAGAATCCTAGATTGTGGTCCTGCATCCATCCACTGACAACTCCAAAATCCATATCATCACCAAAATTCACCATGGACCAGACCAGTGCAGAATGCAATTTTATTATGCATGAAAGCAGCTACTGCTTTCAGCGCGTCTTAGCCATCGCAATTCTGTCTGTCCGTCTGTCCGTCACATGGGTGGATGAGTCAAAAGCGGTGCAAGCTAGAATCACCAAATCTTCACCATCGGCTGCCTGGAAGACTTTAGTTTCAGGAACTGTAAAGCTTTTTTATAAATTCGAAAAGGGTCACCCCGAATGAGGGTGCTAAATGAGAGGGGGTAGGCAAAATTTGCGATTTTTGCCCACTAAGTTGCTGTATCTCAGTAACGGTGCGAGATAGGGCCTAGGTTACTATTAATCACTAATAGGAAGTCATACACTGGCTCTCGATTGCCATCAAGATCAATGACTTTGAATGACGTTGAATGCAAAAATAGGGCTTTTTATGGATTTTTCGGCGATTTTGGGTTGCGACACACATTTCAAGAGCGACAGCATTCACGCTGGTGCCATCTGACGTATGTAAATAAATACATCATACCCAATGTCAGTTTCTGGATCGATGAGCTTAGATTTGTTCGTAGTGGGCCTTCAAACATGCACCGCTGTCGCGCGTTCCCCTTTGCGTTAGCTGGGCTTTTTTTCTATTTTTGGATGTCACAGGCTGGATGACAACCAGTCACCAGCTGGAGGTTGTGTATAACTGATCTAAAGGTTTCTGTGCTTTAATTCTGTTGGTTGGCAAACAGGAGTGGTAGTTCTAGAGTGTAAAAAATGCTGCCTGAACAGTTTCCAAAACTTTGCCCTTGAGGAACTTGAGCTACATAAACTAGAGTAACAGCTTTCCAAAAATAGGCTGTCAATTAACAGTCGAAAGTAGTAGCATAGTGCTAGTAGTCACTGCTTGTGTAAAGTTTTGTATGGGCCAATATCTATTACAACACTACTTATATCAACATTTGACAGGGTTAGGAACAGGGTTAGGAATAGAAATAAATTGCGTCTTTGGTGACACAGCAGACCCAAAGCAGTACATTATTCCCACAAATGCAGGTGTATGGTAACATTTGTTGACTGTTGGAGTCGCAATTGTCAGATTTCTGTCTGCGGTGACAGATTCATCGTATCTATGGCAGCACGGGAGCAAGTTTTGCCAAGGCACAGCAGGAGTTGGCGCAAGGAGTGCTGAGTAACAAGACTGTTCAGCAGACTGCTGGTAACATGGCAGCATCTGCTGCTCGTGCAACTGTGGCCGGCACCGCTCGGTAATGACCAAATTTCATTACACTGAGTTGCCAATGATACACATCCCAAGAAAAGTTAACGGTCAAAACTAGTGCAAAAACCAAAAACCATGGAAACTGTGTCATCGCTGAATTTCCTGGGGTTGGAATAAGTAAAATTTTCAATTGAAAAGGTCACAGTTAGGGTTAGGGTTGTGCAGCTTTGGCTGAGTAATATCTTGGCTGTGGGTCAACATGTTTTTTAGTTAGAATTATGTGACATCTGGTGTTTGTCTTTTTGTAGCTGTGAATACAGAGGATATAATTTGATAGTGGTTTACCTCTGGTCTTTTTTGCAGATTGCTTTTTATGCAGTGGTTTAGGTGAACTTACATATCAGCCATTTAGCAGTTTTACTGTTGATTGACAAAGTGACCTGTTGTTTGTATGTCTCAGCTGATGGAAACTCGTTCCACATTTCTGTGTTGTTTGGCCATTGAGTCACAGTAACTTGTTGTCTGTGTTCAGTGCATAGTTTTGAGTGGTCCGCTATACTGTATCTGCTTGTGGTTTCTTGTCATCCATGTATGCTACTCGCATGTGTATAATACTTACATATGATCATATGTACAGAATGTAACAAAAAAGTTAAAACCCTGTAGACAGCTCCAGTTTATTGACTTTCGATTAAACTAATGTGTTAAATGACAGTGCAAAAGATTGCCAGTTCTGCCTGAAAAAGTGTTCACTTGGGTTTTGGTTTTATTTTTCAGTTAGGGAAAGACAGTCTCAGCTGGCCTGAATACTTAGGCTGCAACGTGGGTCCTTAGCCATCTGCAAAAAAAAATCACAGCGAATACTATTTACCAAATAGTCCAGAATAATAGCAAAGAGCACAACTACCTCTAGTTGCAGGACTGTGCTGCAGTCTGGGTGCCCCTGCCTTGTCTAAGCAGTGACTGTAATTCATCTATCTGTTTCCTATTGATTGTTGACTAAACTGAAAATCCGAAAAATTAACAGCGTGACTTCTGTGAGCCGTCAGAAACAGTTGTAGAAGTTTCTGAAATTAAGCACAGTGAGACTAATATAAATGTACAGATTGTAAACTTTTGTTCCCCTTGTTCAGTATTTAGAAGGATGTACACGTTGGGCTTACGTGTGTAACTCTATTTCTGTGTCGCTGTCCTGAAATATTAATTGCATTTTTCACGCATGAGAATTTTTATTGAGTTGAGTATCACTTGTTTGCGATGAGCCTTTTGCACAGTATCAAAATATTATTTGCTTGTAATGATTTGATTCATTAATGTATTAGGTGTTACATGTTCTGTTATTGCATTGTGTCACTACACCATTCCCAGTATTGTTACATTATTGGAATACCTGCTTTCTGAAATTCCTGTTTGTGATACAGTATATTGTAGTGTATGTTGTGTGGGTTTGCTGTAGTAGCTATATTTTGTCAAACCAAGGCATGAATAAATCAACCGTGTTGATTTGTCGATGTTCGTTGCTGTATGATGTTCTGTTTGTCACGTGTTGTGTTTAAGTCGAATGTCTGTAGTGTGGTGACAGTCAGTGGCTTCTTTCTATCCCTATACCTGGTGGGCGCAGCTTGCACCCAGTGAAAAACGGGGGAGATTTGATAAGGTTGCAGATCAAAACTTCCCCATATTTTCACTGGGATAACTACACCCTTAACAAAACTTTCTCCTTAGAGCGTGAAGCCCAAACTAGAGGGGGAAACTTGAGTCAGAAATTGGGGGAACCTGGGCCCAAAACTGGGGGGTTGGAAGTTGCGCCTGATTTTGATTCTAGATTTGGTGGTAAACTGGGAGATAGAAGCCACCAGTGTCAGTGAACCAATTTTCTATAATCGGCAGACATTTCAGTGAAGTCTGAACCTGTACGTGACAAACCGACCGTAATTAGTAAGGTCACCATGGTTAAAAGAAACTAAAGTTCCTCATCTGTCATTATGAGTTGTTCTTGACATGCTGTGCATGCGTGTATCGCATAGTGCCATGCAGTAAAACCTACTACTGTAGTATTAGATGACTCTGTATGTTTAGTCATGCGGTGCATGATTGTTTGTTTTGCTATGGTCTTTGTTTTAGCAGAATCATTTCATCTACAAGTTTACATGAATTCTGTGCAATGCTACAGTAGAGACTGCTCTTTTTCAGTATTCAGTATTCACCAAGCATGTGATTTGCATTGTGCAGCCATTTTAATAGGTCAATGCATTATCTGTCTGTCCGTCACATATCTTTAAAACAAAAAGGCAGAGAAATGAAATTGGTGTCAACATTCCCAAAGTCAGGGAGCAAACACATTCTGGACTTGAGACATTTTTCTTTTCAGAGTGCTGATGAAACAGCACATTAAAGACTATCCTGGCATTGATGTGCCATTTTAGTTACTTTCTTTAGCTGGGCTGACAGTTATGTTTAAGATTTTCTCGTTGTGAGAATTGGTATATTGTTGACTGTTGGTAACAGTTACAAATAACCTGCATAGGGATGTGACTGTTCCTTGACTAACAGATTGACAGTATTCTTTCATGTATTTTTATTGGTACATACTTGTTGTCTAGTGATAAGTTTTGCTATTGCTGATGAAATATGCTCTATATTTACACTACACTACTGATGTGCAAACAGTCACAAAGAGATCTCATTTAACTGATATAGTATTGTGGTGCTGTCGTGCACTGAATTTGCATTTAATTGTTGTACAGTAATAATTAGCCAGCTGCTTATCATTTATCAAGCATGTGGCAGTGATGCAGTATATCACTGAATGCTGTTGTATCATACATGCTATTGCCTAGCCACACAGAATGGCCTGAAGTCCTTAAGTATTCATCGTAGCTACGTCAAACATTGACCTGTCTTCAAAATTCGTTAAGCAGTTTACTGTGGAGAGTATTTGCAATTAAATGATCGCTATAAATTCCATGCTGCACAAATATGTTTCCATAGTCCAAGCACTAAGGCAAATGATTTATGGGGTCACTAGCTTGTTTGCTATTTCTGAAAGCCAATTATATTTCACAGTGCATGTAGGATGTGGTGATCTGTGTACTTTAAGTTTACCACTGATGTGGCTGGAGAAAAGTTTTGTAAATCAGCTAATATTTGTTGAAGCTATGAATATGTGAAAATAGAAGGCTTGCTTTTTATGTGCAACGCGGTATATCTCGCTGAGTGCAGTTGTTGATACAAAGTTTGCAGTATACAGCGCATTGGTGAAGTTATATTGCATGTGAAGTATGAACCAGTTGATTAGAGCTGCAGTACTCTGATATACCCATATAATGTGCTAGACGTCTTCGAAGGCTGATGATGTTATTTTAGTAACAGATGCAGAAAATGAACCATGTTGCAGTAGTTTATTGTTTGAGTTCAAGTCTGTGTGATAATTACTTTCATTTGCTGTTATTTGGTGCTCTGTTTATGAACTTTCCTGTTGCTTCTGCCATTCCTAGTCAGCTATCTCAGTTCTTTCTAATATGTAGTAGCCTATATGCTGCAATTACAGAATTACACGAATGTGTTGAAATTCTGTTACTACTCTAAATGCATTTCTGAGACATAATCTACTTTATGGTAGTAGTAATTCAGTACATGTCTACACTGTGTCCCAAAAAAACATCCCCAACATTTTCAACTGTATCATGAAAACCAATCATCAAATTTTAATAATTTTTGGCACAAATATTCCTGACACAACTTGCCATTAAATGACCATTCAGTTTCCCACCTCAACCAGTGTATGCTTCTGCACTACCTAGGGAAAGCAGATCAAGCGAAATATGCATTAAAATAAACAGAAAACCTGAAAAAACATCCCCAACATTATTG
>Ga0056128_1009753_pt1 | contig 12013 bp, 5 predicted proteins | sample WorMetLIZISLAND2_FD_71113 | JGI IMG/M metagenome (GOLD analysis project Ga0056128, IMG submission 71113) | Marine gutless worms symbiont microbial communities from Max Planck institute for Marine Microbiology, Germany - Olavius geniculatus... ...
CACCTGAAGAGATGAGAAATGGTCCAAGTTGCCAGCGCCAGCGTTGGTCGCTGCCAGCATCAGCATGCAGCTCCACTAAAGAGAACGCAAATGAAAAAAAATAGTAGTTTCCCTGGGTTACTGGAAAAATGCTGTAAAATGAATAAAATGACTTATTTCCATCCTAAATTTTTAGAATTTCAGATAATGTGTCGTGGGCCGTAAATGACGTCTTCGCGGGCCGCATGCAGCCCGCGGGCCGCAAGTTTGAGACCCCTGGTTTAGTCAATATTTAATTAAGTTTTTACGTTATTGAGACTTCACAACTTTCTTTTAATCTGTAGTTTCTGTGGACCATTTGTTGTTGGTAATATGTAACCAGTTATCGGTTCATCAGCGTTGTGTGTGACAGGGCAACACAGGACATCCAGCCAGGAGCTGTTGTTTTTAATGCCAGCGGCAAAGAATGCGGAAAAGTTCGCAGTGCCTTTGGTCCACGTGCTTTGGGATTGCTTCGTATCGATGACGTCGTTGGCAAAGGCAGGTTGGAAGTCCGAGTGGATGATTCTAAGATAGCTGAAGCAGAGACTTATGTTCCGTCATGGTGGCCGACGGCGTCGGACGCAGTCATACAGCATGCAGTCGCAAGGAGTGAAAGGACTTCATCAAAAGACTGACAGTTTTGTAGTTTACTCTTGATGCCTGGCACCTCAGGGTCGTGTTTCTCTTGCGTTGTGAATGGCCTTGTTCGGAACAGGATTGCAAAAAAACCTGTTTTTTTAAAAATAAAGCCTAACCCAGTGGGTTTTGGGTTTCGGTTTTTGGGGGGTTTTAGGCTAAACTGGTTAAAACCCAACATAATGGGTTTTGGGACATGTACGGGTTTTTGGTTGGTTGATTCATGTGATTTTCAGTTTGCTCCGTGCAGCATAAAATATACCAATATTCGCAAATTTGTAGGTTTAATTGTTTTAAAAACTTAGACATAATACAACGTGAAATATTTTGCCGTAACTAGTGAAACAAGAAACTTAAATTTGATTAAGTTTGGGGTGAGTTTTTGGGTGGGTTTTTAGCGGTTTTCAGGTGGGTTTACCCAGAAATTTGGATATCGGCCCAGGTGTATCAACCCTGGTTTGAAATATTTGAAAAAGTTTTAAATAGTAAATACTCACAGTTTTTTATGTTGTTGGGCATATTTGTGTATTTTCATATCTCCCTGGGCCTCTCCGCAAGAAGTTTTTTTTATGCTGCTGGCCATGTACTGTTCCTTATCCCAAGAGATTGTGAATGCACTTGTTACATTACTTACCAGGTGGCACATAGAAATATGAAACTTTATGCTTTATATTGATAGAGTAGTTGAGCATTTTTGGAAATAGCTTCAATTATTGTGCTGTCAGGCTGGATGTACAGCTTTACTCACTCGCTCTCTCAGTGATAGAGGTTAAATGTTTCCAAAACTGTTCAGTTTCTCGATTTAAGTAAAGCGTGTGTGTTCCACTTGTATCAGTGTGCATATGAATTTATTTATAATGATAATATTAGTAATAAGGCTTGATATGATGCCATAATCGTTAATCATACACTAGTCACATGTAAAATGCAGGTGAACAATCCTTGTGTAGTTAGTGTCACTGACACTGATAAAGATATTAACGTGTGCTTATGTTTTGTGTGAGGATTTTGCATTTGTATTGAATGTCATTCGTTAGCCATCTTGTTGTTGAAATTTTAACTTACTGTTTGTGATTATGGGTATTTTGTGAATCTCATAGTGGGATAAATAGGTCTATATTATGGCACAACAGATAGCAGCAGTATTTTGTTTTATTTGTGGAAGAATTTGCTGAATGCATACACCAGAGTGGTAACTTTAAACTTGTTGTCTGTGAGGATACTTATTTAACTTTCAGCTCTTAGATCTTTATGAAACTACAGAAGCTGGTCTTTTTTCACTTGCTGTATACTTGTAAGTATTCTTGATGTCAGATAATGTTATAGTGTATACACATGCATGCACACAATGCCAAGATAGAGTTTAGGAGCACTGTTAGCCTCCGCTTCTGAAAGAGCGAAGCATAACAACAATGGAATTAGAAGCCCAGCTGTTGCTAGGATAGCTGACCGTGCTGGTTGTGAGTGACCTTCAAGGTCATCCAAGGTCAATGATTTTCATCTGGTCTAAAAGGACGTATGCTATTTCCTATTAGTGATCAATAGCAACCTTGAACCAGGCCTATCTTGCACCGTTTAGCCACAGTACATTCGTGACACACAATCCTGTCATAGCTGTAGTGCGACAAAAACTGATTATTGAACAGTGGTGGTCAGCATAAAACAAATGTATGGTGTGGCTGGACAGTTATCGGAATGATTAAAACAGATTCGGATTCAAACAAATTAAATATTGAAAAACATACAAACACGAACTGCTATACTTTTGTGCGAAAGTACGGAAAATCTTAGCCTAGTTCTAAGCTGTCCGTATGTATACAATATAGCTCTAGGCTAATATTTAGGACGAAGTTCTTCGTCTAGGAAAATCTTATGCATATTCAGCGCCACATTTTTGACGCGATACAGTTATGCTGTATAGCGCGTCGATGGCACGATGTGTCTGTCGCCTATCTGTCAGTTTGTAACGGAAGTAGGCCTACCCGTGCTAGCGGGAGGTCATAAAAGAAAAGTTTTTATATAAATAATTAGCGCTTTGTCGAAGCTCTTTGCGTACAAAATTTGGGGAATGCAGTGCAAAAACATTTTCAAATTTGAGCTCAAATGTAATTAAAGGTGCGTTTTTCAACGGAAAACTGACCATCTTGGAAAATGATGAGAGATAGGGCTAATAGGAAGTGCCAAGTGGCATCTGCTCTTTCAGATGACATGAAAATCATCAACTTTGGAATTGAATGACGTTGAAGGTCAGTAGTGCGCGTTTTCCCTAGCGGTAGCTAGGGTTCTGTTTCTAGTCAGCGCCTGGCGCCGATAAAGAACTAGCGTTTACTTACTTAAAAGTTCGTTACGTCATATTCAGTGTTGATGTTTATTGTTTACATCGCGGAAACATGGATGCTGGTGCGGAGCAAACTGATGCAGAAAAACCTTCAGCTGCTGAGTCGGATCCTCTTAAAAGCTCCGAAGAATTGTTTAACGATTTTTATTCTGAGGTAAATTAGTTGTATGCAACCCTATGATCAGTGGCGGTTCTAGCTCGCAGTATCTGGGGGGCGGGGCACGACCCCCCGCCGGATGGCGAGCGCGGTAACGCGAGCCTATAACGGGGGTCTAGGGGCAGAGCCCCCAGCGAGGTCCAGGGGCAGGGCCCCTGGTCAGAGGGTTAGGGGGCAAAGCCCCCTCAAGCTGAAACGCTTTTGGTTTTTGGACGTTCAATGGAAGCCACAAATTTGGCCGCTTTTCTAAAATTTGGAAAGGCAAAAAATCAAAAAATTGTGTTATCTTTGCAAAAAAAATCATGGGTGGCCAAGAAACTGGAGGGGCCTGGAGCAAAACTGGGCTGCCTGTGCCCCCCAGCCCGGGCCTAAAACCGCCACTGGCTATGATAGGTTATAAACTACAAGCTACTTTCAAACATTAACATCATAGGCGCGCATCCGGTAATTTAGCTGCTGCGAGCGGCTGGCAGCTGCTAAGCTACTGGACACTCGGCTACAGTAAGCCGCTACGAGCACATTGTAGCGTAAAAATTTTACGCAATGTTACAGTTCAGGCTAACGTCCGGGCTTCTGAACGTATCAGTTTTTAGATGAAAGTTGAAAAATCACTTATCTAAATTGAACAGTGTAAAACAACATTAATGTAAAATCTTTTTCTTAATTGCTATTTCTACTTGAAACTCGCCTCTTACAAGCAGCAGCAGCAGCCATTTTTAGTGGACAAATTGATGTCACGTTCATCTGCATTAGCTGCTAACGTAGATTGTTGTTTGACGAAAAGTCGTAGCGGCTAGTGCAGCAGCTGCCAGTCGCTCACAGCGGCTAAGTTACCGGACACGCCTCATGTCTTTGCTTATCTTTCTGTCAGAGGTACCTAACATATACTTCCAATAACTGTTCTACTGTCTCTAAGGTTAGGGTTAGGATTAACACTGGTATGTCAGATAAATAAACATAGTGGCATCTGAACTTCTTGCATATTCGGTGCACCAAATGCCTGAATTAGGCCTACAAATGTCTGTATGAATAGGCTGCTCTTGTTGTCTTGTGCAGTATGCTGTTGTTTACATGGCATACATTTATCTGTTATAAAGGTGAAAGAAATCGAGAAACAAGATTCAGTATTAACTCCCAAGCAGCAGATTGATCGACTAACAAGACCAGGAGCAACGTACTTCAACTTAAATCCATTTGATGCAAGTGTACTTTTGATTCTACATTTGACAATATTATACATCTGTTGTTAGTGCAGGATTATATTGACTTTACTTGTCGTGTGCATTTCTGGACCAGAATCCTTTAGTTCTTTGGTACTGATGTCGAACATGGACTGTCCAGATCATACAACTGCAACAGTTCAAGTCTAACAGTTTTTTATTGTAGAAATATCAAGTTAGTATGCTGCAATTAACATGTTAATGCATTTACAAGTTAGTTTTTATTAAGAAAATAACACTGTTACAAAGTTAACACTAGTTAAAATAATTTCTTTTTCACATTTACCAGGTACGACTTAGAGTTTTTGCTAAGGTGGTAACTCATATTTATGACTTAGTTGCCTTAGAGCAGTGATTTTCAACCGGGGTTCCACGGAACCCTGGGGTTCCACAAGCATCTGCCAAGGGTTCCACGGCTTGTCAGTAGAAAAAAATAAAAATAATCTAGCATGCGAAATTACGTCAGATTAAGCCATAGATTGAAGTACTATGCACCGAATATGCTCAGTTCCAAATTAGTGCTTCCAGCCATCTACTTTTGCATACAGTGTTAAATATTTTTCTTGTTGTCAACAATGTTAGAATATTTGCATTGAACACTGAACACTAACTTATTAGTTTCAGTGTTAAGGAAACGTGTGTCCATTTATTGAAAAACCTTCATTTCCTTAAACATTCTGCTTGAAAAAAAAAATATAAAAGCTTCGCCCATTAGCGCAACTGGCTGGGGGGTCCAGACGCCCTTAGCTGTCCATGGGTGTGAAAACGTAAAAGATCCAGTGATAATTTTTGGGGCGACCGCCTCATAAAGTATTTTTGGTTACGGGAAATACGGGTGAAATAAAAATGTTAAATAATATTATCTAGTACGGTCAAATTAAACAGGTTTTTTGCCTGCTGCTTTATCGTCAGCGTTTGAGGGTTTTGCCCCAGACTACCACAGATTTTCTGCCTCTCGACTCTGCTGGGGACATTGGTCCCCAGACACCCTGAAAATTCCACTTTGCATACGCTATTAAACTCATGGATCATTGCATGCCATGGGGATACGTGAGTGATTTTGACACTTATGAAGGGTTCCGCTGCAGCAAAAAGGTTGACAAACACTGCCTTAGAGACACACTTGTTCAATATTTTATTAGTTTACAAACTTTGTATAGCATCAAAAGCCAATGCAATATGGGTTCTCTGTGTTGTTTGGTCAAACTAAAAGCAAGGGTAGCATTGCCACTGTTGTACTTGGCATTTGGCATTGGCACATAACTGCATAATTTACAGATCAGTATGTTGTTTTTTGTGATAGGTATTGCAGGTGGACCCTGAAACGCCTCTGAATGAAGTGAAGCAGAAGTTTCGACGAGTGAGTTAATTTGATGAATTGTCTGTCACATTTGCTAATTTCTTGTTGCAAATGCAGTACACTGTAGTATGCACAGTCAGTTTTTGAGAACAGCTTGACTTGACTGTTTGTTGCCAGTTTTGCACACAACTAAACCATGTTTTAGTGGAGCTTTTACTTAGATGTGCTGCCTTTTATTTTTGTAAATATGGACTGTTGTTCCAGATATGAAGCTGATTTTCTAGCTGCAGTGTTTTCAGTTTGCATGTTCTTTGAACTTTTTTCTCGATGATAGTCGCTATTATTAATGTCAGAATTGTACAAGTTGGTTGTCTTTGGAGTTTAAATGTCTCCTGTTCATCAGCATTGACATGCCTAGGTGATATTTGTGTGGTAGTTCAACGTAGTTGCTTTGTGGATAAATTTACGCTGGGTTCGTAATGTTTGCATCTTGATCAATGTGCTGTAATACTGTAATGTTTATTGAGAATATATGTTCTTAAGAATGACAGCTAAATAGTGTTTCTTGCATTTTTGCCAGTTTTCCACCTTAGGAACAATGTCAGTAAACCAGTTGTTTTAGTAATAGATTCTGTAGTGTCAGCGACGTTATTGCTTTTATTGGGCTGACTTTGTCCATTGCTATAGGTCATTGTGCATCTATAAATGTGCTGTTAATGCTTGTTTACTGTCTGTTGTGTTAGTTGTCAATTCTTGTGCATCCTGATAAAAATCTCGAGGACACAGAGCGGGCACAGAAGGCTTTCGATGGTATGTAGTGTTTGACTGTTTGCATTCGAAGTCAGAATTTGATTCATTTTTTGTTTAAAATAGTATTTAATTTTTAAGCTGATGTATTACAGCTGTAATACACCATGCCAGTGATTTTCATGGCAATATTAAATCAGTTGTTTTTGATCATACTTTAAATTCTTTCTGTTGTATATGTGTTATGTGTGTATGTTGGCAGTATGTGTTGTAGGTTATTGTATAATTTAAGCAGTTCTGGCCCCCAGTTAGGAATGCTCTCATTGTGTAGTGCTTTGACACTGTTAGTTGGATGACAGCATGTTCTGCCCCAAAACTTCCAATATTTTGCTTTTGTTTTTAGCTGAACCTGGAGTAGGCAGTAATTTGAGACATTCTGTCTAGTTAAGCAAAAAACGAGTTTTGTTTACATGTGAAGAAATGACACGATGTGTGTTGTGCACATGTGTGTGGTCCGTTAGCTGTCAGTAAAGCATTCAAGACTCTTGAGAACGAGGAAGGTTACAAGAGATGCCAAGAGATTGTCGAGGAAGCCAAGAGTCGAGTTGATGAGGCTGTGAGTATATACAGCACATTGCAACGTTTATTCTGTTTTTTGTCATTGTTTTCAGTACTGGTAACTGATTATTAGCTGCCAGTCTACTTTGATGTGTTGCTGCATTACCTTGTGAAATATGTGTAGTGGGATCTTTACAATTTTTGTCTCATATTTTCCATGGAATGTTCCAGCGAAAGAATTTTTAAAATCTGTAACTATTTAGCTAAGATATGGACTGAAGTATGATGGCATGTTTTGATATTATGTGTCACAAAGTTTATCTGTTCTGCTACGTGGTTTATTGTTGTAGGTGAGAACGAAAAAGAAGAGGTTAAAGAAGGAAGGAAAACCAACCATGGTACCAGAAGATGAAACAGATATGGTAATGGTTTACTGGAGTGTTTCCTTTGCATATTACACAAATCATAATAAGCACAGATTTAGCATTACGGACCTATCTTCTCCAAACGTCTCTGTCAGTTAGAATAACAGTTACCTGCCACCCAACACAGGTGAACACACCCTGCCTTAACTCCAGTCAGACAGGCTGGTCCTTGATTTACTTACCCCTGAGGGATGAAAGACTGAGTTGACCTTGATGTTGGTTACATGCCTAGATGGTTTGCGTGTCCACTGACAGTCACCCATCCAGGAACTAACCACTGAATAGTTACCCAATCGGGATTCAGATGCACAACCTTTCAGTCATAAGTTTGACAGCCTAATGGTACACCACCAAGTCAATTAAGTGTTTAGTTATGGAATGTTAACTGATGACTGAATTATAATCAGTGCCAACAGTTGTATTGGTTTGTTCTTTGTCACCGTTGCAGTACAGGCATGCGGTGTACGTTCAAACGTGTAAACTCTTCGCGGATCTGGAAAGACTACGACAAGAAAGAGAAACAAAGGAAGCACATGAAAAGTATGATGATATGTGATGGTTACGCGTGAAATTTTAGTTTGCCATTGATATATTGTATTGTGCTTACAGTTTAAGCTTTGAAGTTTAATTTGGCCGACTTTTTTTGAATGTTTTGATGTGCTCTGTTAGTAATAATTATTGTTTATGACAGATAGTATTGTTACTGCATTTAACTGCAATTGTAATAGTACTCAGTTCTATATTTGTGTTGGTTCACATCTTGAAGGTCTATATCACTCTTGTGAAAATTAATTATCGATGAGACAGCAAAAATTGGTACATAAGTTGTTCTTGATAGAAGCACGAATAATCAAACAAGAGTAATATTTGGACAGTTTTTTTGGAGGTACTGTTAATATGATAGATTGTGGATCATTTGATGGAATTTAGTGCCACGGTGACCTTTGCCTCTGTCGTCTGCTTATGCAGGGTTGTAGTCATTGTCATTGTTATCAGAGTTGTGCTCATGCAGGAAGCGGAAGGCTCAAGAGGAAGAAGAGGAGGAAGTAAAGAAAAAGCTGCAGAAAGAATGGGACAAAAACTACGAGGTCATTTTTTCAACTGCTGCCTGTCACAATGTTGAATGTTGATGCTTTGCTTTGTACAGATTTTTTGCATCTTTTTGACTGTCGTTTTCTGGCGCTTTGACAGCAGTGCTCAGGCACTGCAGATTCTGTCTGTTCGCTCTGTTTATAGCTCCAACGACCAATCGATCGACCCTTGCTCTGAACTGGCAGCAGCAGCAGTCTGGCAACCTACCAACAATTGCGTGTCGTGTCCAAGTTTATCATTCCTAATACAACTATACTCGTCAACGTCATATTATGTCAACAACGTTGGTCATTGCATGTGTCGACGATGGCTTGCTTATTTACATTGCTCATCAACCATCACTAAAGCCAAAATTCCATTACGCCGAAAAGTCGCTTACGCAAACCATGTAACATGCCATATGACAAGTCTCTAAAAGGAGTAGAGTTTGGGTCTTATTATTCATTTTAGTTCTGTGGTTGACACACTTACTAACGTGACGTCTAATGGCGATGAAGCTGAATACAACAGTCACGTGTTGCTAAACCTTGAAAATGCAGTTGGTTTCCAGTGAGTTTTAATTGCAGTAGAAAACATCATATGTTGGCTCACTTGTCTGCAGACGTGTAGAACTACACATAGCTAGCCTCTAATTTGGTCTATTCATACGGCCGTCCTAACAGGCCGCATTACGGATCTTGCCCGTGCGTCCGCCTGTCTGACAGATATTATTGACATGCTACAGCAATGCTGTAGGCGTCTTACACGGTTGTCATCCATCGTCGTCTGTCATCTTCTGTATCGGGTGTATTGTGGCTAAACGGTGCAAGATAGGGCCTAGGTTGATATTGATTGCTAATAGACAGGAAGTCGAATATTGGCTTTCAAATGACATTAAAATCATTGACCTTGGATGAACTCGAATGCACTATGATGTGCCAATTGTGCAGTATTGTGGCTACACGGTAAGTCGCAATAACCATCACAACATGCATAGAGCGTGACAGTCACCTAAGCTAACAGCTTGTTTTCTAGTTAATGGCACTAAGTTGTTGAGTTTTTCCGTCAGTTGAAGTTTATGATAAACCTCATGTCAATTAACATCATATATTACTCATTTTGATGGCTTGAACAAGAAGTGGAATATTATATGGGAAAACTAGAAATAATTTGACTTTTCTGATGCCATACACAAAAATCTGAGGTCTTGTGGCCCACGTGAAAATGAGAGTTCATTGCATTCATTTGAGAACTTGGGAAACGTGATGAATTTTATGAGGCATGCTTGTTTCATACGCGTAAATAATAAAAGCATTATAAGATCACATTTTCTACCTATGTACTGATGCAATTGTCATGCAACACAGCATTTTTTGTTATTAAAAATATTAAAATAAATCAGTAAACACTGACTGTGTCCAACCTGTGATGTCACTTCCGGTCACTTGCTAAGATTAGGATTTTTAGCATAATGTAATGTAACGCCATCTTTTGTTGACATTAATTTTATACATTTATAAAATAAAGCTTAAATTCGCATAATATATATGCAAGGTGAAATGTCTAATTGAGATCTACATAAATTTTACAAGTGAGTCTGATCATGGCCATGGACCTTTAAAGCAATTAGTGTCGATTACTGCAGTGAAGAGTGGTCATGTTGAATGCTGTGTTCAAGTGTTCATCGCAACCACCCTTCACAATTTTTGATTAAGGACTGAGGTCGGTCGTTTTTGAAACTGTTCGATTTAATGATCTACACTGCATGTTCGCTCCACTGTTTGTGCACCAGACTATAATTTTCTGTGCATTATGTTTATATTCTGTACATCGAGAATAGAATAGCAAAACATTTTATCTGTTGTTGATGACACTTCAAGAAAACTGTAAACAACTTTCTACGCAATGCATTTTTTCGACTTTTTCTTTTAATATTTTTGTAAAGTTTGTTAATAAGTAACACCCAGATTTGTTTGTTATATTTTATTAGGTTTTGAAATGGATATTTTAGTAGCATTTTGGAAGACTTTGAAGTCTGTAGTTTGGACGCTTTACCATGGTCAACTGTAGATGCAGTTTTTTTGGCCATTCTGCCCTCGAGATTATGTTTATATTTCTATATTTGTGGCTGTTACAGGCCAGCCGAGCTGAGCGCGTGAACAGTTGGCGAGATTGGAAGAAGGAAGGCAAGAAGTCGAAAGGTGTATTTCGGCCGCCGAAGCCAAAGATGGAGCAGCGATGATAGCAGCGTTAGTACTTTGCTGACTGTGTAGAAGTGATGGACCGCGTGTTGTGTATGATGCCATGGTAACGTCGTGTTAATAGTTGATATTGTTTGTGTTACGGCATCTGCATACGATGGCTCCACTCCATCAGCATGTCATTTATGGTATTGTACAGGTTCAAGTTTTGTGAAACAAACTGTGTAATGTGAATGCAGTACATGCTAACTGTATTGAGGATTTGATACAGCCATGGCACACAGTTGTTTTGGAGATAGCATTACTTTATGGCGTGGATGCTAGATATTCTTCTTGTTGCCACACTGACAGCTTCAACTACTGAAGAATGAGTACATTATTATAATACAGTGCTTTTTTCAGATTTTGGGTCATTGTACTATTGGTTGTGCTTATTGCATAATGTGTCATTTCTCTGTTTCTCCATCTGTCATCTGTATGTAATGTATGTATTTTGGCTAAACTTTATGTTTATCGAAAAACTGTCTGAAGAAAAAAAAATAGGGTACTAATTTGCACCCTATATAATGCCTGATTCTACCCAGTGGGGCTACTGACTCCGTGCCCAAATACTTGCATTGTGAATTGCGGCCAAACTGTTTCAGTAAGTGGCATGGTTACTATTGACAGCCTATACAATGGCACCATTGCTGATCCCCTACAGACACTGTTTTTGCTAAATAGGGTTCCTGATCTCCACTTTCCTAAAACTAAATTGCATGTTGCCAGGCAGTACAGTCGGCTATCCTAGCGACAGCTGGGCTTCTTGTTTTTTTTTTGTTGGCCCAGTCTTTCCCTACATACTTGCAACTTTATGACAATTGGGTGAAACTGCCATTATAATATTGCAATTTTTCCAGAATAAAGGAATTTGAAAAACTTTTCTACTTGGTGTTCATTATCAGTCTGCAAGGGCTTCATCGCTTCATCAAGAGATTGTGGATTTCTGCTTAATGCACCGCCTTTGTATATTTTGGCAAGTATTACGTTTTACCAGCAGCACTGATGACACCGCGTTTCTTACCAATAGTGTCATGAGAATGCATTGATAGTTTTAATTTTGTCAATTTACATTGCGACAACTTTCCATATCTGCAGTGACTGTGCCATTAAGTTGAATTTATGAAGTAAGTGCGCCCCCTGTCCTCCAATGGACAGCATTATCACATTGATGACTGTCTGGAGGATAACAGGGAATATTATTAGAAGTACCATTATGTTAATTACATATGCACGCATATAATGGAGTTCTTACAATTTTAGGTTAACCTCATTTTTGTGTTTTGTGTTTCTGTAAAGG
>Ga0056128_1009754_pt1 | contig 12013 bp, 2 predicted proteins | sample WorMetLIZISLAND2_FD_71113 | JGI IMG/M metagenome (GOLD analysis project Ga0056128, IMG submission 71113) | Marine gutless worms symbiont microbial communities from Max Planck institute for Marine Microbiology, Germany - Olavius geniculatus... ...
AATACTGCGTTGAATAAAAAAATTTGGTGAACTTTGGTCCACTAACACCAGAGATTACGCGGCTAATGTTTACCCACCCTAAGTCAATAGGGCGCGTTTTGCGTATGCTAATGCATTTGTGTGCGGGCCACGTGACTTTGCTACTGGGGGAATTTCACCCCTTAAAATTTCTCCCCCAATCGGACTTAGGGCGCCGGGCGGACTCACATTGGGCTTTGCCCCAAATTTCTAGTTTGATTTTGTGTTCAATATCCTTTGGTGCCTTTCATTTGCCCTAAGTACATACTTAGACCAGGCTTTTGGGCTTAGACTTTCACTGAGCCTTTACACAAAGTGGGTCTTTCGACTTAGACCAAGCTAAGCGAAATCACTTCACTTTTTGGCTAAGGGATTGTTCTTAGACTGAACTTTAGCTCAGCAAATAACTCAGCAAACATCTAAGTCAAAAAGTGAAGTCACCCATTCAGGAACTTGAAGACGTTTAAGTGTTACCAGTTGGTTAAGTTCTGTACTGTGATAAGATTATGATCTTGTGACCAAAGAGGCTGTGGTTTTAAACTCCGTAATTGCAGGAGCAGGATTTTTTTACTGTTCAAACAATTTCAGTGCTTAAAACTTGGCTTTTATACCACAATATTTGTTCATATTGGTTTGCAAGTATGGAAATTGCTACCCAAAAATAATAGCAGCAACCACTGAAATATAACAATTACTGCATGTTAAACGTGTGTACGTTGTATTATACTAGGTGCTGAAAAGGTATCCGTGTTTATGGAGCATGCATAAACCACCATCACAGCGGCCACGGCTTTACATCGTTAATCTTCAGTGGACTCCAAAAGATGATGTTGCTACACTGAAGATTAATGGTATGGCATTTTTCTGATAAAGAACTCTTGTGGGGTATTTTTAGTAGTGTATCATTTTGTTTCATTGGACATATGTTATGACTGCATGCAATCCATTGATATCAGAGCAGCTGCGAAAATTAACAATCAATCGTGTGATTAATCATTTCTAACAATTTTGCGATGAAGAACTCAGTCATTAAGTAGGACTAAAATCTCATAAGCTAGTAAAGCAGTGAAAGTAGCGACTCTAGTTTCAGGATCAGTAGAGCTTTTCTATTAATTTGAAAGGGGTCACCCCCAGTGAGGGTGCTAAATGAGAGGGGGTGCAACAAATTTGCGATTTTCAGCAAATAAGCCACCGTATCTTAGAAACGGTGCAAGATAGGGTTTAGGTTACTATTAATCACTAATAGAAAGTCCTACACTGGCTTTTGATTGGCACCAAAAGTAATGACCTTGGATGACCTTGAATGCCAAAGTAAAGGTTTTATGGATTTTTTGGCGATTTTTGGCTGCAACACACATTTCAAGAGCGAATTGCGCTGAAATTGCTAGAGATAGACCGGGACATCCTGCATATGCAATTTTCAGCATTAAACATAGTTTTCACTAGTTTACATTTTACCCCCCCCCCTGCATTCAAAGAATTCTCCGTACGGTGGCGTCAAACTTTGGCACCCTCTCCAAAATACTCACCTTCAGCCACTCATACGGCAGCAGCCATGCGAGAAGGTGGCGCCATCTAGTGTATTTGAATGCATTGTTCCAAATGTCAGGTGTGAGGATCAGTGAGCTTAGATTGTGTTAGATTGTGGGCCTTCAAACATGTACCGTTCCCCTTTGTGTTAACTAGGCTTTCTTGTTTTTGAAAATTTAATTAATTTGCTGTTTGTTTCAGTTGTTACCAGCTTTGATTAATATGTGCATATTGCTTGGTATAGGATTCATTTGAGTCAATGTTTGTTATTCTGTGCAATGCTAAAAATAGCTCGATATGTGAGAAAGTTGTGTGTCTTTTCAGGCAAATGTGATGATGTTCTTCAGTTGCTCATGCAATACTTAAATCTTGATGTGCCAACATATACAAGGTGATTGCTGTGCAGTTAATTTTGACTCTGTTTACAAGCAGCCATGACTTAGTAGTGTTCTAATGCTGCTAAATTTTTCTATGAATTGTTGAGAACATTAGGACATACCACCAAAGTGTTTCAGAGAGAGTCCTGTTTCAGTGCTGTCGGTGGTAGAAAAGTTCATCCCTAACTCTGTATTAGGCCTAAACGTAAAGTTGTCTATTAAGTCGAGCTGAATGGGACATTTTTTGCCATAAATGTATAAACAGAAGGATGTTAGTTGAACAGCTTGTAGCTTTTAACAGATTAGCACATAACTTCAAGACCACAAGTATTTCTTCAGTGCTGCGATGATTTTGGTTGGAAAGGTTTAAAAAACTGGGGAAAACACTCCTGCAGCAAATCTTGGATTTTATTTCTTTGGTTATATGGGTAACTGCCTCAACTATAAAAATGGCCAGTTGAACAAATAATAAAAGTAGTAATAGTATTAGTAGTAGTGTTAGAAGTTTTTTTTGTAGATTTTTATTAAGATTGTGTTAGTTTTTTGTTTAAATTTTAATGTCATTGTAACGATATTTTGTTTTGGAAGTTATATATTTTTCTGAAAATAATTTTTTTCTAATGTTTTATCATTATATTACAGTGGTTTTAAAAATCAATGAGCCGTCGGTTTTTGGATAACCGAATACTTAACTGTCATCCATTTGTTTTGTGATTTATTTTGTAGCACTCTTGATCCGATATATGCGCTTGCTACTCCATTTCGTGCAAATGAGTTGAAGTCCGCTAGCAAGAAGGTGCTCGTACAGCCATCGTCATACGACCGATCCACCATTGAGACAATCTGGCGGCACTGCAGCAGGAATCGGATGAGGAGGACAAATCGCAGGACACCGCTCGTCTTCAATGACCGCAGACACAAGGCAGTTGTAAAAGACAACCTGTCCTCAGAAAACAGTGTAACAGCTTGTAAGAAATCTTGCGTTGATTCGTCACAGTGTTCTGATGGTAATGTGGCTGTTACTGAGTGTGATGCGGATAAGCCATGCAGTGTAGCACAGTCCGGATGTGGTGATTTGACCGGAAGAGAATGTACGAGCAGTCGTGATAACCCTTCCGGAGATGGTTTTGGTATCAGTCATGTTGTGTCAGAATCAGACAATTTTTCCCCTGGCCAGTTACAGTATCCCAGCAGCCATGTTGATAGAGCAGTCTCAGATAATGCAGTTCATGTGGTGGACATGAGTCAGGAGGATGAAGACCGCTGGTGGAACAAGGTTGACTCACACACGTGGCTGCAAGGTGTCCAGAGCTACTTGCTGCTGCATTCCGCAGTCGACACTCCTGAGTTGCGCCAGGTGCCGGTTACAGTTCCGAATGTCTCACCATTGAGTGTGATGGCTAACCATGCCACTAGTCATCTTTCGTCCACCTTGCCAGCTGCTGCCACCGCATCTGCTGCTGCTGAGAGAAACAGTTTATTCACCCAACCGCAGTATGATGCACAACCCTTGTTAGCTCCCGTTACTGGTTACCGCGTTCTGCCGAACGGAGTCCTGTCTGCCGTTCCAGTCTACTACTTTCCTGTTGTAAACTACAACGAGTGCAAGCTGTCCATGGCTGCTTCGTCTGTAGAATCTCAGCAGACAGACGCTGATGTGTGCCAGTCTACCGTGGCTGCTGCTGTCGATCTTGTTAGTTTCATGCACAACTACTGCCTGCCTCCGTCCACTCTTCCGCAGTCTTCAGCTGCACTGCAGACTACACACAGTGCTACTGATCAGTCACGATTCGCTAGTGCTCCGATTGTGTTGTCTCACAATGGACCTGACGCTCTGCTGAGTACTAGAGCTGGTAGTGCCAAGTCTGATATTCAGTCACTGTCAGCGGTAGCTGAAAACAGCCACTCCGGCAGTTGGCCAACAATGTCAGCCTCGTCACACTCCGATGTGGTAGGGTATCTGTCAAACAGCAGCGTGTGCTTAACGCCAAGGTCTATGAGTTCATGCAGCTCTGGAGAAAGCTGGAATGATGAAGCGTCAGAACTGACTTCGTGCTTTTCCACGGTTGCAGTCACTGCAGCAGACTCAAACGGCAACATTAACAACTGCAACTTACTCTCAGCAGACACGGATTTGACCATTCCTGGCTGGTTCGGCAAGGGACTCGGCATTAGACGGTTAAAGCGAAGACTCTCTAGGCAATCGTAAGATTTTTCAATGCGTAAATTAAGCATTATTCAATCAGGTTTATGTGAATTGTATTTGTCGATCATGTGTGCATCAGTACTGTTTATAGCAGTGTGTTTACCGTTATTTCTGGATTTTTTGTCGTTAATATATGGATATGTGTAGTTTTGTGTATTTATTTACTGCTTGATGTGTTGCACAGATTTTTTGTCACTGCATTTAGTAGTTTTACTGTATGCACTATTTAGGAGATCGTTAACATCTTTATCGTTTGAAGTAATATAATTGCAAATTGCAGTGCTTATGTTAAAGATATATTTAATAAGATGGACGTTGTGAATATTTGCCAGGAGTGTCTACCTCTTTTGACATACATTTGTTGTGATACCGGGTGTTGACTTTATTTTGTCCAGTCAGATAAATTTAATGTTGAATTATATATGATAGTATGTACATTGCATTTGTTCTTACTGCACAGTGTTTCAATAAAAAACGTGCCACTTTTATTTTTTAATAACTTCGTGAAACATTGGCCGTTTTTGATAATTTTTGGCATACACCATCTGAAAGATACTTGACGTAAATGACTATGATCTAGCCCACTTCACCTTAATACCGTTGCTACATTACCTTGTGAAATTTAGTAGTCTGGTCGTTTACAACAATGAATTCATACTGGATAGTGCATGCGTCGGCTCAGAAATGATTAATTGGATAGCGACAAACACGAGTAACAGTTGTTATCTCTTACAAAGTTTTACGTGTTACATTGCATCATTTTTATTACTGCATGTGCTCAAGATGTCTTACATCAGCACCTTCAGCATGAACGCAAGTGTTGGACGCTGACATGACTCGCCAATAACACCAATTCAGTAACGTGTGACACAGCGGCTCACTCGCTCTTGATGCACCATTTCAGTTCCTTGACATACAACCTTAAATAAATGCGATTAATGTTAAATATGTAACAGATTTTCAATGATTTTGTGCTCTAAGTGAGTGATTTTCAGGGCCAGTGCATGTGCTCCCCAGTATGAATTCATTGTTGTAAACGCCAAACTACGACTTCTGCATTTCTCGTGGTAGTGTAGCAACAGTTAAAAGGTGAGGTGAGATAAACCATAGTCATTTGCATAAAGTTTCTTCCTGATGTTGCTTGCCAAAAATTATCAAAGTCGGCCAATGTTTCGCGGAATTATTAAAAAAACTAAAAGTGGCACATTTTTTATTGAGATACAGTGTAGTTTATCAGCATTCTCTCAGTCTCTCTTCTTTTGTATGATAGGCGACTTTGCTGAAAATATGTTTTAGTATTGAAGCATTTCACTATTTGAGAATAATTTGTGGCTAAATTCATTGAAGCAATACACTTGTACATCTACTATGTTTTCGTCGTGACTGAATCAAATAATGATCTACAAAATTAATGTCTTTCGGTGGCATGCATTGGATTTACAAACAGTAGGCCCTACCGGTAATTTAGTATTTAAGTCGAAAAAATCTGCCATTGATTAGATGCTTGGTTATATTAGACTGTAAAGTAGGCCTAGTAATGTTTAAAAGCTTAAATTAATGTTCGCAAGCATTATAGGCTAACGTTGAAGAAAAGTCAGAGTGCGATGCAGAAACTGGCAGCATCGTTAGCCTGTATATAGCCGTGACGACGTAGTAGATCGAGTCGACATCCAACTACTGGGTCATTGGTTGAGAATGAAGCTAAGTGACGAGCAGCCGTAAAGACTTTTTCTCGACGACCAGCTTCGAAGCCTTCAATCAGACGGCGAACAAGTCGTGCACACGTTGTAATTTAGCACCGGAGAAAGAGCGACAAACGTGGCCATCAAGACGGCTGGCTATTGGTCGGTAATAAACGGTCTGTCGACGCCATCTCGAGACGCGGTTAGTTAGGGTGCGTATCGTCAATAACTCGGCGACGCACGACGTCCGTGTAACGAGTGTCGTCGTTAAAATGGCCGACTGCAGCTGCTGCTAACGCACAGCGTCGACTTCACTGACTGACTGAAGGACCGAGCTCGCGCTTGCGTCACTCACGATGCTGCCGGCAGCTATTTCGGCACCAAATCGAGTCGCGATGAACCGGTCCGTCGCTGCGTGGCATCGTGTGGCCCAGTAACGATCTTTGCTTCTCTCGGCCGTCGTTACGACAGTTGCCGGGGCGTGCACCGAGAACGTCGTCAGACTGCGCTCGCTCGCTGGCTGGCTCGTTGCCTCGAGGAATCTATATCGATCTTGTCGGGAACCAGACGTCGACGGACGGTACGCCCTTGAACCGGTGCTCGTTCGCGATTAACCACCAACCGGAGAGCGTGCCGGAAACCTGATAAGTGTTGGCGGCGTCGCCTAGGGCAGGAAACCGCCGCCGACATCACCATTCCCTCTTCTGACGACCGTCTGTGCGTGCGTGTATGTGTGTGTATGGTTTCTCTTTGTTTCTGCCGTTCGTGCTTTCAAAGACACTCTTGAGTTTTGCGATTGCAACGCAGGGAAACGTCCTGCAGTCAGTAGCGTCATTACCGCGTGTGCATTTACTCACGCCGACGAATGGTCTACTCTATACGCAGTGATGTCGATTTCGCCGAATGTGGTCGTAATGTCTGCGACCGACTGCGGAAAATATTGTTCCCGAATGATGCGCACGGTTGTATTGGGCCTACGTCCTCGTACGCCCCTAGTGTTCTCCGTCCGACGAACTATAGGCCCAAGCGTCATTTCATTTCTGCGTTTCATGAATGGATGAGACAAGAAGACATCAACATGCCTTTCGATTAGAGACGGATAAGAGCAGATGCCTTTCCGTTGCTAATTTTTCCCATTACTGAAAGGTTCTTTCCATCCACGATTAATCTATATTTTCAATACCACGAGATGCCTTACACGGTGGACCACTATAAGCGTGCCGCTGTTATTTTTTTCGAATAGTTCCATGAAACATTGGCCGATTTCAATAATTTTTGACATGCAGCATCGCGAATAAACTCGACACAAATGACTGTAGGTTTGTCCATCTCACCCTAATACTGCTGCCACACTACCTTGTGAAATGCGTTGTTTGCTGGCCGTTACATTAACGTTGATAGCAGCTGAAATATTGGATTTTGTCTATTTTGTCATGTCTGAGCGAATAGCTTAGTTAACAGGACAGCTTGAGGTTTCATTTGAGGTTTCAATAAACGAACGTGTGCGTTGTTATAAGTTTCACTCTGAAATCTACCTGTTAGTCACAATTTACATCCGTTACAAACGACCGACAGACAACAGGCAGGCACCTCTACCAAAGGGCCAGATCTATAAGTCTGCAGCTTTACGGTCGGCCCGAAACCATGTTAATTTGCAGACTCACTGCAACGAGATACTTACAATGCATCGCTTCCGACGCTTCGGCGAAAATATTTAACTGTTACGCAATGGCGAAGTTGTTTCTGTGCGTTTAGGACGCAGGTGTTCATCTAGGCGTCCTTCCTGCGTTCACGGACCACTGTCGGCGTGCTGGCTGACCGACCAGTCGCATGATAAGATTAACTATCGACGAAATCTCATTTGCCACAACCGAATCGTTCGTCGCCATCGAAATTTCCATCGGCGTTCGCTGGTGTCGTAATGTAACAGTAACATGCAGCATAAACATTACAACACTGAAGGCCAGATTTTTCCAAACTTCAGCTGAACTCGACATTTTACCTTTTTACCCTTAGCTTTATTTGAATTATGAAATCACTTTCTTTCTGCACAATTTGTTTTTTCCTGCAAAATAACGCAGTCTAATGCAATACATCCTCGCCAGAACTGCCGAGGTGACAATTTTTTGCAATCAGATGCCGTATCTTAGGCCGACCAGGAAATAGTGGGTGCCGCGGTTTGGTTGCGTTGTTATATATATAACGCGGAAAATGATATTAGCAACCGCATATAATTGAGCCAGTAATTGAGCAGTTATTTGATTGTAATTCAAAGATTATTATATAATTAGCAGATCTGCGGATATATTGTGAGCGAAACGCAAAAATGAAGACTCAATTCGCTTCAAGCAGTCGCCATGTAAAAACGTCGTCATCGCTCCGTTGACGCGAGTTATCTCGGTGTTGTCCAAGAAGCCGCGGCGTAAACATTCAACAGACTTATGGCGGCATCTCGACCTGGCCGGAAAACGTCTGCAAGCGGTAAATTTGTCGCACGGCAAACTGACGTAAGACTCAGCTGCTAAGCGGATGCGCGAGATGACGTCGAGTTTCTCTCACCACGCGACGTCCGCAGAGCGTCGCATGCTGTCGGCCCAACAAGGCAGCGTCTGCAGTTTGTCTCCTCGTCGATTTGCTTACGACCGAACGCGTCCCGTCGCGTCGCAACATCATCGCAGCCGACAAAAGGAAGCGACGAGCAACGACAACGTGGACGCACGGACGCTTTATCGCCTGGTGCACGACCGCGGTCGGTCGTCACGTTGTCAGCCCCGATGTCACATTAAATAGTCCCCCCGTGAAAAATCCGCACAGAGAGAGATAATCACGGAGTTGATATGTCTCCCCTTTATTAAAGTATCGCCGGCCCCATAAAAAATCTCCCCATTATAGGATCGCCCTCTCCCCCCTCTCCGGGCAGGACGGATTTTTACCGGTAAATTGTCGGCCGTGGGAGACTTTTATGGGGGGGAGGCGATCCTATAATGGGACACCGGCCGGTAAAGTTGCCAGTCTCACGACGACGCGATCAAAGCAGCCAAGTCGACTGCATCGTCCCCGACCGCACGCGCGATTTCAGCCCTTCATGTCTTCCACTACGCTGCATTTACCTCCTCAATAAAATTATCAACGACCGTGAAAGGACATTCCGTCTTGTATGTTCCACGCGACCGAATCGAGTCGATTCCCGTATCTTTCGGCAGTTCATGGAAAGCGCTCCGTCGAAAGACGCGCTGCTGTTCATTGTCAATTTACCCATTATGCTGCTGCAATGCTGCACTGCTTATTTGTAAGCCTAGATAGTTCTATAATTATTTTATTACTAAAATTTGATTATCACGAACAGCTTCTAAACTGCAGTCGGTCAGCCAATCCAATGCGGCTATTTCATTGGATAAAATTCATCGGCAAGTGTTACGCTTAAACAGTTTGAAAGTTGAATAAGAAACAAAGTTTCTGGACTGCATACGACTATCGCCCAAATGATGAGAGATTTATGAATAAAAGAACTGTTTGTATATGAAACGGATTAAGAAACGCAGTTGACGACTTGTGTTGATCCACAAAGCAAATAACGCTTATTTCGCGATTGAGAAACAGTGATGAGTAGACCCTAGTTAGTGAGTGGTATTTGAAGCCAATTATCAATCGTTCGTGTAAGACAATAGTAAGAAAATACGTAAAAAATAAACTGAAATCAATATGGCATGCATGAGTGTGTGTGATCCAACGAACGTGACTTCAAGTATAACCGGAAATAAGCTATAAATGGCGATGCCATAGACAAAATAAGGTTATTAAACAAGATTAAACCGACATAATAACGTCTGGTGTAATATTTGTACCGAAACGAACTGCGTGGTCGACACAATCTAGACGAAACGGCACCCAAGAGAGCTGCTTCAAAGTACGGCGCTCTACTGACGGCGATAATTGACACGGACAGCGCAATTTGTTGCCTGCCCGATGCACAAGTCTCACGACCGATCGGTCATGATGCAGTATTGATGCGAATACATTTCTGATGGGCGGTCTTCACGGCTGGGTGTGGGAGAGATCATCGCGTTCTCGCCGGTATATCCCACGACACCGCGCTCTCCAATCGTCCGGAACAAACCGCGGCCTATACGAACGTACAGTTCAAGCATGTGGTTTACGCCACCGGCGTCCAAGGCTTAAGACGTGTGTCGGATTGTGGCGACCAGGACTGGCTGGGGGAGGCTGTAACGGGCGCGGTGATGCTGAAGCGGCATACGAATGTTACTCTTGCACGACAGACGGACGGACGGGCGGACGGGTGGACTGGCGAGCGACGACCCTGCAGCCTACGTACATCACGTGGTCTTTCATCGGTAAATGGCGTCGGCACGTAAACGTCGCCGCCTCCTGCACGCCCGTGACGATATTGACATATTTCCCGGGACGAACCCCGCTTCCACGACTACCGACCGACGGTGCGCCCGGGCCGGGGCGGGTCGCAGCCGTTCCGCGCGGGAAATCAGTTGGCCGCCGGCAAGATGGCGGGAGGGACGGGCGAAATGTCGAAAGATCATTCATACCGTATGACGCGGATAAGTAATTGATCGTATGCGCGGTGGCTACAGCAGCAAGTAGGCTACGTCATCAGTCGTTGGCCGTGGCCGGTCAGCGTCCATTCCCGTCCGTCGTCATATACGACATCACATGCACTGTAGGCAGCCTTCGTCATTCAATGTGGCGACGCTACCAACGACGTGGACGTCCTAAGACATGAATTTAGTGCATTGTACAGTGGAGACAGGCTTTGTTACTTAGCGCGCGACGTTATGTGCTACGTCGAGTAAGTCGTTAGGTTAGAAATAAGACTGGTTGGAAGCTGCTGCGATTTCACAGTTATCCACAATTCGCCGCGTTCTCAACACAGCGGACATAAACTTATTTAGCAACGTGACAACTTGACACTGCTCGGGACCAGCTGCAGACTGTCATCATTTTGTACTGATTTGTACAACGCAATACAATTTAAAGTGAAAAATGCCTATGACACCGCAGTCACTTTACAGTCAGCTGTGGAAAAAAGAAGAACAAGCGAGTCTTAAGTTGAGTCTTAAATGTTCACAAGCACTCTCAATACGTCACTTCTGATGGCAGACTATTCCAAGTTCTTGCTGCGGCAGGTTTTTCTGTAAAGGTTAAACTTACTGTTCTATTATTATGTCTCACTCTTGCTGCGGCGACATGGAACGCTCGGTCGCCGATAGTCGAGAGCCGTGTAAGTTGCAACTGCAGGTGAACTTCAGCGCTAAGACATCTAGCTAGGCCTATACCGGTACACGCATAATAGGGGCTTGTGGCATCCTGCCAAAATTACTGAAAGGGCAAAATCACGATTCATCCTGAGTTTAATCTGCGTTTTATTCCCGGTACATTGTGGCCCCCATGAACGGATCCTTACAGAGTCTCGATTACGCTACAACACTGACCTAAAGTGACGGTCAACTATACTGACATGACCTGAAAAAAACAAAAATTTCATTTTTGATTAGTTGATTACATGCTTTAATTTCTGTTTACTGACAACATAACAACTCAACCAGTTTTAGAGAGCGAAATGCTTCAAATGCACAAATTCTAGGGGTCACGGCTTTTCTTGTTCGGGTTTTGTTCCTATTGCGTCTCAGTAGCACTGTATTTGCAGTTTGCTCAGTGCAAGTTAATTCACTGTAACTTTTAGTCAAATTTTTGGCTACGACATTTTGAATAAAATGTGTTGCTCAATGTTACGTGTCACGAAACAGCCAGCTGTCATTTTTTTACTACTTTGGCAATGAAAAACATTAGGCCTACGTTGATTTCCGTACTTTATAAGATTAGGCCTATGTGTTTTTATTTATTGGAGGAGATCTTGATGGTAAGACAGTACTGTATATCAAAATCAAATCAAATCATTTATTTAGTTAAGCAAATACAATGAATACAAATACAAATGAATAATGAAAGAGCTTGAACAAGGGCACAAAGGACTGCAAGAGCCTCTTACATGAATTCTAAAAGAAAAAAAAGGAAAAAAACATACAAATAAGACAACACAATAAAACCAAGTTAAAACACAACTGTAAACCGAGCCAAGTCAAAATCATTTAGTCGAGCTTTGAACATTGCCAGGGATGTGGCTGCAACAATATTTTCTGGGAGAGCATTCCACATGTTGACAACCCGGT
>Ga0056128_1009755_pt1 | contig 12013 bp, 11 predicted proteins | sample WorMetLIZISLAND2_FD_71113 | JGI IMG/M metagenome (GOLD analysis project Ga0056128, IMG submission 71113) | Marine gutless worms symbiont microbial communities from Max Planck institute for Marine Microbiology, Germany - Olavius geniculatus... ...
TTTACCGTTGTTGGTCAGTCTTTCGTGAAAACAGCTGGAGATAGACTGACAGTTTGCGAACAGAAACTGCTATAGGTTTTCGCGCGTCTCGTGAGCTTTAGCTCAAATTTCTTGTTTTTTTCAAGAAAAGTAAGCTTTGAACACAGAATCTTTGCGCACACGAGTGGCAAGAAACATTGTGGATCGATTTCATTCTTTATCTTGAAATGTTCGTTCGTGAGTTTTGAAGTTGATAAAATAAAGGTTAAATTTCAGTGATTCTTGACATGCGAGGTGCGGATAAATTGACGAAATCATGACTTCTGCGATCTGCATGAATGAATGACCTACAGTAACAGTCGACGGTGATTAATGTAGGCTACCGTACACTTACATGCTCGTATAACCAGTCTTCCAAAAGAAGTTCAAATCCTTTAACAATTTAACTCTTTTTAGCTACCGACCAGCGGTACATTTAATCAGCTAAAAAATTTTTTTGTAGGTATCGCATTTGCATTTGGCTCACGAGATAATGCGGGAGTGGAAAAGGTTAAATGGAATCACGCCACATGGATTTGTAAAGGCAGCCAGTTCGTCGTTCTATCACTCTGTGTCCTAGTAAAACGATTTCTGCTGTTTTGGATGTGTGACTTGGTCACCCAGGTCGCCGAAATCTCTTACGCAAACCGAGTTATACCCAATGTTGTCCCAAATTTCGTTGCCATAACGACGGGGGTCGGTCAGGGATTCGATGGACCATCCCGGAAAACCCCCTATAGGCACAAAAATATTTTACTTATTTATTTATTTTAATATGTAATAAACACTCGTGACAAATGCGCGAGAACAATAACATAGAAAAACAGTGAAAGAAAAAAAAAACTACAAACATTAATAAGTTCACACAAAAGAAATACAAAAAAATACATGATGAACAGACTACAAATAAACAAACTAATAACAGTTGCTAAATAAATTTCTATTGATAAATGTCCGTTTGTGCAATTCAGATGTTACATGATCTATTAATAAACCATGACCTATATCTCTTAATCCATATTTATTATACTTAGCAACCGGTAATAGATGATGTAGACAATGATTATCATAAGTTGCTTTATAAAAAAGCTGGTCGTCATAGCTTGCCAATAGCTCTTCTACAGTAATGATGAACTTAACATATCCATACTTGAAAGCACGCTTAAACAAACTATTTTTCTGAGCAATTTGTGCCTTAACAAGGAAACTCTACCAAGATGAGATAGCATAAGTAATTTTGCTAACTATTATAGCATAAAAAACATTATGTAACATCTCTAAGCTAAGACCTTGACGTTTAAAGACCTTCAAGATATGTAGTCTTTGACTAGAGACAGTCATTATATGATTAAAGTGTATATCACAACTAAAGTTACTTTGTATATATATACGGAGTAATTTTGCTGATGTCACTCGCTCGATGTTTAATAAGAGAGGAAGATTAGAGTCGCAAAACCCGGCTTTATGATTGTAAAATATAAGTTCTTTGGTTTTGATTAAGTTAAGTTTGATTAAGTTATTAAGTTAAAATATCGCAAAAAAATTTTTACGTAAGCCGAGTTATAACCAATTTCGTCCCAAATTTTGTTGCCATAGCAACGGAGCTCAATATGGGTCAACCAGGGGTAAATATAAATGTCACCATTAATTAGGCCAACCTCGAAAACCATGTCCTAAAACCAAAAATTACGACTCTATCTTGCACACAACGGGAGTTATGACAGTTTAAAAAAATTTTAAATTTTCCCCATAGGCTCCATTGTAATTTTTTCGAATTTTTCGAATAAATAAGTCAAAAACTAAATTTTTATTTTTTAACATTAAAAATTAACTTTCTTGCGCAGAACGGCGTCATTTGACGTATTAAGCGTAAAAATCGGTCTAACGGACTCGCCTGTAGGCGAGTTGAAGAGCCAAAAAAGTGTAGTAAATTTCGAACAGGAGGGGTGTATATTTCACCAAAAAACTTGGGCTGATTGAGCCCAGTTTTTGTGGTAGGAATCCACGACGTAATCACGCCATTCAAATTTGGTGACGATCGGTTCAGGGGTTTTTCGTTGGCTGAGGATCAAGCTTTGCCCTTTTCCATAGATTTTGAAGGTCGTCCTTACAACACTCACACTATATCGTGTGAGGTGTGATTACACTACTAAGCATTCCATACATACTCGCAAGTTTCGCGGAGGTCGGTGTTGGTTATTTTCTCCATGATTTGTGTCTTGTTCAATCCCGAGTATTCGACAGCGACTTCCATGCCACATAGTTGGATGGCCGCGTTGCAACGTCTGACCAACACCGCACCTGCACGCCGAAACCAGTGATACTGCAACCGAACATTCTTTATTTTCAGAGAGAGAAACGTAATTAACTGTCGGCTATTGGCGCAGTGGCCGACGGTCGGAAGACTAAACTTTTGGCTTGCAACTGCTGAATTACTGAACTACTAGAATTACTTTGCAATTTATAAACTGGAAACTTTAACTCATAGTGTATCATGTTTTGTAAAACTAGTATTGTGTCCAATTAATGGAAATATAACAATTAAGTTAATTGAGTTTATGATGTACTTTTTAAGCTGGTACAAATTCAGATACATCTTGGACTCACTTTTAATCTATGCTTGCAACCTGTTAAATTGTTGCTAGCAGATGTCCGATTTTTTTTTTTGGGGGGGGGGCTAAAATGTACTTTATTCGATTTCGACTGCATCTTCGCCCCAAACTTCGCTGGCCCGTTGGGGGAGCTTACAGAGCTACCCCGTGCCCCCTAGCTGAATTTGAAACAGCTTACTCTAAAAGAGGAAAACGAAAATGGCAGGAGAGGAAAGGGTAGTTAGTTCAGTTGAGTTTATTTTTAATTTTTTAAACATCTGCTATCATTTATGGTAAATACAGATGAATAGCCTATACACCGTGTCCGAAAAAAATATCCTGAACATTATCGATTGTCACTTGACGAAGAGATATCCAATTTTAATAATTTTAGGTACGTTAATAAACGAATGGTCAGTTAACTGGCCATCAAATAACCGCTCAATATTCCACCTCACACAATGTCTGTTTCTGCATTACCTGGGGAAAGCAGAGCCAACGAAATGTGAGTTAAAATGAACAGAAATACGTCAAAAAGCATCCCCAACATTATCGATTGTGACTTTAAAAAGAATTGACAGATTTTAATAATTTTTGGTGCAAACATTTTTGACACTACTTGCCATCAAACAAACCGCTTTAGTTTCCACCTCACCAAATGTCTGTTTCCGCACTATCTTCGAAAAACCCTAACATGTGAAATAAAATAAAATACGCAATATATCGCTGGTTTTGCTTCCCCAGGTAGTGCAGAAGCAGACAATGCGTTCGGTGAAAAATTAGACAGTCATTTGATCGCCAGTTGCGTCTCAAATATTATTGTCAAAAAATACTCAAATCTGATAATCTTTCTTTATGTTACAATCGAACATGTCCAGGACGTTTTTTCCGGACATGGTGTATAAAAGTTGACTGACCGTTTGCCTGGCAGACCTCCTCATTCTCGTCGCTGTTGTCGCCACAGTCGTTGTCGCCGTCGCATAGCCACCTCTCGCTGATGCAGCGCCAGCCGTCGGCACACTGAAAGCCGTGAGGACCACATCTATCCGTAACCGTAGTCGCTGCATACAACACACGTCAGTGCATACAATGATAATATGTTAGCAAAATTTAAAGGCGCGTACAGAGCGACGTAACTGAACTGAACTGAACTGAACTGACATGTTTCAGTTTTTGACGAACTGACCAATGTGGGCAAGCAGTAATGCAATACAGTTAGCACCGTCGAACGACGTCAGTAGCTTACGTGACTAGGCGCACGTACGCGTCAGCCAATGACCAATGGGCTCGCACTGTGTGGTCAGTTCGTTAAAAGTAAACCGTGTCAGTTCCGTTTGTTTTATCTCAGTTCAGTTCAGTAACGTAGCTTTGTGCGCGCCTTAAAAGAGTCAGTGAGTGAGTAGGGTAGAACGTCCCACTTGAGAGAGAGACAAACAATGTGAAGATAAATGACTTTATCAAAGCGTAAATCAAAGTGTAGAATGTCATGATAGCGCTAAATCGATGCAACATGCTCTCATACAACAAAATAGTAACGTGGCAGTGGAAACAGCTAACAAGACTAGTAAGACAGTTGTCAAAATTCGAACTGGGTGCATCGCGCATGGACAAACTCTTCATAACCAAACATTTCGCATAAAACCGCGCGCTACGTCACACCGAAGAGTGATTTTTCATTAATATAGGCTATAAAAATCAAAATTGTCTACAGTAAAAACTTGGGAGTAGTCTACGTTATAAGCGAATAACTATATTTTTTACTTATATTTGCTACATTGCGATTAATTTTACTTTTTCATTATATTATATTTCGGCTAAATCAATTTATTTTCGTGATATTACTGTACTACGTCGTAAAATGCTGCAACTGCCGTTAGTTTAAAAAAAACTAGTAAATTCGGCCGTATTTCGCGCCGTTTCTAAAATACGCCAACTTATTGTCTGTCCAATGCAATGCATACCATTGGACAGAGTATAAAATCACTTTTGTGTCCGTGCGTCCTACATTTTTAAGCTATCTTCCTTCCACCTTCTCTTTCCTTTCCCCTTTCCCTTCCCCTTCTCCTTCCAATTTTCCTTCTCCTTTTCCTTTCCCTTCTTTTTCTCCATCCCCTTTTCCTTTCCTTTCCTTTCCCTTTTCCCTTGCCCTTTTTTCTTTTCTCGTTTCGCTTCCTCTTTTCCCTTCCTCTTTTCCTTCCCCTATCTCTTCCCCTTTTCCTTCTCTTTCCCCTTTCCTTTACCCTTCCCCCTTTCTTTTTTTCTTTTTTCCCCTTTCTTTTTTTTCCCTTTCCCTTTTTTCCCCTTTCTATTTCCCTTCGCTTTCCCTGTACTTTCCATTTCTTTTCTCCTTCCCCTTTCCCTTTCTTTTCCCCATCCTCTTTTTTGCCTTTCCCTTCTCCTTTCCAATTTTCTTCCCTTCCCTTTGCCTTCCATTCCTTTTCTACTTCCTCTTTCCTTTTCTTTTTTCCACTTTCTTTTTTCCTTTCTTCCCCTCTTCCGTCCTCTTTCTCTTTCTATTCTTCCATCTTTCTTTCTGTGTCTAGGTCCGTGCGTCCAATATTTAAAGCGCCATATCTCCATAACGGTGCAAGATGGACGCATGGTCACCATGGACCACGGATAGTAAGTCGACCCTCAAGAATCGAATTGTCACGTGACCGATGACGTCACGTGACCCCAAAAAGTCAAACTCGTAACCCCATTATGTTTGAGGCGCCATGTCTCCATAACGGCGCAAGACAAGCGCATAGTGACGATAGACCATTTATAGTGAATCGAATGGTCTCGTGACTGACAATGTCTATTGTTTAGTTAAAATAATAGAGAAAGATGAAAGGATCATTGCTGCTGTACAATTTGAAATTAAACTGTTTGATTTTTTTTTACCAGTCTAAACAGCTCACTGATTTTATTTATACGGACATATGCTGTAAACTGTCGAAATGCATTGGACAGACTTCGTGTTCGTATGAACATTATCTTTTTAGCTTTAAATCGCAAATTTTTGTATTCTTTTTTTGATACTTGTAGTAGCCAGCAGTTAAAATTGTGTGATTCTAGATTGCATTGTTTTAACACAATACAGCAGTACGACAGACACACACTAACACACAGACGCCTGTACGATAGCTAAGACGCGCTATAGCATTACATGCTGTCACGCGTAAAAAACAAACAGCACACATTTATTATATTATATTTCGGCAAAACCAATTTATTTCGGTGTTTTTGCTATCGTACGTGCTGCTGCCGTTAGCTTGAATTCACGGCTATTTTCTACAATACTAACTTCGTCGTTTAGCACGAGCCCAGGTCGTAGAGCAGGAGATGCTCAGGATGAGGAGCAATGACGTCACACTGATTTGCATCATCATCATCATCATCACCAGCAGCAGCAGCAGGAGCAAAAGTTGTGTTCACCGATGGTGCGATCACAACAGAGTGAAGCGTATCAGTTGAGTCTCCGGGTTATACAGGGTGGGCCAAAAAATGGCACAGTTTTTTGTATACCTCATAACTTCACCAAATATTAACCGATTTTCAAAATTCTTTCAATGTCAGAATCAGGAGACAATTTGTAATGACACTGTCACTACAGATCCCACCACACCTCAAATGTGTCACTACACTACCTCGTGAAATATCAGTTGACGCACTCAAGCCTGCAACGCTACTGACCGGTTGCGTGATCAACGTTGATCGAGCCTGGCATGTGGCCCCCAAACAACCCAGACTTAAATTTAGTTGATTATGCTGTTCGAGATGCCCTTCAACAGAGGGCCTATCAATTTTGACGATTCACGACAGTCAATTAGCTGAAAAAACCATTGTCGCCGAGTGGGGCAAAGTGCCTCAGCGTTTAGTTGATCGCGTCATTGGTCAGTGGCGTCACCGGTTTCGATGCGTCATCCAGCAGCAAAGCGGACACATTGGAAATTTGATGTGAAAACTGTAAAGATGTGATTTTTAGACAATAACTGAGACAACAAGCGCGTTGTATTTGTTGTTAATTTTTAAATGTGCTGTTACAAAAGTCGTCTTGTTTTAATTGTTATTTTTAAGACACTGACATTTCACAAGGTAGTGTAGTAACACACTTAGGGTGTGGTAGGATATATAGTAAAAGTTTTATTGCAAATTGTGTCCTGATTTTGACAGTGAAAGAATTTTGAAAATCGGTTAATATTTGGTGAAGTTATATGGTATACAAAAACTGTGCCATTTTTTGGCCCACCCTGTATATGGCCATCGCTTAGCCGCGTGATGGGCATTGATCCGTGTGGTTACTAGAGGGGCTCTGTCCCCAAAATTGGACGTTTACGCCACAGATTCCGCTCCATAACAGTAGGCCTATGTGTCTCATTATAAACTAAAACTAAGCTAAACTACACTGAACTAAACTAACATGAATGGTTTGCTTTTTTGACGAACTAGTCAATGGGCAAGCAGCAATGCATTGCAGTAGGCACCGTCGAACGGCGTCGGTGGTCTACGTGACTACGTTCGCCTTGCTTGCGCTTGTTCAGTTCGTCAAAAACTCAACTGTGTCAGTTAAGTTTAGTCCATTTACGTCGCTCTGTACGCGTCCAGAAGAACAAATTCTGTCACATTGCTATTTGCGTTTGTCTGTCCCAGCGTCGCTAAACCGGCAACCAACAGTGAAGATTTCGTGATTCTAGCTTGCACCGTTTTGACACAATACAGCAGCGTGACAGACACACACAGCGACACACACACGCCTTTGCGATAATTAAGACGCGTTATAGCGTTACATGCTGTCGAGCTTAAAAAACAAACCCCTTACATTCATTGAGACAAAAACTATAGTACAGTTTAGACTCTCGACACGCTTGTGCAATTGTTTCGTCCAGATTTTCAGATTTTATGCGTATTTTGCAAAATATCTTTTACGTTAAAATCTTTGTTACTATCTCTCACAATATATTTTGCAGTTTGCGCCCATTGTAGGCGTAAACTGCAAAATATACGGTGGGAAATGGTAACAAAAGCGCCCACTGCAGGCCGTTTTGAATGTATGCGGGTTTGTGGGCATCAACGTCTTGGTTATTAGTGGCCCGCATCTGTACCGCGGACAGTCATAATTACCTTGTTCTGGTGCACATCACCGTTGTTGAGCGGGTGTGAGCGGATGGAAATCGTCACGTCAGTCACCATCAATCATCACGATCATCCTAGTGGTTCATTTCTCACGAGTTTAATTATTTATTTACGAGTTTATTTATGGTGCGAATTATAAAATAAATAGCTGGAGGTTGATGTTTTGGCAGTTGAAATCCGTTTGCAATTGCAACTGTAATTTAGGCTAAACAGTATGATGTCAAGTTACATGACTTAGGCATACTGAATTTATCCATTGCTTCAGAATACAGTTTTTTAAAAAAGGGCCTACTTCAAATTTCTGCCAGTGAAAACTTTTTAGCTTAATGCTAAACTGTCGGGGGTTGGGAGTTGAACCTCAAGCCGTATTTTTTATAGTGTACCAATTAAACACAGTACCGGTACTATTTATTGGAAGTTAGTTATACTGGTCAAAAAAGCATCGAGTCGGAATCCCAACGGCTTCAAGTTTACATTATTTTCAGTGATCGGGATAGTTGGGTTTCTTCTGTCGCCTTTTGGTGGATTATGCCATGACGGAAGATCCGGAATAGCGGATTCAATACAGCAGATCGATAGCATTTATTGATCAGACCAATCCACAGTCCGGCACACCTCTAGTTGCTGCAGCTGCGCGCCCACATAGCGGCGGCGCGTGATGGAATTTGTTCCGCGACCTTGGCCGTTTATAAGCCTCCCGCCTATCCATGAAACCGCTCGCTTCCACGCGCTAGAGATGGGCAAACGCTGAAATTTGCTAAACGTTTAGAAAGTGATGTACTCGAGGGGTTCAACGACACATTGTGTTGGATGGGGGTTTCTTACCCCACTTGGAAAAGAAAATTTTGGGGTCGAGCTATTAAGCTTAAAGGTGCATTTGCCGACTTATGATTCACAAGGGTAGCAACGATCAGCGATATCGCGCCAATCCAAATTATTTTGTTCTGTTAGTATTACTGTTATTAAACGTTTAAACGCGGCCAGCTCTACACAGATCGCGTCTGAGGTGCCTCCTGTACGGTCGAGTAGTTTGCTTGATTGGCAGCCACGAATCCACGCACCACGGCCAGTCAGTCGCAGAACAGCGTTACCACGTTCAGGGGTTTTTCCACTAAATCTGGGATGTTATGGGGTCGTTTGGGTTTCTAGGTACTTTTGGGCCAAATGTGTCATGATCTGGTTTTTTGGTAAAATAGCATTCTTCGGCCGTAATTTATTATTTTGTTCAGACACTGACCTATATGATATTAAAACTATTTGTAATGATATTTTTGCAGTATTCACACTAATTAAGAAACAACATTATTATTGATAATTTCCCGCAAACGGGACATATTATATTAAATTATTACAGTCAGTTTAGCAAATAAAAACCAGCTAATAGTAGGCATGTAATTTTTACTGTGGTGACGTACTAAAATTAATGGCACAGGGTATTTATCCAGCAGCCGTCATGGACAGCTTTAGCCCGTACGTACGAGAACCGTACCGGCTAGAGTAGTGTTTTGCGGATGTACGACGAGCACCCGGATGCTCCAAGGATGCTCATCGTACCGCCGCAGACATACACCCTCACGGCAGCCGGCCAGCTGACGACCTCAACCCTAGTAGCTAGGATATCACGGGTAGCGCCTGTCGGCAAGTTGAATGCTTACCTCCAGTACACTCGAAATCATAACCAATGTTACAGGCTTAGTTTTCGTGTCCATTTATCGTTAAATAAATCTATAAAATACGCCAGCCTAGCCTTAATCCTAGTCCTAATCTTAACCCTAAATTTTAACCTTAATATTAACTTTGATTTTCCTATGCATAGCGCTAACGTTAGTGTGCGACGCGTCACCTGTCAAAGCTAATTGAATGTATGACTCGACAGCTTTGCGGAACCTCGTTTTCGTTCAACCGAGTAAATAGCCCAGGGGCTATTTATCCGGGTGCCGGATATATAGTCAGCACGGAAATTGACAGGCCTACACAATAGATTTCCAAAATTTAGTGTCCACTTTCTTGAATGATGACTATTAGTGTGAACGTTCAAACGGGTTAAAACAATCGCATTTGTACACATCAGCCATGAGATCGCATCGTGCTCAGACTCAACTATTGTGTCCCTGAAATTGTCTGGGGTTTTTCGTCCGAAAATCTGGGGTTTCCTCAAATCTTTCGTGGCAACGCTGTACAGAACTGGCCAGTCCGTCGGTCAGCCAGTTGTGCCAAGTCATCAAGCATATCGCTCGCCACCATCGACATTGTTTCTCCGGCCATCCATCCGGGCGCCTGGACGTTTGGTTGTATTAACACTGTCTCTGCGAGTGTCGCAACAGCTAGGCTACTGTGTAACTGCGCGCATCATCATTGTAGCCGATATCAGCGTTTTGCCGTACGTCGCCAATCGGTTCTTATTCGGTGCTACATAGGCCTACACGGACGTTTATTGACTCCATCTCTGGTTGCTGCGTAAAAAATTTGGTCGGTCAGAAAATGGTACGTAGAGTTTTCTTTCTGTACTGTTGTACACTGCGAATCGTAAAAACGTACAACCAACATTTTTTTTCGACCGATTTTTAAAATGCGTTCACTGGCACACTCCACGTGCAAAGTTTCCACAGAGTTTGCATATGAAAAAAGTTTTAAAATCGGTCGATTTTTGAGATATGGAACAAAATTTCTCTGGCACGTTTTTGTGGTTTGCGGGGGAGTTTGACAAAAAGCAGCTAAGCCGTGGTTCCACGTCAAAAAGTGTTGTCGGTCTTTTGAGAACAAATCGCAGAAGAATCGATCGCATAATGACTCACATGGTGAAAGCAAAACGTTTCCGCGACATTTTTGTCTTATATGTGACCAAGATTTTCTTCAACTTTGTGTGCGATTGTGATTAAATTTCGGATGGTTTGACTTTGATCTAACCCATCGTACACCCCTTGGCCAAACAAAGTAAGTAAGATTTACACGATCGAGCAAACATCGAGCTGGCTCGTCCAGCTAACATATAGCCAGCTCATCGAGCCAGCTGTTCGAGCCAGCTTGATCGTGTAAACAGGTTATAAAACAAATCAAGTGATATAGCAGCACCATAAGCACATTTGTGTTGGATTAATGCAGATAAACATTTTACGGTTAAAATAGCAACAGTACATTAACGTAATCATAAAGATCGTATTGCTTACGACCTTAACACGCGCATGCTAAATACACGACGCTGCCGTTGTCTAAAAGCGCGTACAGAGCGACGTAAATGAACTGAACTGGCATGGTTTAGCTTTGACGATATGACCAATGGGCAAGCAGTAATGCATTACAATGAGCACCGCCTGACGGCATTAGTGACTACGTGACTACGCGCACGTACGCGTCATGAATGACCAATGGGCTCCCCCTGCTCGCTCATTGGTCAGTCAGTTTGTCAAAAACTAAATCGTGTCAGTTCAGTTCAGTTACGTTGCTCCGTATGCGCCTTTAGAGTATAGATTAACACACCTTATCCGAATAGTATTTTTTCGCGCACGTTTATTTCATACTTTAGGGTAGCGTTTTTCAACTTTTAAGGACACCATACATCATTGAAAAGAAATAGGGACGGTAAGATCTTGTACTGTGAAGCTGTGACTTTATAGCTTGCTGGATGATATGGAATAAAATATTTTCAAATTCAAAAGGAAACGTTTTCTTAGCAGAGGGTCAGTCATCGTTATGGCCGATAGACCATGTACGCTACTTACTCGTAGGCAACGAACATTCGTTTGCTAATGGTTTCATTTAGCGATAGCAACGCACATGCGTATACCTCATTAACTGTTGCGGCACATCCTCTTCGTCAGCGAAAGCCCTATGTGTAGTTAACTCTAACGACATACTGGGCAACATTACACTGTGCGATTTGCTTGCTATAACGAACGCTACATACTGACTGATGAGGCTAATATAGGCCATCGCGATTATAGGCGGCCAATTCGTTACTTCCGTACTGTTGATATCGCTCTTGAGAAATATTGACGAAAACCCCGAGGCGTCAGTGAGAACTTTGCCTGTTTGCATTTCTGTAGCTCGTTATACGTTTATTAGCCGACCGTAATTAAGTAACGGTCGAGCTATTAGCATGGTTGTCGTCCGTCAGTCCGTCTGTCTCTCTGTAACGGATGTATCCTGGCCAACAGGTAGGTGATAGAGGAAAATGTTTCACACAAGTAATTAGCTGTGCGTTTTAGACTCGGGCCTGTAAAATTTTAACGATCTACTGCAAAGGGATTATTTCCAAATTTTTTTTTTTTGGGGGGGGGCGATTGTAT
>Ga0056128_1009756_pt1 | contig 12013 bp, 8 predicted proteins | sample WorMetLIZISLAND2_FD_71113 | JGI IMG/M metagenome (GOLD analysis project Ga0056128, IMG submission 71113) | Marine gutless worms symbiont microbial communities from Max Planck institute for Marine Microbiology, Germany - Olavius geniculatus... ...
TATAGACTTCTGAACATGACCGCCTACCGATTTTTTAGCATTAAAAAATGTTTAAGCTAAAAATGCTATTTAATTTTCAAAAACCGGTTACCACGTTACTGCCGATGACGTCACAGTGACACTTTGACAAACAGTAATTTATTTTGTTTATAAATTAGCACTAAGTTGTCGTTCTTTTCAAGCAATCGCTGGCTACCCACCGGATTCATCTTCCAGCAGGACAGCGCACCAGTACACACAGTGCGCAGCGCAGGAAACTGACTGCAGGTCAACTGTCTGGATTTCATCAGAAAAGACCAATGGCCTCTAAATTCGCCGAATGCAAAGTCAGTGGACTATCACATGTGGTGTGCAATGTTGGAGGCTTGCCGCAAGCTTAAAACAAAGCCAAAAACAATCGCGGAACTCAAGGAATCGCTTCAGGTTATTTGGAGCAACCTACCACAAGGACCGATCGACAAGACTGTGAAAGACTTCTCAAATTAAGCAACTGAAGGCTTGTGTTGGAGCTTGGAGCTGTCGGTGGGCACTTCGAACATTCACAGTGACAGTGAAATTTTGGCATCTGATCATTAGTCAACTGTGTTGTTTGACTTGTTTCAACGATGTTATTGAACTGGTGTTGTAGCTCGAACATTTTTTCACGCTGAAAAATCGCTAAGCAGTCATGTTAAAAAATCTATAACTTCGTCATTTTTCAATGGAATCAAATTTTATTTAGCATTTAGCCGTAGAACAATTTAGTAAATAAATCTGCAAATCTTCAGATTAAAATGCTAAACGGTGGCTGAGAAAACAGCGAAAAACTTTAGGGGGCTACTTTTTTTGCCGCACTCTGTATGTCTCTCCATCTCATTCTGTCTCTATCTTTGTCTGTCTGTCTGTTTATTAGGGAATGCCCGGGAACCCCGGAGTACAGGTGAACTGGCTGAACTAGTCCTGGAGCCAGACGCAGTGCGGATGAACGCGCTGATCATACGAGAAAGGATTCTCGGAGCTCTGCACCCGGACACTGCTTACTACGTGAGGTACCGGGGAGCAGTATACGCAGACTCCGGGGACTTTGCGCGATGTATTGTTCTGTGGACACACGCTGTCGACATGCAACGGACATATCTTGACCCACTCTCTGTAGCCACACAGGTACAATCGCTTATGGTGTCACAGTCTGTCTTATTGTTGGCGCACAAGCTGCGTGCTACAGGGTTAAGCAGTGTATCTGTGTGACTGCGTCTACTGTCTGTCCGCTGTAGACGTATTAACTCACAATGTAGGTCGCAGTGTGCAGAGTATGTTTGTGGGTTTGCATTGCTGGTTGCTAGCAGCTTTGCTTACCAGCTACCATGACAATGCCACTAGTAAGTACACAGCTACTACTACTAGAGCTGCTACTCTTTCTCGTGTACAGAGCAGTTTCTAGCCGACCGTAGTTAAGTAACGGTCAAGCTGTTGGCATGGTTGTTATCCATCTGTGTGTCTGTCTGTCCGTTTGTAACAGATGTACCCTGTCTAACAGGTAGGTCAGATAATTAGCTTTGTGTCGTAAATTCGGGCATGAAAAATTTCAGCCACTTAATCCAAGGAGAACATTTTCAAATTGGGGGTTGAATGGAGAGGGTATTAAATATGTGCGTGTTTCGACGGAAAACTGACCATATATTGGAAACGGTGAGAGATACGGCTAAAGTTACTGTTAATCACTAATAGGAAGTGGCATATGCTCTTTCAGATAAAATGAAAATCATCGACCTTGTATGACCTTGAAGGTGACAACCAGTACAGTCAGCTATCTTAGCGGCAGCTGGGCTTTTTGTCTGTCATTCGCGGAGCTCTTTGTGTTCATATTGGAGGAGATTGTTCTGCTGCTACATCTGCTGCTACGTCAGTTACTACTACTGCTGCTCCAGCTACTACTACAACTATTACCACAACTACTACAACTAAATGTACTAGTGTGTTTTGTGTTTACAGAGCAGTTTTCTGTCGTTCGCGGAGCTTTTCGTATTCATGCTGGAAGGTGGTCGTCGTCGGCGTTCGGTCGCTACGAACCCTCCATTATTTGATGATGTTCTGCGGATATTTGACCGCGCTGTGGAAGAGCTTGGGCGTGGTATGTCTGCTTCCGGCACCGGTCGTTTACAGGTCTGTACTTAGTAGCTGCAGTAGTAGTAGTAACTTAGTAGTCATAGTCGTCATCATCGTAATAGTAGCAACAACCGCCAGTGTTCGAATAAATGTGTCGCTCTGAATGCTCGTAAATGTTTTAAGATATTTTTGCTTTCATTATAAATTTTTTTTAACCCATTCATTATTGCTGTGCCAGGTTTATTGTGTTTAACAAGCATTGAACGTGTGTGTGTGAAATGGCAGCACTAGATTCAGAATATTTGCACACTTGAGATGAAGCATTTGGGATAAAATCATAGCAGATTCTGCATTAAGATTTGTGACATAAATTTGATGCATAAGAAACACACATACCATACATGTACCCTAAACTAATGTGGTGGGTTTAGTATATCGAGAAAAATAGGCCTAATAATTATGATTTTAGTGGGTTTTTATGTTGTGCTTTTTCGAATGTTTTTGTTGTTTATCAGGAGCAAGACAAGTCCTCGATCAGCCGATTCATTGTGATAATTGTACATCTGATCGCTCTGGCAGCTCGAGTTGCCAATACTACTACAAATAATGTGACTACAACACAAACAACTACAACAACAACCACTACTGCAGACTCCGGTCTTTTAAACTCGCGGAGATTGAAATCCGCAGTACAGTCAGTAATCCGGATGAATCCACGTGGATCATCTCGTCGGACTCCGCTCCACCTTGCATGCAGCTCTGACACCACGGACGTCGGACGATATCCGGTTGCAAGGTTTGCCATATATTCTCACTCACTTTGGGCTATGGAAAGGTTGGAAAATGTAGGTTTTTGGGACAAGTTTTTAGCATTTTTCCATTTTCAGTTTGAAAGAAGAACGGATACAAAGATACAACCAAGAAATTGGTAGAACATATCCTATACAACATTCTCCATGTCACATCAAAAATATGAACTTTTGAGGTTTTCAAGTTTTAAAAAAACTTAAAAGAAAGCATTGGTTTTTTTCAGCAAAGGAGCTGGCAAATATTTTAAAGTCCATGTTTTTCCTCTTCCAGAGACAGTGCTGTTGACCAAAGTTGGCATTCATCTGCCTACCCCATGTCCTGTCACTGGAACTAAATGCTTTACATCTTCTGTCCTGCACTACTGTCTTATAAATCACCTGTAATATTCTTCTATTTATTGTATAATCTCTCATTACAGTATCTTTCTGGTATTGCTTCAGTGATATGTTTAATAATTACCAGTATGTGTATTGTATATTTTATCATATTTTATGGTAATTTATTATACTGGACTTGAGTTGCATAGTTTAACATGACACATATGTAATCTAGCACTATTTGTGGGTATTTATTTACTTTCTAGGTTTCCGGATCCGGCGGCCATTCGGACACTCCTGGATGCTGGGGCAGACATCGATGCTTTCGACTCAGACCGGAACACACCTCTCCACCAGGCGGCCCGGTGTGGTAGTACTAGCGCGACTACTACAACAGCTAGGAATGAGGTCGTCCTACTACTACTGGAGCGTGGGGCACACCCGGACATCTGCAACTCACATGGGGAGATGCCACAGCAACTACTGCAGGATACTACGACAAATGCTACTACACTCCCGGTTGCCAGATACCAGACGCTGCAGTGCCTCGCTGCCCAGGCGATAAAAAAGCACAAAATTGAATATCACAGCCACGTGCCACGACGACTTGAAGCTTTCATACTTCTACACTAGGATACTACTACAGCTACGCGTTTACTACTGCAGTTGCTGGACACTGCTGCTGCTGCTGCTGTTTACTACTACATAGTTGTGATAAATGTTAGGGAAAAATAAGAAAACGTTTGCAAACGTGAATTATAAACATTACCCTCATATTATTTAGTTTGATATTGACTAAATAAGCTGTTGTGGTGCTGTTTTGAATACAAAATACGAGTGCTGTTCCATAAGTAAGTTACGAAACAGTGTCTTTCTGTTAGTTTTCCGAATAAAAAAATCCAAAAACAGATTCACACTGTTTTGCATCTTATTTGTGGGATGACCCTCATACTAATATTGGCAGCACTTTGAATCATTATTCAGTTATTTACATTTGCCATTATTTTCACACTTCCGTTTTAACATTTTTAGAAATGACATTGGAAAATTTAAAATGTTTGCAAACATTTGTTGCAACTATGACTGCTATTACTACTACCACTACTGTGGCACACTATTCACTAACTCAGCCATATGCCATGATGACTTTAGGCCTTTGCATTTCTGCACTAGGCCCCACCCCAACCCCATGCAGTCCACCAACGTGGGACATAAGGGGCCCATATTCGTCAGTGAGTGGTCCAAAACCACCTATGGGGGCCCAAAACCAAATTAGCATTCCCTTACCTCTGGATTTATACTTTAACCACTGACTTCAGCTGCTACTGGTTGTGCTATAACGCTAACACTGCACTCATGATAGTAACACAGCCTTGAATCAACAACCAGTTCCCACCACTTCTGCATCAACTTGAGGCTTTTACGCTAGTACACTACTATGCTTACACAATACCACTACAGGTACATGTGTTGACCATTAGTGCCCACAGCGAGTTTCATTTGTGCATGCCGCTTCCGTTTTTTTCTGCACTAGATTCAGTGATGTTTAGCCACCACAGTTTTTTGCCAGCTGTGGAATTTTAAGCTGGTACACATGAGTTGCTTGTATTAAGATAATTTTTATGTTTTCATGGAATTTTGCCAAATTCGGTACTGGCCAGTGATCACTGTTGTTTTCCAATTCAAATCTAAGATTCTTTGAGATGAAACTGCTGATCTTCATGAATGGGCAATCAGCAAAACTCCACTGCAACACAATAAATGTTTCCCTAACGAATGATTATCGAACGTCTGATACACCAAGTGACAGATGTTCTCATTCTTTAAGTAGTCAAAAAAGTCCCCACTTTACTTAACAAATAAAATGTCACGGAAATAGGAAAATTTGCCACATTGAACCTTAGTAGTTGACAGGCGCGCTTGCGGAACTTGGAAAAATTTGCTGCGGAAAGCTGTGATCCGCCCTGATGCTGCATTCTTGACTGCTATGACTTTAGGGTTGGTATGTATGTGATTGTTTTTGAAAGTAGAAAGCTGCATCAACCCAGTGGTGACATCTTGTGTGACTATCCTGTTAGGGTTGCACAGCCGTAAGGCATGTACGGAGTGGCAGATATGAACTGAGCTGGAATATATCAGTTCAGTTTATTTTATTACAGCTGCATTGCACAGATTCTACTAAGCAAAAGAACTGTGAGCCATCAGTTAATTTTGTGAACTTTACTAAAGGAATTCAGTTTATCTTTGTTGTTTCGTACGTGCCTTTGAACTGAACTGAAAATTGGCACACCTGATACTCTGGGGAACGTTCGCACCAATTTTGGCTCCTCTTTGCTTTTTTGTTTCCGAGTAACTATGGAACTTGTACAGGACAGACAGATGGACATGCAAGGCACCTAGTGTGGCCTACTGAGACAGACGTACAGTGACAGTGCCCATGTGAGTGTTATGCGGTAATGTGTCAGATAGGCAGACAGACTATCTACAAGGTGCAGCAAAAAAAGTGGACCCCTAAAGTTTTTCTCCATTTTCTCAGCAACTAGTGGGGATTTTAATATGAAATTTTACAGTTTTGTTTATTGAAACCTTCTACATCTAATTGCCAAGTAAAACATGATTCTGTTAAAAAACGACAAAGTTCTGGACTTTTAACATGACCGCCTACCGATTTTTCAGCGTTAAAAATGTTAAGCTAAAATGCTATTTAATTTTCAAAAACTGATTACACGTTACTGTCGATGACGTCACAGTGACGTTCTGATAAACAGTAATTTATATTGTTTATAAATTATTGTTTCTTTAAAGCAATCATTGGCTGCCGTTTCATCTTCCAGCAGAACAACGGGTCAGCACGCAGCGCGCAATGCCACACAGCTCACAGAACTGGCTGCGGCCCAGCTGTCAAGATATCACAAAAGACAAATGGCCTCCAAATTCGCCGAATATAAACCCAATGGACTATCACGTATGGGGTGCAATGTTGGAGGCCTACCGCAGGCTTAAAACAAAGCCAAAAACAAATGCTAAACTCAAGGAAGCACTTCAGGTTATCTGGGGCAACCTGCTACAGGGACCGATCGACAAGGCTGTGAAAGATTTCTCAAATAAGGCAACTTGAGGCTGGTGTTGTATCTTGGAGCTGGCGGTGAACACTGAACATTCACAGTGACAATGGAATTCTGGCATCTGATCATTATTTAACTGTGTTGTTTCAACGATGTTGTTAAATTGGTGTTGTAGCCGGAACATTTTTGAATGCTGAAAAATCGGTAGGTGGTCATGTTAAAAGGTCTGTAACTTCGTCGTTTTTTAACAGAATCACCTTTTACTTGGCAGTTAGATGTAGAAGGTTTTAGTAAATAAATCTGTAAAATTTTGAATTAAAATTCCGAACGGTTGCTGAGAAAAAGCGAAACACTTCAGGGGTCCAATTTTTTTGCCGCACCTTGTACAATAGCAATAGCATGCTTTCCACTGGTGTGTGGTAAAAACGCCAGTCTTATGTTGATGTAACGAAGTTTTTGACATTTATGTTTGCTGTTTGTTTGATTGCTGTTTGGGCTACTCGATAACATCTTTGGTCGCATCAACAAAGCTGGGCTCGGTTAGTACTTGGATGAGAAACTATTGGCAGACGGGTAAATAAACCATCTCACTATGTAATTAGCCATCCAGTTCAACTCAGCCTGGCGATCCCTCTGTGGGTAGTTGTTTGGCACAGTGAGTACCTGTGAAAGCTGTGGCATAAACAGGCATGCCATGTACTAGCTCCACATCTGTAGTCTTGCAGTGTAGACTGGTGTCTGGCTGAAAATGGAGATCACTACCCTATGGACGTTGTGGTTTGGGAAGGACTTTGCGATTTTTCCTGGTTTGTTGCTCAGATGTCTCGAGTCATAGTGCAGTCAGTCCAAAGGTATCTGTCTCCCCCCCTTGAACCATGGTATACATGTAAGTCCCTCTCTGTCTCTGTCTCTCCTCTTTACTTCCCCTTCTTTTCTTTGATTATTGGGTTGTATTTTGTAAGCATATTAAAAACCCACTCACGTGACTCATCAAGAACTTAACCAAATTGAAGTGTCTTGTACTCTTGTTCCACTATTAATGAAATATTATTATTTTAAACCTATAAATTTGCAATTTTCTGGATATTCATTTGATGTGGACAACATGTAACCGTATTTATTCTAATAACTTAATTTCTATGAATACTCCAAAACTCATCAAGTTGGGTTTAGTGCAAAAAAGCCAAAACCCATCCAGTTGGGCTTATTGCAACCTGGGTTTAATAAAGCCTGCTCGGTGGGGGTCTAGAGAACGTTGTGTTCACATTGCTGTGTGTGTGTTGCTTCGTTTAGTATAGGTTAGCCATTGCTCAAGGCTGCATGCATTTCAGAGCTGTACGAGATTGTCGGCTTGCTCATTGAATGTTATGTATTTCCGTTCACAGCTAACAGTGGCTAAACTAGGCCAGAACTCAGTTTCGGGGCCCCACAAAATTGCCACTGTGAGTTATGAGACCTCAAATTTCAGAAATTTCGGCCTTAACATCTTGGCCCTTGCATTTTGTACGGGTATTTAGGTGTGCGTATATTTGATTGAAAATTTTATTTTGCCATGGCGGCAGCAACACAACATGCAATTTATTTAAAGCAAATACAAAAAAACAGAACGTTTCTGGTCAGTTTTTGTTCTAGCGGTATAAATGAACTGTCTGTGTAGTTTTGCTGTTTGACGATGCATATGGATGAGATTTTCTGATAGGCCCCGAGTGAGTGATGGATCCCAAAACTACACCAAGTTTCGCATTTTTATGCGCGAAAACAGCTACTACATTCAGCGCATCTTAGCCATCGCAATTCCGTTTGTCCATCTGTTTGTGTGTCACACGGGTGGATCAGTCAAAAACGGTGCAAGCTAGGATCACCAAACCTTCACCGTTGGCTGCCTGAAAGACTCTAGTTTTAGGAACCGTAAAGCTTTTCCATAAATTCGAAGGGGTCACCTCGAACGAGGGCGCTAAATGAGAGGGGGGTGGGAAAATTTGCAATTTTTAGCCAATAAGTCGCTGTATCTCAATAATGGTGCGAGATAGGGCCTAAGTTACTCACTAATAGGAAGTCGTACACTGGCTCTCGATTGCCACCGAATTCAATGACCTTGGATGACCCTGAACGCTAAAATAGGGGTTTTAATGGATTTTTTGGCAATTTCGGGCTGTGACACAAGTCTATTTCATTCACAAGGTGGCGCCACGGAACTATCGTTATGCGATCCAAATAGAGAATTTGGTATTTGTATATTAACTTAGAGTGAACACCCCAATTTTCAGCTAAACTACTGAACCAGAACTGCTATAGGCTTTCGCGCGTCTCATGAGCATTAGCTCAAATTTCGTGTAATCTCTGAAACAATGTACACCATGTCCCCAAAAAGGATCTCCGACATAAAGTATGACCATATTTTGATAGTTTTTACGTGCAAGAGCTAGCATAGCACGTATTAGCTATGGTAATTCTGTCCGTCTGTCTGTCACAACCTGGTACCGTTTCGAGCCTGTGTGAGATAGAGACTTCAGGTTTTTACCATATGATAGCTTAGTGTGTCTAGTATTTCGTGACAAAATTTCATAACACTGGGTGAGGGGGTTTCTGGGAATGAGGGCGTGAAAGAGAGGCACCCCCTTTAAAAAGACGTTATTTTACTGTTATTGGCTTGTCTAGCGTGGAAATGGTTCCAGATAGGCACAGACATGCCGCTTTCATGACAAGCAGTGGCGACGACCTTCTTAGGAATGTCAACATCGATGACCTTGAATGACCTTGAACTCCAAAAGTGGCTGTTTTTAGTGATTTTTTGCATTTTTGGCTGCAGAAAAGTGAATTGCGACGAAATGGATGAAGATAGACCAGACCAAGATTACCTGCGAACAGGAACTGGTATATAGACTCTCGCGCATCTTATGAGCATTAGCTCGGACTTTTTGTTGATACTGATATTCCTGTCATAACTGGCCACCAAGTGACTATTTTGAGGATGTTTCATGATATTTTTGATGGTTCACTCCAATGCCCATTTTATACGTTTCCTTTTTCCCAGGTAGTGCAGAAGCACACATTGGTTGAGGTAGGAACTTGAACGGTCATTTGATGGCCAGTTGTCAGGAATATTTGTACCAAAAATTATTAAAAATGGGTAACCCTTCTTCCGGGTACTTACAATCAAGAGGTGAGTGAGTGAGTATGGTTTAACGTCCCGCCGAACACAGCATAGGTCATTTCGGGGACGGCCTTTCTGGCAGGATTGCACATACACATAATAACAGAACAAAAAGTTAAACCTTTACAGAAAGTTTAACCTTTATGAAACAAAACACAAAAAAACCTAAACCTAAAATAAGATCTGCCGATTATAATTGTGCATATGTAACGGTAATGGCAGTTTTAATGTAATATAATTTTCTCTGTTTTTTCCTCCATACAGTGATTAATCTCAGAATGCTGTTTATTGGAGGGCAGGGGAATGTTGGGGATCCTTTTTTGGACACAGTGTATCTGTCTGACCTGTACACCAGTTGTTACTATGTGCATGCCGGCTCAGGCTGTAATTCGATCGTTAGTACATAGCAGTTTGTTGATTTTTTGATTTGGCGATGATTACTGCATTGAAAGTAACGAACAAACAGTCTGTGAACAGCACCAATCATTACGCTACACGTTTAACATCCGTGCACATTTCATTGCCATCATGAGTACTCCCACGCACCATGCAAACCAAGTCACTCACGCCTAGACAAAGTATAGGAACTGCAGAATACCGCGAACAATAGAACATAGATGTACATAGAGGTGTCTATCCCTCTCGCCCTTAATCCGTCGGAGCAAGTTTCCCTGTCCATTTTCCCATACCTGTAAGCTCGTTCTTTACGGTGAAGCCCCGCAGTCGCCTTTGATCATTGTTCATTTTGGATGTGAAAATACATCCGCATACAATAGAAAACTTGAAGCTGGAGAAAAGGTTGATAATGGCTTTAACTCGTAAATTATAACAAAAAACTTTCTCGTTACTTTTGTGATCTTCTTATCGTTTGCTCCAAGATGAGGCTCTGATGTAGGCGCCGCTGCCGTATACGATCACAGTTTAACTGCCACCCGACAGGTGAACGCGTCCTACCTTAACCTCAGCCAGTAGACTACTTGATTTACCTCCCCTGGAGGGATGAAAGGCTGAGTTGGCCTTGGTGGTTAGTTATGTGCTGAGATGGTTTACCTGTCCGCAGACAGTCGCCCATCCAACTGGTAACCACTTGATAGCGACCCGACTGAGAGTCAAATCCATGACTTTTTGATCGCAAGTGCAACGCGTTAACCCTTACGTCATCAGTCTAATACTAATTTAAGTGTAAACAATGCGTTACAATATTACCGACGCACTGATGTCAGCATACCAGGGATGGATTCGAGGCCAGCATTTTCAAGGCCAAGGCCAATGGTCCTCGAGGACTTGAATGCCAAGGCCACAAATGAGTGAGTACGTAGGCTAAAGTAAGTAGGCCTATGACAGTTTTATACTGCGCATCAGAAGCCATCTTACCTCAATCAACCCGTGTTGAACCGTTTAATGGTCAGACAAACATAGTTTTAGTGTTTCAGCTATATGATAGGGCCTACGAACACAAAAGCACATTGCACAGAGCACATTTATTACAAGTGGCCAAGGCCAGTGATCTTCGAGGTCACGGTCAGACCTTTTGAAGGCCAAGGCTGCAATTTTTTTGTCCTCGAGGTGAAGGACAGTTTTTGAGGACGGCATCCCTGTAGCATGCAATATCTAGCATGCAGCCTCATCACTTATAAGCTATTTCTGCCGTTTGTTTGCAGCGCTCTATAATGTACAGGGTGGCGCATAAAGAAGTGGAACATAACGTGCTTTATGTGAATCGAGCAATCGGATAGTTTTTCATGATTTTCCAAGCCCTAGAAGCTAGAAAATCTTGGAAAGTCCTAGTAAATGAGAATCGTGGATAGTTGATGAATTTACTTTGGTTTAAAGTGAACAACGCGTGTCACTATGTAGTGCTTACTTGCTGAAATTTCCCCGAGAAGGTCCTGAAAACGTTTTGTCGGTCCTGGAAAAAAAGGCCTACTCGATTTTTGGTCAGTGAGTGTGTGAACTCTGTTCACTGTACCGATGAGTCTAGTCGTTTACGTATAACAGTCCCGATTGCTGGATCCTTCTAGAGCATGTATGTTTTATTTTTTTATGTGCCACCTTATATATCATGCCTCACTGTACAACAATGCATTCTAGGCATAGATAGTGCTCACTGAACTGGTCCTAATTTATGTCTACATATCACCAAAATTTGACGCACACTGCATCGTTGTATACAGGGTGCGGCAGCAAAAAGTGGACCCCTAAAGTTTTTCTCTGTTTTCTCAGCAATCGTTTATAATTTTAATTTTAAATTTTACAGATATATTTAGCAAAACCTTCTACATCCAACTGCGAAGTAAAATTTGACTCTGTTGAAAAAAGACGAAGTTACAGACTTTTTAACATGACCGCTTACCGATTTTTCAGCATTCAAAAATGTTCCGGTTACAACACCAATTTAATAACATAGTTGAAACAAAACAGCTAAACAATGATCAAATGCCAGAATTCCATTGTCACTGCGGATGTTCGAAGTGTTCACCACCAGCTCTAAGCAACAACACCAGCCTCCAGTCGCCTTATTTGAGAAATCTTTTACAGCCTTGTCGAGCGGTCCGTGTGGCAGGTTATCCCAGATAACCTGA
>Ga0056128_1009757_pt1 | contig 12012 bp, 10 predicted proteins | sample WorMetLIZISLAND2_FD_71113 | JGI IMG/M metagenome (GOLD analysis project Ga0056128, IMG submission 71113) | Marine gutless worms symbiont microbial communities from Max Planck institute for Marine Microbiology, Germany - Olavius geniculatus... ...
ATTGCGACGAAATGGCTGGAGATAGACCAGGACAACCTGCGTATGAAATTTTCAGCATTCAACGTGGATTTTAGCTGTCCAAGTCCCGACCCCCTAGGTTCAAGGAGGCCGGCGCAGGCGAGCGTCAAACACAGCTACCCTCCTAAAAAGTGGTTATTTCACCGCTATTATCGCGTGTAGCGTGAACCTGGTTGCAGATAGGCACAGACATGCTGCTTATCATAACAAGCACTGGTGACAGGCTTTTTAAATTTATCAACATCGATGACCATAAATGACCTTGAACCCTGAAAATATTGACTTAACGTGATTTTTTTGGCGATTTTTTTAGCTACTAAAGAGTGAATTACGACGAAATGGATGGAGATAGACTAAGATTACCTGCGAACAGGAACTGCTATAGGCTTTCGCGCGTCTCGTGAGCTTTGCTCAAATTACTTGTTTAAACTGGTCAAAAGAAAAACAAATCCCGCGGAGAGAATGCTTTTCATCCTCAGTTAAAGCACGATACCGATGTTTATGTAAACGAATTTGCGAAACACACATAGGAAACATTTATGTGATCTCACCAGGGTTTGCATGAAATACATCGTGCATAACTTCTGTAACTTTTTCAACCTCACACTGGTACTTTCTGCACACGTTTTATTGCTACTTTGCTGTTGCTTTGTATTGTTGGTCGTTGTTTCTCATACATATACTTCTCTGCTCAACGGATGAGCAAATCAGTCGCTATGCAACTTTGTGAGATGCGAGCGAGCGCGCGATTTTGAGTTTATGTATTTTCAGTTCAACGAGCGATACACACGAAAAGCCATAAACGACACAGGTCGGCAACTGAAAGAGCAGCAGATTAGCCAGGTCTATTAGCGTCTAGCCTGCAGGCACAGCGGTGATGCGCACGAATTCAGATTTCAACTACGATGTTATTCGTGAGAGCACCTAACGCCGAAAAGGACCCGTAAATTGGCAACGTCACGGCTACTCAGCGCGCGGCCATTTTATGTCCATCACCGCTGACCTTTCTGAGATTTCTTCGGCTTATGGTTCGCGGAGTTGTAATTGGTCGACAATAGACATCGTCATCATCATCATCGTCGTCATCGTCATTGCTTTGGTGATAGTCGGTCACAGAACGAGCAAATATTTTCAACTTTTTTATTCTTTTTGAATGGACGCTGTGTTTGTTTACAGCGTTAATAAGGATAATTTTTTTGACCAGTCTCCACTGACGACAATTAACGTAGCCTATAAACATTATATGTCGCTGTTGACCGCAACATACAGTTAAAACTTGACGAATTAAAAAAGCTAAAAATCAAAAAATTAAAACATTCTTTGTACAGTACGAGAAATTCTTGGTTGTATTACTGCTGCGTACGTTAGTTTTTAATCGGCAATTTAAGTACAATTTTGGCTTTTCTTACTTAAATGACACGCAGTTTTATTGAGGTGTAATTTATATACTGTACTTGTGTTGTACTTGTGTTATTAAAATAAACAATGAATAAAATATTAAAGTACATATTAACATGAAGTTCAGCTGTCGCTAAGATAGCCGATCGTATATACTGGTTGTCAGTGACCATCAAGGTCATCCAAGGTCCATGATTTTCATTTTCTTTGAAAGGAAATATGCGATTTTCTATTACTAATCAATAACAACCTCGGCCCTTAATCTTACCGTTTAACCACAATAACGCGTACTGAACTTTAAAGTCATCTAAGGTCAATGATTTTATGTCATTTGAAAGCTAATATGTTACCTTCTATTAGTGATAAATAATAACCTTGGTTCTATTTCTCACCGTTTTCGAGAGTTTCCGTTGAAAACCGCACATTTTTCCTACCCCCTCCAAATTTGAAAATGTTTTCCTTGCACTAGATCGCTAAAATTTTGCATGCTTAGGTTTAAGGATCATGGTTAATTATTTGTATAATAAAGTATACGACTTAACGCTTAGCTACAATACATCTGTTACAAACGGTCAGACGGACAGACAACAATTATGTCATAAGCTTGACCGTTACTTTAATACAGTCGGCTAAAAATCTTAATGCACTGTGAAATAGCAGCAGATAAAATAATAACAACAATTAAAAACGAAAAAAAGAAAAGCTTTCTGTTAAATTCAACTAATTAAAAACTGTAGAAGATAGCTTAGTCTTGGCATAACTATGGGGCAGTCAGAATATCCGGTCAGACAGTAATCGGACGAACGGACGGACAGACTGTTATGATTACTGATGCGGCTTAACGGGACGGCTTCATAATAAATAGGCTTATAGTAATACAATTTCCCATGTCGAATGTGATTAATGACACCACAAACGAGAATTATGGGCTTTTATAGCTGGATTTTAGTCAAACATGTTGGAAAGGTAATGGTGTAAAACAGCTATTGCTTTGACAAATATTTGCGACTTTTTTGCAGCATAGGTCTGCATTTTTCGGTCAGAAACTGAATATTGATTTATTTCTTCATTTTGTAAACTGACAGACAATTTAAATCAAATAACATTTTTGTTAATTTTTTTTATTTTGATTACATGTTGCTCTGTCGTCCAGTGTTCAGAAAAAATGTAAAATGTAAAATTGCACAGTCGTTTGTCACGAACAGAGGATCTGGGATTCGACGAAACGGGAAAAAAATTAAGCACTCGGCAAGCCAATCGTTTTTCACTCTCCGCAGCTAAGCCCTAAGCTAAGGTCCTAAGTCAATTTGCACACAGACGATTGACGAAATGTTCCAAGCAAAGCTAAAGCATCGTGCGTTAGGCATCAGCTGCTTCGGGGCAACAATTGTCGTCGACAGATTAGCCTCATTTGTAGACCGCATGCACGAAGCATCACAGAGTTTCGCGGATTAGCACGCAATGCCCAGCACTCTCTGTAACTTCTTTAACCTCAAAATATTACATCCGGTCTTGTGTTGTTCTGTGTAGGCCTACGTTTTCTTGCTGTAGATTTTTTCAGGCTCGAGAATCGCGATTGTTTTTTTGCTTTTCTTTAGTTTTCGATTTTTTACAGATTTGCTCAACAACAAGTACAACAGTTAGTATGCCATCTAAGTAAATAAGTCAGTCAGTTTTATTTTTAGTAACGAAATTACGGCTCGATTACACAATAAATACAATATATAAGGTCCAGAAATGTCATTATACAATAAAATATAGAAAGTGCAAAATATGCAATAAAATTTATAAATCCTAGGCAATAACGTACGGCAGGCGGTGAAACAACAAACTAATAATATCAGAACGACATAAAAAGTAGCTCCTGTTAATATACAGGAAAACAAACGACGTAGGCCTACGTCCGAAGACTGACATGCACTACTATAGGGGCCTACGTATATGCTATTCACAGGCTAATTACTATCTGCGAAGCCGTATTTGAGACTGACATCTGATGTGATTCTGTGATTGAACAGGAAAGCTGGCGTGCTTGCATTGGAAAACAGTAACGCAAACACCAACAGCTAAGGGATAAGTTTATTATAGACCATGAACAGACATGATTGGCCACATACGAAGCCACTTACATTAACTTACATTAACATTAAGCCACTAACATTACATTACATTATAAATGTATAAAACATAAGTTTATACACTTGTTAACGGCAATATTTAAGGACTTCCAGATCGAAAACAGCAAAAATTACAAAAAGTGATATTATTAGCATCGCATTGACTGCATGTCAATGTGCTGCTGAATAATATCACCTTTTGTAATTTTAGCTGTTTTCGATCTGCAAGCCCTTAAATGTTGCCGTTAACAAGTGTATACCTATGTTTTGTTCATTTATATTTGCTGTTTTATTAGTAAAATAACGTTTTCCTACAGTTGATCAGTTACTGATATATCTGGCCATTGATATTTTACAATCACGATCTTGACCGTTTGGGGCATGTGACATTCATATGGCAACAAGATCGGTTGTGATGGAATTAGATTGGCCACATTCAATAGCCTGTTCCCTAAAACCTCCCACTGAACGCAGAGATCTTGGATATATTTTTTACAGAATCCGAATTGTAGCCCTTTTTGTCTCAAATTTCGTTGCCGTGGCAACAAGGGTCGGTCGGGGTTAAATTTTGTTGGCAGCATTCAATGGCTCAACTTCGAAAACCCCCTTATATAGGCGCAAAGATCTCGCAGATATCTCTAGCAGAAGCCGAGTTATAGCCTATTTTGTCTTAAATTTCGTTGCCATGGCAACTACGAAAAGTCCGGGGTAAATTTAAATAACATTGTTAGATTGGTCATTCCCAAAAACCACAACCTAGAACCAAAAATTACGACTTTATCTTATACACAGCCAAAGTTATGACTGTTTAAAGAATTGTTCGATTTTCCCCATAAGGCTTTTAAGCGTCATTGTAATTTGTTATAATTTTTTGAATAAATACGTTAAATATTAATTTCCAATTTTTTTAACCCACAAAAGGCACATTCGTCGTTTGAGCCATCGCACGCAAAAATCCGCTGAGGGGTCTGACCTGTAGGTAAGTTTCTGTAAAAAGGTATATGTACAGCTAGAAAAAAAACTCTACGTATATTTCACCTATTTGCCGAGATGTCTTTTTGATCAGACTTACATAAAAGTTTACATGAGGGGTCATCTAGCCAACATAATCAACCGTGCCAAATTTTATCTTAATCATATCAGGGGTTTTGATTCTGTGGGGGTCGAATTTTTCTTTTTCCCATAGGAAAGAGAAGTCGCCGTTAACACATGGCTTGAACAACCGTTTAGCCTGTGATTTCAACGCCTTCGATTCGGCGAGTTTCTCGCCGACATTGTGCGCTTTATAAATTAAATTTACTTATTTACTTACTTACTTACGGTCAACTTAGCCGTTTCCAAACCTAACGAATAATCCCGCTTTACATGCGGAGTATTGCGGTTCTTCTCAGCTACAGTGTCACTTACTGAATTTTCCATAAACGTACATTAGATAATAATTGTTATTTGCGCTAGATAACTAACGCAAATGCTAATTCTTTGTTAGTATGTTGTCACAGATTAATTACTTACACGTTTAGTAAGTGCTGTCGCAAACTTATCGCAGTGAAGTTAATTTAAAATGGCGCCAGAAACACCCAAAAACAGCCGCCAAAAATTAATCTGTCAACCAGAAATACCTCCTGGATGACCATCTAAACATAAATTAACGTCTGAGGTTATGCACATTAAAAGCTGTAGTGCCAAAAGCTAATAAGCTGTATACAGCTAAACATTAAAATTGTACAAGGTAATGCAAAGACAGATTTGAGGAAATGTAGTTAGATTTATCCAAACTTCTTCGATGCGGTGCATCTGCAAATAAAGAGTAAAAAAATTACAAAAAATTGCATAAGTTGACAAGCTTAATACGAAAAGCATAGTAACTTTTTATCTGTTACGCGGCGTATATCTAATATTTTTAACCGTTTCAAAGAGAAAGAAAGAAAAAAACTGTTCTTCATCCGAGTTCTTTCTCTGTGGCATTTACTATTCATATCGCGGTTGTCGATTTTGCTAACCGCTAGATCCGCATCTCTTGTCGTTCGATAGCCGACACGTTCACCTTACATACTACCCGCCAGGGAAACGGACATAGCCTACGAACGTCTCCCATGAATACTGTGATAATGCTATCGAAAACTGATATACACGTACATACGCGTATAGCGAATGACAGTGGACGTATTTTAGCATCCATAAAAAACAGTTGTTGACGTGTCCGACGACAAACGCATATACATGTATGTTGAGCAAATAAACGCATTTTGCGACGACACTGATGATAATAAATGAAGATAATGGCGCGCTGGTAGAATCGTTATGTTTGGATGGCGATATGTCCGGGGAATTATATTCCGGATTACATCGTAAATTACCAGGAGTGGGCCCGCAAGCATTTAGTTTGATACCCTATACTTGTAGGCGGGTTAGGGATTTAATTCCCAGTTTTCTTAGGCAGGCACTTTGTTATCACACGCGCTACTGTCAGTTGTTTTAGCGTACGATATGCATTATCATTATCATGATTATAACTTATTATGATTTATTGAATTTCATTTTTTCTTAGTTGTGATACTATAAAACACAGAGGCGGATAAATGCGTGCAGTATACGAGACATAGCTAAAAGTGAACACGTGACCCTGTTGCTGCATGGCAAAGTGACCGCCGAATGGCTGGAGCGCTCTCAGGAATACTCCTCCGATGTATCGTTTAATAGCCCGTCCAGTCGTTTGCTTGTCCGTGGTGGATAACCGTCGGCGACACTGAAGAGCACAGCGCAGGACAGACAGGGCATTAACTGTCCAGAAAACGTAGGGGCCACTGGGGACTTGCTGGAGGCGAATTCAGACGTAAACAATAAATAAGGAGTCACAAAATGACACGCAAAGTCTTCCGGTTCGCCGCTATGATATTTCTGATAAAATCATGTCTTTCTTTGATTCACACTGGAAATGGACAAAATTTACCATTTTAGCAATTTTAAAATAGCTAACATTTCTGTATATTTTATGTAAAATGTACGTTGAGAGATGAAAAAAATTGCTGGCATCTTTTTTCGTTTTATGTGCTAAAAGATTGCTGGTTATAGAGTCCTACAGTACGTTGGCGCTCAAGACGTCTGGAGTCCATAGCCTAGTGTGTCATGGGGTTTTGTGTGAATTTTGTTTACGGCATGCACCCCGTGTGTCCAAAAGGAAACATTAGTTCAACATGCTGTTGTCCGTATTTTTGGCAAAATGTTGACCGTCAGTTTTGTGCACGACGTCTCTTCTAATGCTTCAAACCAAGGTCGCAGCGTGTAATCCGTATGAATGATATATGGCTTACTGGACGATAATTTTTGTGTCTGATCACAGCTTATCTCTTGCAGCTGCTGCTTATCTGTAATGGACACATTGTCTTCGGTCTTTGTTGAAGTTTGTTTGGTGCGCCTTTTGTGTAATCTACTAATATTTCACAAAGTAGTTTGTCAACGTGTATGGAGTCTGTTGATTATTTTATTGTAAATTTACTTCTGACTTAGCCAGTAAACGAACTTCAAAAGTCGGTTAGTATTTATAAGCATATAGGGTTTTACTGAATCAATACGCATGCATAAAGACGAATGAATGGATAAATAAACTTTAAATAAACTAAAAAATACACACATTGTTTTGTAAATCTAGAATAATATTTTTTTTCATTGTCGCGCCGTCAGTAGCATGTGAGGCTCTATGGCTATTAGTTTTTCATAACCGTTAAAATTTATCTCAATTACAACACGTACATGTATGTAGCTTACGCTATCAGACCTTGGGTGATTTCACGTCACCACTGAACGATATGCTATAAAGAATAATGGAGCCTCAAAGTGTGGGGTCTATGATCTTGACTTTTTGGAAAACGACCGGAAAATTGCTCCACACTTTACAATTTATTTTCCCCGCGGTGTAGCTTGTCTGCTTGTAATCGGGTAATCGTTCTCAGAACGGATATAACTATAAACTTCGCACGACTGTAAAATCTGCGGGATCATAAGATAGCGGTGGGCGATCTCGTTAAGGTCAAGGTCGCGGTTAGGGTTAATGTAAGGATTAACCTTAATCCTAACCTTAACATTAACTCTCGACCCGTTGATCGTTCAGCGAACGTACACGATCATGAGATCTCACAGAGCGATCTTACGATCTCTCAGATTTGATGATCGCGGCAACATACATACAATTTTTGTTTTTCCCTTGGCGAGCTTCTGCATTGTAGTTATTGTGCGTCGAAACGACTGCCTGGAAATCCGCATTATAGTTCACTCTATGATTTCAGCCTGCAGTGTTGATGGCTTCTAGGTTACAGACGCTGATGCATTTCTACCAACTTGAGTCCCTTATAGTAAATGGTCGCTGACGTGAGCGATAGCCATGAAGCATTAGTACCAGACAGACAGACGGACAGCCAGACAAGCGATAGACACACTGTCGCAAATGTCAGCTGGCAGGAACAAGGAACGCACACCCCGGTGACCCATCACGTAACTAAACGTTTTCTATAGCTGCCCGCCAGCCGTACGTCTATCTATGTGTATGTCTGTCGGTCTCCAGACGTGACCAAGGGACTAAACGACTCCCCATTCGACTACCACTGCGGCACTTGGCTCCGGTAACAAATTCCTACTTTTCGCTTACTTTATTGATGTAGTATCGGTACCCACTCCATTCGTGTTGATGATCTTTTACGCTGCCAACGACCAAGGTTGCATAACAAAAGCTGTGCGCTCTGGGATCCGGGGACTCGGACACATTCTCTGTATGTTTGCTCGTGTTTCTTTTAAACAGATGTTGTTGTGGGTGTTAAAATTTGATTATTTAAGCGTGTGGGTGCTTTATGTTTATTGTCTTACTTTATAGCCAACCGTGTCCGTTTATTTGTAACGGATGTACCGCTTGCCTTAAGGGAAATTTTTTATACGAATGATTAGCTATGTGTCTTAAACCCAGATATGCAAAATTTTAATGATCTATGCAAAGGGAACATTTTAAATGCGGGGTTAAATGGAAGAGAGTAAAAAATGTGCGTTTTTTTACGGAAAACTGGTTATGATACGGAAACGGTGAGAGATAAGGCCAAGGTGAATGAATACTAATCACCAATAGAAAGTGTCATACGACCTTTCAGATAAAATGAAAATCATCGACCTTGGATGATCTTGAAGGTCACTGACAACCAGTACGGTTGGCTAAAAGCCCTAGTGGCGTCATGGCAAAAAGGCTAAGGAAAGGGGGCAATATTGTCCCCTTTTAAATTTTTGGCTGTCGAAAAGTTGTCGAAAAAAATTGTTGTTGTCAAAAAACTTTTTGTCCAAAATGCAAAATTTGGAGCTGAAACCCCATTTCAAAAACTTTAAAGACAAAATTAATATTTGAGTACCCATAATCCGAAATTTGTCTGCCGTTTGTCGGAAAATGGTTACTTTCCATCCGGTTTACTTTGTTTAACCCATTACGCCATTGGAAGGGCGTAGTTAAACCGTCAAATAGGCTTAATAATGTTGGAAATTGTTCTAAAACATTTAAAAAGTGATGAAGTGCTGAATAGTGCACGTTTGAAACGTTTTGTAACATTATCTCTGACATAATATATAGAAACCACGGCCTAACAGATACCGTCAAAAATAGCGCTTTGATTGCCAGTAAAACTAGCAGTTAACCATATGTCGCAGGCCGGTAGCCAAAGGGAGTTTGGTAAGTTTGATCAAATACCCCATCAGCTTGAGCCAGGAAAAGTTGCATAAAAATATAACCTAAAACTTGACCACCAGGTGCGATTGTCGACGTATTGGGTCCACAGCGCTTCCCAGACCTTTTTGCTAAATTAACGAATAGCCGCAAAGTGGCCCTAGGAGGTGGAGACCACCTAGGGCCACTCCTTTGTGAAAACCCTCCATTGTGAAAATCTGGTTATGGGCCAGTGTTGCTAGTAAAAACAGACTGGCAATCGGTTCGTTTTTGTCCGGGTTTAACAAAGTGTCTGATGCGTATAGAACAGTGTGCACAGCTGTTCATTTTGTTGCTTTCTACACGAGTGCGTAGACTACTGAATCTGCATATGCTGTTCTTGGTCGAACGAGTTTCTCCGGTGAGATGACTTACGACTTCTCGCCGGGGTCGCCAGATTGACAATCAGTTAGTGGTGCCAGACGTTGCCGATCACACCACGCATCAACACACTACAGCATAGAGGCCTATACGTCACTGTATTTGCTTCGGCTGCTGCATGGCGTCCTGGAATACCAACTATAGTTTCGGAGTAATTAACTTCCGTGTGTCCCATAGCTGTATAATTGAGCTCAGTGAACTAAATTATATAGCCTGAAATGGGACATAACATACGAAGCTAAAGTACTGTATTCCATTTGGGGACCGACCGCTAAGCTGTAAGCCCTTTGTGGTCGGCCCTTTGTGGTGATTGTCGTCCGTTCGTCTGTCCGTCACGGATGTACTGTGTCTAAACAAGATAAAACCAATAGATTGCTATTGATCACTAATAGGAAGTCGCATACTGGCTTTCAAATGTTTTAAATGACATATATATCGATGACCTTAAATAATTTTGAAGAATCATAACGCACTATAGAATGGAATGTTTAAAGCTATAAGTGGCCATATATCGGAAACGGTGCCAAGGTTACTATTAGTCACCAATAGGAAGTGGCATACTCCTTTTCAGATGACATCATCGACCTTGGATGACCTTCAAAGTCAGTGACAACCAGCAAGGTCGGCCCAACCCCAGTGACAGCTTGGTTTCTTGTTCCTGTAGCTACAAATTTACGTGTGTTTTTATGTTTCTTTGTGTGACTATTACTGATGCAGAAAAACGGATAAAGAATAATGTAATTTGCCAATGCAAATCAAGGCCAATTAACTCATGTAGGCTATATACGTATACTGATTATTGTTTCTGTAGTTATTGTTTGGTTGCATCGATGTAATTTTTACGCGATTTTTGAAAATGGTTGCTTTTTACAACAGATTTGTCTGCATTTAGTGCAATAGACGTGTCAGTCTGCTGCTACAAACATTTGCGTGCGGCTGAATTTATTTGTTTAACTGCAATTTATGCGAAAACTGACCCCGTTCAGAGCCCAAAACGTCGTCTATTCCATTTCTACGACCGGATAGCTGTCTAAAGTAACGATCCAGCGGTTACCGAGGTAGCGGCTAACCAGAGAAAAGCCTCAATTACAGCCGATAAAAAGTCTGATGCAAAATACCGCACCTTAGCATCCATCTGTCTGTTTCAACTCCACTCCTAAACGTGACTCCACTGGCTAATGTTTACATTTTTGCACTTTAGCGCGTCTTAGCCATCGCAATTCTGTCTGTCTGTCCGTCCGTTCGTCACGCTGGTGGATCAGTCAAAAAAATGGTACAAGCTAAGATCATTAAATTTTCACTGTCGGCTGCTTGGAAGACCCTAGTTTCAGAAACCGTAAAGCTTTTCCATAAATTTGAAAGGGGTCACTTCCAGCGAGGGCGCTAAATAAAATGGGGTAAGAAAAATTGGCGATTTTCAGCCAATAAGTCGTCATATCTCAGAAACGGTGCGAGATATGGCTTAAGTTACTATTAAACACTAATAGGAAGTCGTATACGCTGACTATTGATTGGCACTAAAATCAATGACCTTGGATGACCTTGAACATTAAAATAAATTTTTTTGTGGATTTTTTTGGCGATTTCGGGCTGCAAGACACATTTCCAGAGCGAATGGCGCCGAAATCAATTGAGATAGACAAGAACAAACTGCGCATAAAATTTTCAGCATTAAACGTAGATTTCGACGGTTTAAGTCTCGATTTTCTACGTTCAGGGAAACTTGCGCACAAAATGGCTGGAGATAGACGAAGAAAACCTGCGTATGAAATTTTCAGCATGGAATGTAGATTTTAGCAGTCTAAGTCCGGACCATCTAGATTCCAGGAGGCCTGCGCACGTGGGTGTCAAAGAGGGGTATCCCTGTAAAAAGTGATTATTTATCCTTTGTTGGCTTGTCTAGCGTGTAAATGGTTGCAGATAAGCACATATCATAACAAACACTGACGACGAGCTTCTTACGATTGTCAACATCGATGACTTTGAATGACCTTGAACCCTAAAAATATTGATTTCAAGTGATTTTTGGCGATTTTTGGCTGCAAAAGAGTGAATTGCAACGAAATGGATAGAGATAGACCAAGATTACCTGCGAACAGGAACTACCATAGGCACGGTCGATCAATGTGTCTTTTGCATTATTAAACGAAACCCCACAGACTTTGACAGTCGTTTTTACAACGATCTCACACTACTGCATGAGCGCGTGATTGCTAACGGACCAGCTTGGCGGAATGCGCAACTAGCAAAGAATATTTAACTAACAGCCATATTTTGTCCATATATTTTGAATTAGTATTTCATCAGCTACATCTGGTAAAAATTTCGTGTAAATTGATCATCATTTGAGTGAATTATGAAAGAAAT
>Ga0056128_1009759_pt1 | contig 12011 bp, 6 predicted proteins | sample WorMetLIZISLAND2_FD_71113 | JGI IMG/M metagenome (GOLD analysis project Ga0056128, IMG submission 71113) | Marine gutless worms symbiont microbial communities from Max Planck institute for Marine Microbiology, Germany - Olavius geniculatus... ...
CCCCTGGACATAACCCCCCAGGTTACCCGTAGAAGGGGGTTCGTACTGGTTGGGGGTTGTGTCCAGGGGGTTATGTACGGACATCGCCTACTGTATGCCAGTGTATGGGTCGAGTCCAGCACATTGGTTACAATGCCTGAAATAGATCGTATCCATCGGCATCCGATTAAAAATATTTTAACTCAGAAAGTCAAACAAACATTTCAGGTTTGAAAAACAGTGAGGATATCTCTATTGTTCTGTGTTTTCGTCATTTACCTAAAGTTATTGGTTTTGAAAACTCATCTAGCCTATTTTTTTGTATGTTAGCGATCATTAAATCGCATAGGGTCGTCTGAAAATGCAGGACTAGAAAACGACAGAATTGAAAATGTCGTAATTGATTTGAAGACATTTCTGAACACAGTTTGTAAACCTACGTACTGCACTGAAGAGTGTCTTATCTAAACAGCTAACGCTTCAAACACGCATTATCAGTCCATCAAATTCTAGCCCTGAATTTTTACGTGCGACGCACAATGTGCTAGCTGTCGTAATTCTGTCTGTCTGTCCGTCACAATCCGGTACCGAATCAAGCCCAGCTAAGATAGAAACTCCGGTTTACACCCTAAAATAGCCTATTGTCTCTGGTTTCTTGCGAACAAATTTTGTGCCGCTCGGTGAACGAGGGTGTCAGAGGCGCGTAGCCCAAGTGCGAAATCGTTATTTTTCCGCTATTAACTCTTCTAACGTAAAAAACGGTTGCAGATAGGCACAGACTTGCTGTTTACCATAACAAGCACTGCTGACGACCTATCTGGTGTTACTGATATCGATGACCTTAAACGACCTTGAACTCTAAAATATGAGGTTTTAATGATTTTTTTTACACATTTCAAGAATGAAAAACGCCGAAATCACTAGAGATTGACCAGAATAGCCTGCGTACGAAATAATTAACATTAAAGGTAAATTTTTGTCATTTTAACAGTCAGTCTCGACGCCTTAAGTTCAAGGAGTCCTCCGTACAAGAACATCAAATTTGTTACCCCCTTTGAAACAAACCATTTTAACTGCTAAGCTTATCCACTAATCTAGCACGAGAACGATTGCAGATAGACACCCACTTGCTGCTTATCATAACAAGCACCGCTTGCAAGCTTTCCGGGGGGTACAGATATCGATGACCTTGAACGGCCTTAAACCTCGACTTCGTGCTGCAACGCACATCTAAAGAGTGAATTTTGGTTGGAATTACTGGAGATGGACCGAGACAACCTGCGTCGCGCGTTTCCTGAGCATTAGCTCCGATTCGTGTCAAGTTCGGCAATGCGCTGGCCATGTTAAATATCTGCGATGATAAAGTATTGTTACTGTATTTGCCTCATTCTCTCCAAGCAATGTCCGGGAGTAATTGGACATGATGTGTCAACGAGGATTATGGCTCACTGTAGTTTGAGTTATAGGCCCGTCGCTGTAGTAAATCTACAGGCAAATACAGTGCAATGCTATGTAGGAATTGTGAAATCCATCTAAGGGCAACAAACCAATAAGTTGACAAGTTCATCAAAATAAAACCTTTGTATTTATTGTTACTGTTGACGTTTCGGCAACCACTGCTGCCTTCATCGGAACGACTGTCCACCATCACCAGGTGTCGCTGTGGCGGACAGTAAGTACTCATAGATGTGTGGAAGTTGGTAGGACCCCTCGTTTCGGTTCATCGACTTGTCTTGTTCTTTTCTAATGTGTATCGCTTCCCTGATCCACCGGTCCATCCTGCTGCTTTCTCTGTCGATCACCTTGGCGCGGTCCTAGTTTATGACGTGGTTGAGAGAGATAGCGTGGTCTGTATCCGCCCTAACCCTAACCGCTGCTGCCTTCGTCCTTCCGACGAATGCAGCAGCGGTTGCCGAAACGTCAGCAATAACAATGAACACAAAGTTTTTATTTTGATGAATTTGTCAACTTATTAAGTTACGTTTCAATCTATGAGTCTATTTAAAGACAAAGGGCAACAAACCAGTTCTTATCGTTGGAACTGTTAGTGAAATGAATAGCTGGAGCTAGAGTCAGTCAGCGAGCGAAGGAGCGATTGGAGTGCTGGCTTGCACCGAAGAGAGTTAAGTTGACCGCAGCGTGGCTTTCTCTGCTGGGTCGCCAAGGGTACAATAACTCACACGATATATACCGGACCGTACGACGAGAGCGGTTAAAGTCAAGTCGAGCGTTGTCTGCAGCGATCCACGCAGCGACTGACTCGGTCAAACGGCTGACAACGGGACGGGACTACGTCTTCATGCCGTAGTCCGTAGTCCCACCCACTCACTGTATTATAGTCCGTCCGTCCGTCCGTCGGTCCGTCCGTGCACCGATAGCTCAATACGCACTCAACCACGTCACGACGACGCGACGCATCTGTAGTAATTCTACGTGGCCGCATTCGCCGTATACTACCATACTTACAGCTGAGTGAGTCGCCACTGTGCTGTGACCACCGACCGGACCAGATATCATGGCAGCATTGCTCGCTCGACCCGCTGTCGTTTAACTGCCGCATCGCATCGACCGGACGCGGTGCATCGGCGCAAATCAACTGCACGGCGACCTGCATCTTCTGCCTGCCTCGCTCCGACGGCAAAGCATGATGCCCGCTAATCAGCATAGGCCTAGGCCTATGTATACGTACAGCGGATATCTATAATCCCGAGATCGTTAAAGTGACTTACGTCATGTACATTGGCTAGCTGTGTCCCGATTTTTGAACTATACCGGCACGTTTAGAGAATTTTGTTATCATCACCCGCTCTCGCGAAGATCGTTAGGCCTATATTCTGCGCACGTTCGCGCGAAAGAGTTGACGTGATGCGAACGGTTGCGTCAACGCCAAAGGCGGACACTTTAGACCAGTGCAAACCCTTTTTTGAGCCTCGGGCCACGTAGCATGATACTGAAGTCACCACGAGCTACAGCATTGCAAACTTAGCCCAAATCATTCATTGCAGAGAAAAGTGTTCATATTAAACATTAGTTTTAAAAATTTAACATGATTCACGTCCACTAAAATCATTGAAGCATTTCCAAGACTGTCCGATACGTAATCCATGTATGTTTTTTTACGTTGAACTTTGTATTATATTTTAAGTTTTTAACACAGCTCGGTAATGTGTTCTTGCCTGAAAACACTTACATCTATCCAAAAAATGCGCAAGAAAGCAAGACGGTAGGTAAATGTTTTTGTAGGGCGCATAACGTCATATATTTTTGTAGTTTTTCTCTTAGACGTCGCGGGCCGGATATGCGCTATAGAAATTGGCGACCTTTACCTTTACCTTTATATGCAGAGTGCAGACCAGAGGTTGTACACCAGTGAAAGTTAAAAACTTTGGACGTCCGCATTTTTCGACCGTTTGTGGAGTCTTGACCTTAAAAAGAGTACTTTTGTCGTATAGGCTATTGCAGTGAAAATAACTCTCTGACTAATTGAAAAATTTTTTTCAAGTAAAGTTTTAATCAAGAAATAATAAGTTTCATATAATTCTACTATATACATGTCTTTTGAGCGACTGTCCATGCAAGCCAGCTAATATGCAGGTATATTTACTTTTGTTTTTCGATAAAAAAAACACCCAAAAATACCTAAGTCGGCAACGGCAGTCCGCAGTCCGGACCTACTGTGTACGGTTTCGGTTAGGCGATTAAGACAAATCGAAAAGGATGTATCAGTGGACTGGAAACTGTTAAGTGGAATACGAAATTCGGCCAGTGGTCAGAAATGTACGCAACGGGGTAGTGTTGTGAGTGACAGTTGATCGTTGAAACGACTTCAAGACTGCACAGACGCATGAATAAGTAAAGACGGTTGGTTGTATATACTGATGGCAAGCTTTACGATAAACGCAGGCTATCACTGTACGCCCGTTGTAGCACTCAAAACGTTTAATGTAGCTTTTCAGTGGTCTCCATGCATTTGTCGTTGTTGTACACGTCCAACGCACAAAGTACATTTCTCGTCGTCTTGCGACCGAACAAGCCATAGTAGACCCGTATATATTCTGCAGTTTTACTGGTCGCGTAATGCGCTGCGACTACTATAGCCGCGAATTTATGCGGTGGCCGAAGCCATTATTTGGCAGGCGTGCAACCAATTTAATGTCATTTTCTGTGCGGTCGAACGGTGCCTACCGTGTGGCGGTGTCACAATTCCCCGGATCCACTGGGATTTGGCGTTCCGCGCCACTTTGAAGCACTGCATCCGCCAGAGTGTGCAACGCTTAAAAGCGAGCATTGGCAGCTAAATAATCGGCCTGCAATATACTAGCTTTCTAGTGCTCTCTAGCACTTGTGGACTTCATCCATTCAGGCACAAAAAATTTAGTTTCGCCAGCGCACAGAAAGAAATGCTAGTACGATCATCCGACCCATTTTAATGATTTTATGCAGCGTTTGTCAAAAGTATTAGGTCTGCCATTTTGACGTTTAAGAATGACGTAGTTTATTTGGTTCAACTAGAGTTCAACTAATTTTCTTACAGATAATTTAGAGTCATAAAAATTCCAACTGTATATATAGCATGCGACAACGCACTAGATAAAGACAGGCATATGATGATAGGCCTACGAGTACAGCAGACAATACGAACTTCGATTAAATTTTTATTAGGCCTACTGAGTAGTTAGGTTTTCGGTGACTTGCATTTCATAATGAGTCATTAGAAGTGGTGTCTCAGTTCTAACATTTTTTACAAATTGGCAACTGTTAAGTGCTGATTGAATGACAATAATATTCTTTCTACTAAAGTTTGTTGATATTGAATGAAGATTGTTGAAGTTATCTGAAAATGTAGCAGTGGTCCGGTTTTCTTAGACACAGTGCATAAGCCTACACGCACAGTACCAGGAAATCCGTGGCGACACAGCAAAACAAGTTAGCAGTCACAGACCACGCCACTACCATCTCTACGATGCCATAGATCGTGCTCAAGCGAATGATCGGCAAAGAAAGCAACGAAATGCTGAGTGCCGTAACGACAACTATCAAATAGTCAGATTGCGCCCGAGAACTGGCCCTCTCACTACCAGCCAGTGTATACTCGCAACAGTTAGCGGTAATCAAACGATAGTGTGTCTTTTTGTGCGATCCTGCAAATGCGTCATGCCTTTCAGTAAGAAAATAAAGTTTACAAAAGTCGTTACCGATGCAAGTTAAGCGCTTCTTTAGCATACGCTAGCCTGATTTGTATAGGCCTACAGGATGTAATAATCGTATTATAAAATTAATTTGTATGTTTACTCGCAGACCTGAAAATTTTTGGCTTTCCTGCACGCGCATTCAGACACAACAATATCAGGCGATAATCTGAAGATTCGACCGTCAATGAGCCGAAGAAAAAATGCTGTAAGCTTTTAAATCAGGGGGAACGCATGACTAATTTTCGTGTTACCAATTGTTGTATTTTCGCTGAATTTATGTAGTTCTTCTTGCTCACTTTTGCGGCGCCCATAAAAGCAAGAACATTGGCAAGCAAAAAGCACATTTTATGCGTTAACACAAATATGCATTTACCCGTATTGTGCTTAAAATTTCTAGCCTCCCCCCCCAAAAAAAACACAGGACGTATCGGAAAAGTGTTTCCTTACATAAGCAAAAAGCGTGCAGTCGTATACATACCAGTTACGATCGAAAACAATCGACGTCAGTGAACTGCGCTGAAACGACACTGCAGCATTGCGACTAGATAAACAACATCTTCGTTAGTCTTCATATCATCAGCAGCATCAGAAGCAGTGGCATAGTGTAGAATATCAACTCTCAGAATTGTTTTCCGTCCGTCAGAGTATAAAGCCTCGGAAAAGATCTGTGTTGAGCGCCGCGGCGTCGTTAAGGCTGAGAGATGCTTCCGGCAGGCATCGCATATCGAAAGGATGGCGAGACGGCACTGTAGACGACTGCTACTGCTGCTGCTGCTGCTGCTGCTGAGCCGTGCTGCGAAGTGACGCTAAGTGACGGCTGATGTGTGACGCCTAGAAGCAGAACCCAGCAGTCATGCAGACTGATGTCTAATGCGTCAGCTCACGCCAGCTTTTTCACAGAGTATAAATCTTTTTTGCTTTTCTGTCTGACCGTCTGCAGAAGTGTGGCAAGTGACTATTCGTAATTTTCAGCATGCCAGCGCAATGCCACTGAAATAATTCGCCAAGTCTGTCAATATCTAGTTACACGTTGGCCTACTTTGTACAGATCTGAGTGTTAATATAGCTTGCGTGCAGAGCCCTGTATTAGCTATGATCGGGACGGCTGTCTCTCTGCCCGTCCGTTCGTCTTTTAATCGCTGGTATTCTGCAAAAGGATGTATGCCAGGATCACACGGTTTTTATCGTCGGCTTTTTGAAGGATTTGACCGATGGATATGTGAAGTTTTCCCAGAAATTTGAAACAAATCACCTCGATCGGGAACCTAATATAAAAGAGATACGTAGGCCCCCTAAGGAAAATTAAGCAATTTTAACCAAAAAAGTCGCCGTATCAGCGTCGTATCTTCGAAGCGCTGACAAACGGTATCAAAATTATACAGCAGTATTAAACAACAATAACAGGAAATAACAACAGGAAATAGCTTTTGATTGGTATCATAATCATGAACCTTATACACCTTCTACTGCAAAACTCTTCGTCTTTTTCAGCCCACCACAAACATTTGACTTTTCAGCCGACCGTACTTGAGTAACGGTCGAGCTATTGGTACGGTTGTCGTCTGTCCGTGCGTTTGTCGACGTCGTCGTCGTCTGCCACGGATGTATTGTGGTTAAGCGTTAGGTTGTATAAAAAAACTTTTTACGCGAATAATTACACATGTGCTTTAATCAAACTTAGACATGCAAAATTTCAGCGATCTAGTGCAAGGGAAAAATTTTTAAATTGGGGGTTAAATAAAGAGGGGTAAGAAATTCAATAAAAAAACTGGCTATATCTTGGAAACTGGTTAAGTATTTCGCTTTTAAACCAGTTTTCCTTTCAAGCCTCGTCGACCGACCAGTCAATGTGGAACATTGTAGACCACAGTGGACGATCTGGGTAGCAGTCGCGCAAAAACGTCATCAAAAACCCGTTAGTTTGGGTGCTGCCGAATTTTGTCAGTAGCTTTGACTGGTTACGTTATATTTATAGTTTGTATTGTGATAGATGCTGTATAAAACGAAGACAAGCAAAATGCCAGTCAGATGGATTACTACTGATAGTGATCAGAAGGGAATTTACTCCTGAGTCGTTGTGTTATTGGCGCGAATCTCTGAGCGCGTTATCGCGTTATCGCGCTGCTCGCTCTCGTCCGATCTATCATCAGCTTCTTCGTCCCACTTATCGACCGCCAACTAGGCTTCGTAACAAAAAAGCAGGCAACTTGACATATAAATTTGCCAGCCGACTGCCAGCTCTGCTTAGCCTCCATGTCCATTTTTTTGTCAGCTTTTGTCAGCCGTCGGACAGATAATTTCGTCGTCCACGACGTTTGCGGGCCGTCGACCGGTAGGCGCGTCCTGTACAGGCGGACGGACAGACGGATGGACGGGGCGGTGGACGAACGGCCAGCAGTCCGGCTGCATGGCGGTGGACACGAACGGTGGACGCGATCCGCTTCCACGGCCGCCCGCTATCGGCGTGACGTGCGTCGTTCGATACGGCGTCCCGTCCTCCAATCCATCGCCTGATCCGTCTGATGTCGCGAATGTATAAATAAATAATTGCGAGGAAGAGGAGGAAGAGGCAGCAAACCGGTGGTCGTCGTGCCGGCTGCTGGCGCTGATAAGTAATTATAGGCGACGTCTGTGACAGACAGGCAGCGGAGACGAGCATCAGCAGCTTAAGACAGAGCGCAAATGTAGCACAGGCTGCGTACGTGCAATGAATAGCGATGACCGACCGAACGATGCGCTTGCTCGCGATGCAGCCACTTTTTTCCTTTTTCCACGTGTGTGTCGCTTAAATGGCAAGATGATAGCTGTGTTTACTTGAACACCGTACAGTACAACTCAAGTCCAAACCGCGCAGATCTCGCACAAGTCGTACATTTATATTTATGTTCATTTCAGTGAGGAATGTGGTATTGATGCGCACCGTTCTTATATCTGAGACGTTGAAGGGCTGTTGATGATCAGGCACGATCTAAATGTATTGCATACATACAACGAATGTATGTGACTGATGCCTCGTAAAGACACACAGAAGAGCAGACTTTGCGAGGCACAAGCCAATTTGTCGTTGAATTAAACTGCTTCACCTTTTCAGCACGAAACGCTGTGATTGCGTTTGAATTGTGAAAAATTAGCTAGGGGGTTGAACTTTTCGACTGTCGGAGCCCGACCAAAATTATAATGTAAATCTTATGTATACAGTATATAGCTGACCCCCCAGAACATAATTTGACAGTGTGTTAGGGGGTTTGAGAAAACAGTTGCGGGGTTCAACCTCCCCCAACCACCTAGCAATTCAAACACTGACGCTGTCCAACCTGACACCTTGACGCACTTGCTGCTGGACATTACTGTCCAGCCGTAGGAAAACTCATATGCCCATGGTAGAAGATCCGAAGACAGACGCTAGAAGCAGTCATCATCAACCCTCAGTACCCATACCGTCTGTTACAAAAGGTATGAACGCGAGATTTAGAACTGTTGCTGGCTCGACAGTCTGCAACTTACTGTACGAAGATTTTGTGTATTTATTTACATACATTCGCTAAAGACGTTTTTTTTTTAAAATTCCCCTGGAACTAATGTGTTCAACGCATTGGAAATTTTTACGAGAATGCGTTACGGTAGACTTACGATAGATTTACGTTCGACATTTGATAAAGCAGTTCGTTAACTGCGGAGTTAAAACGCCGAAGCGTGAAAGATCAGTCATTTCCACTTTGAGCAGACCAGCTCACTGCAGTCAGGTCTCGTCATTTACAGCCGTAGACATGGCAAGGTGTAACAAGTGCTTACAGCTCTAAGTATGCATCGTGCTCGATGTAGGCCTAATGTGAACTGATGACGGTGCACCACCAAACCGGACCCAATCACCGGACAAAGCAAGCCACAACTGTGTGGTAATTTCCTCTTGACGACGTGCAGTATGCACGTAAGCACGGAGCTTTCAGTCAGACGACAGTATCGACAACTATACACAATAAACACACATGCTGTGGACGGCTAATGAAACTAACTTTCTCTCTCTCTTTCTCTCGCTAATTCTATCTGTTTTCACATACATGCGAATTACAGAAAAGTTAGTGTTACCAGACGCGTGAAGAAGGCAAGATGTCCGAGATCTTGCGGAACAGCTGGTGACATAGAACCTATGGACACTCGCAGTCCGAATACATCTACGACGCAGAACAGACATACGTCACCAGTGCATTCTCTATACTTGCGTATATTGCATTCATGTCACGCGCCACATTGTTTCACTGCGATCAAATGCCTGGCATGCTGGCAGTAGATCTACTGTAGGCTACTCCAGCTCGGATTAAGCTTATGTCACCCACACCGCCACTCGATTCCAGCACGAAACCACTCCAATTAAACACCGATGGCATGTGTTCTTTGTGTGTCTCAAAAGCTAATTAAAGCCATGTTGTTCATTTGGTAAACTATGAAACTGGCTTCGAAAATTTACAAAGATGATAAAATACAACGCTCAAGTTCTATTCTGATTATTGTAGGTCTACACGCGTGCATATTTACGTTGTCGAAATCCGTTGTGATCAGATTAGTAACAGCGTTCACTGAAAATCTCAGTGTTTAACTATTAAGAATGTCGTAATTCGATTATTTTCTTCATCATTTTTAGCGTGCTATATGCAATAGTAGGCCTATCTGCCGCATTCCACGATCGGCAACGAGCTTCAATGTGACGCATTTGTCGTGTTATCTTGATTACACGGCTGCCTGTGCAATTCGTCAATAAAGAATAGAACTGTATAGGCCTACTAGCTTGAGGCTTCTAGGGCTGTGCGTTACAATAGTTTCCGGCTTTTTACGTTGCGCGAAATTCTATGTGTAGGCCCCATATACAGAAGCTACACTGAAAGCCATGCAGAGCTATATGGCCGCAATAACATAAGTCAGCAGATGCAGAGAATTGCAGCACCATGGTATGAACTGTTAGAGTGCAGACATGTCCACTCACTGCCCAGCAGCTACACATTTTACAGTCGCATATCAACAGTGAGTTTTTGATCGATCTGTCCTAAGACGGATAGAGTGTGCATTGTGCACGACTGGAGTAGTGTATGATTGAAATAAATTTTTCGGGTTCGGTTTTCTGGGAAGTTCAGTTCGAAATCGTGCAGCCGGTAACGCAGCTGAGGGTTGTGGCAATGGCGGCGTGTGCTGGATCCGCCGATGCGTGATACACTGTATAGGCTACCCTATCTAGACAGTAGACCTAGTTGATTAACCTGTAAACGCCGAACTGGGATAGTTTTGCGCTGATCGATCGCCGGCACAACAACGAAAATACACGTCACGTGAAGCTCAATGACGTATCGTCACGTGACAAGGGTTCGATCACGTGACACGAGCCGCGCGCGCGCGCTGATTAAAGCCATGTCATTGTCTCCAATGTTCTCAGTCGGTTTCGCTCTGCAGTCCCATGCCTCGCTTCGTCAACCATGCACGCTTTCTTGCCAGTGGCAGATCCAGAAATTCGGAATAGGGGGCGGAAGGGTAGGGTGGAGTCTGGGGATGCCCCCTCCCCAGAAAATTTTTTTAACATTGATGCAAAAAAGTGCATTTTCGTGCAAAATTTTCACATGTTTTCAGATGCATCCAGTCAATAGGGGAGGGCGGCCGCCCCGCCCCCTGGATCCGCCACTGTTTCTTGCCGTTCGTTCGACTATTTTTTTTTCTTCTCACTTTCGTCATGTCTACAATAGGCCTACTGCAAAAGTCTCCGATTTTCGTCATTTTAGACCTATATTATCTTGCCCACGTCCCATAAGATTTGTGCGTATACGGAGTCACAACAAAGTTAGGCCTACAGCCATTTTGAGTAACAGGAAAAAGCAGTCGCCGAAACGATCAAAAGACTGGGCTTTTGTGATGCCCAATGCATAATAATAAGTACGTAGCCTAGCGATTCGTAACAAAAAGCCCAGCTGTCGCTAAGGTGAGATGACTGTACCGCCTATATCCGAAGGCCGGCGTCCGACTTCTGATCGACGAATAATTAAAGTGATTTTTCAGACTGACTACAGTCCCATACACGCTATATCGAACGTTACAATCAACACTAGGATACGAATTCGATGCACGTGGATGATGGCTGCAGACAGTAACTTTGCACTAAACATTGCGACCAAACCGCTGCAGATATAGTGTCGTCGTCGTCGTCGTCGTCGTCGTCGTCGCATTCCATCCTCAGTGATGAGGGTCGGTCGAGAATCACGGAGTGAACCAAAGTTCTCCACTGTTGTCTGTCCCTTGCTGTTTGAGTGCAGTGCGCCACCGACATGCCACTCCAGTTCCTGATGTCATGCGTCCATCTTCGTGTTGGTTGACTGCGAAAACGGTTACCGTGGACCCGACCCTATGTGGGTGCAGAGGTTAGAGACATGGGGCCTATAGAGACATGGTTACTATATATTTACATTCTAGGCCTATAGGAACTCGTCATCGCCCTATCCAACGGTAGGCCTACCATCACTGACCCCTAGCTTAGCCACAGTAGATGCGTTACAGACAGACAGACAGACAGACGACACGTCGTACCTAAGTCCCAATGGCTCAATCTAACAGTCGGTCAAAAATCGTAATTTAATCTGCACCGCAGCCAACTTCTAGCTGTTGGAACTTCGAAGTTTATTATCAATTACTAAAACTAGTAAAACCCCACTCATTCGCCTCAGCAATAGGCCCTGTAGACGAGAATGATCGGAGAATAATTTCACATACGGCTAATAGCCCGGGAACATAGAAATTCTGGCTTGAAAACCGGCGGGGCGCTAGTCCTTCACCAGTCCTCACCCAGGCATAAAGGTAGCGGTCAAC
>Ga0056128_1009761_pt1 | contig 12011 bp, 10 predicted proteins | sample WorMetLIZISLAND2_FD_71113 | JGI IMG/M metagenome (GOLD analysis project Ga0056128, IMG submission 71113) | Marine gutless worms symbiont microbial communities from Max Planck institute for Marine Microbiology, Germany - Olavius geniculatus... ...
CATATAGTCTCATTAATAAGTGTGCCAAAAATTATTATAATCGGACATTCATTGTTCAAGTTATTGCAAAAAATGTAGTCACATGCTTTTTTTTGAGACACAGTGTAGATACGAGTATTCTGTCGTCGGTTCACTCGATTTGGCCACACAATATGCTGTGATTTGGCTGATCTTACTGTCGTTACTTACTTACTAAATCTAATTATTATTAAATTTCTATGTTTTTTTTTGTTTAGATCGTAGAAGAATGTCTACTTTTATGCACTCTTGAAGCTAGTCTAGTGTGATATAACGGGCACTACAGCACCATTGTGCTCGTGCAAAATCGGTAAATAGTATTCTTGAATGTTCTGCATTAAGAAACTATGAACAGTTGTTGGCTCCCTGTCACTGATATTGCTGGGGACTCTACTGTATCATCATCATCATCATCATCGTCATCATCATCAGTGAATATCCGGAAGCCAGCCAGAGGCCTCTATTTCCGCCCGAAGTAGATAACTTTTACACAACTATTAATCAAAACTAAACTAATACTGTTTTCACATTGACTTCCGGTACTAGATGTCGGATTTATAGTCATAATACAAACTAAAACCACGCCAAATCAAATCAAAAGTCTCTTAAAACTATTAACACTGCATGCTGATACGACAACATCAGGTAATGCGTTCCATATCTTAACTAATCTATATTCAAAAAAAATGTTTACGAAGATCATATTTACTTAACTGAGGCACTAATTTGTATCTATGACCCCTAGTATCGTATCATTTTTCTAACACAGATTTATACTGTAACACGAAATTGGTATCATACTTGTTATTTACATATTTATATAATTGTATCATATCCCGTCTTAATTGCCTATAACGTAAAGTTGGTAATTCCAAAGCACGTAATCTTTCTTGATAAGAACGACTAGAAAGACCCCTATTTAATTTTGTTACCCTCATTTGAACTTTTTCAATTTTTTCTATATCGCACATCCTTCTAGGAGCCCAAACAGTATTGGCATATTCCACATGTGGTCTAACCAAACTTTTATATAAAACGACAAAACATTCTTGAGATAATTCTCGGAAGTTTCTTTGTATAACTCCCAACATAGAATATGCTTTACTGACTATTTTGGTAATATGTTGATCAAACAACAAAAAAGGATCAGACAAAACTCCCAGATCTTTATACGACTCTACATGTTCTAATGGAACCCTATCTATTTTGTATGTGAAGTTACCGTGTTACCAAACGAGCCAAAAAACGGTGTTGAAAACTAAACGTAGGACGAAAAGGAAACTTTTTCGTTTTCGTCCACTATCTATTGCGTATTTCCATATGAAAGATAGCACGCATCCCAAAGAAGAAGAGTTGATGACACAAAGTTTCTTTGTACATGTTATGTCTGCAGTGCATTCATTGCTATTTATTGGGACTTTCATCATTTTAAAGATGTCAGCTACTTTTTACTTACACCAAGAAGCATAAGTGTCGCCATGTATTATTTAAAATTGCAGTTTTAAATTTTTTTTGCCTTTACTTTGAATTTTATTAGATTGTGTGATGTCAGAAAAATACATCATTGGAGGTACTAAATACGATCAGAGATGGGTGAAATCATATGATCACTTACTCACAAATTTATGATTTCACTTACATTAGTCAACTGCCAAAAATGTCTAGAGTCTGAAAATAAAATATTTACGATCGTTTCACGCTTTTCTAACTATTTTGCAACAAATCATACATGTGCACTCAATGCGATCTCTACGTCACATCTGTTTACTTCAAGCGACTACAAGCCCTAACTCTAAGCCTAACCCCTAGACCTAACCATAACCTTAACCCTAACCCTATTTCTAACCTTAACCTTAAAACTAACCTTAATTCTACCCCTAAGTCTGAAGATCTAAACATGGTCATTCTCGGTTTTTAGACGCCTGTGCATCTGATGTACATAATGTTTGATGTTACGTTACGTTATATTAGCCGGTGTTTACGACGTCGACTGCCATGACAGTCCAGTGTGATGTTGTCACTTTGTTCGAAGTTCATGTTGAAGTTGTTAAAAAGTCTGTCTTACTGTTCCAAAAAGTTAGTGTGTCCGGAAATCGAATGAAACCTCTGATGACAAAGATTCATGAAATGTGCAATAAGATGTGATTACTGCAAGATTTACGAGTAAGTGACCATGTGATTTCGCCCAGAGATGTGCTGATCCTGGAATTTTGGGTCAGCGACCTCGTCTGCAGAGTAGCATTCAGGTAGTGTTTGCATCTGCAAAATTAAGCCGTTAGGCGTTCGTGACCGGCGACCGCGTCCGCACTTCCAGCAACAGTGATAACGTTTAAAATATATTGGAATTCAAGGCCAAGTTTTTAACAGTGTTGCAGCATGCAAAAAAAATGCAAATGCAACTGGAATTTTGTAGTATTATTGTTACTAGAAAGTATGAACATTGCGATAAAGAAATTTGTTCTTTTTCTCATGGAAGCATCCGCATTCACGTGCGCAACATCAAAAATTGTGTCCGCAGCGTATCCGCAAAATGCTTGTGGATGTGTGTTTCATTCGGACATCTCTGATACAGATAGGTCCAGTGTTTGATGTTGCTGACTTCACCCTAAAAATAGATGCAGCACGATAGCCATGATGCAGAAATTGGTTTTTGCACTTAGCAAAAGTTGTGCAGCACTTGGCTGTAAAATGAAATGTATTCTAAGCAAAAGCATTATGGGTTTAAAATGTTGGAGGCAAGAAGTTGCAGTTTTTTTCAGACAGCTACAGATTTCCAACAGAGGACATCATTGGCAGTTAAAATTTCAATTTAACCAATTTTGTCTTATAAATTTCCCTAACATGGTGAATTTCCAGCCCCAAATTTTGTATTATTGGGCAAAAATTTTCAGGCAGGCTAAAGTTGAGCAATTGCAGTTGCATGCCACTAATTATAAGCTGTTTGTCATGTTACAGCATGTATTTATTATGTGAAGATTCAGCAACCGTTGTTGCTGTCTTTGGAATGAATGATGATTTCCATTTACTGTTGGATAAATTGTTATAAATAGGAAGAAGTTGCTAGGACACTTTGTTATCATTAGAATGATATTGGTATTGTGGTATTGGATACTGCCTAATATTTACCATTGGGTAAATACACTATGTTCCAAAATTAGCGACTCCCTTGCTTCAAACACATCTAATCCAGTTTGTAGTTCATGGATTTCAGTGAAATATTATACACTGCACTATCTTTACTTTACTTATGGTCGCACCCATCACAATGTATGCATTTTACCATGTGAGTTCAGCTTAACGTCATTATGACATCAGTTTGTTTACATTAATTACATTCACTACATTGTTATTGACAAAGAGATCAAGCAGCAGCATATCTGGTACCTGCCTTGAACTAGAAGCTTGCGCCAAGGCCATAAGTGGCCACTTTGAGCTCAAACATTAAGTGCTAGTTCGGAATGATTGCCTCCGTGACCGTTTCAAATTTTGTAAATATCTATCAGGTGTTAACAATTTTACACTACTCATCTGGAGGGGGTTGCTAATTTTGGGACACAGTGTGTTAGTATCGGGTCAAGGTGATATTTTTATTGGCTGTTATACCTATTACCCAATACCAACACTGCTCACACACTATTTTATTACTTTTTCTGTCGATGATCTTGGCATGGTTGCAGTTTGTGATGTGGTTGAGAGAGATGGCATGGCATGGTCTGTGACTGCAGACTTGTTTTGCTCCATCGCCACTTCTGTGTCAGTTTATGAGTTTGTTCAAAGCTACAAAATCAGTTGTGTTGTCCTTATGTCCAGATGATGGCTTCGCAGGCGGCTTCGTATGATGAGCTGATGATGCAGGTGCTGAACCTGCAGAAGGAGAACACAGATCTGAGACGTGAACTGATGAACAGTTCGACTCACCTGCGACAGATTGAGTCTGACACTTCGTTGATTAAAGATGCACTCGTTGTTAACCCGAGGTTGACTGTTAGTGAAGCCGATGCTCGGGACTCTGCTGCTGCTCTGAATGACACGTATGCCTCTCGACAGACTCCACCCACAGCGATGTCTGTGTCGGAGCTTGGACTTGTGGACCACACATACAGCTCAATCAGTGGTAAGTCGGCTACTGTTGTATATGAGTTTTGTCAAAGTGATAGTGACAGTATGCTTTACTATGTGCAGGACCTGGCCACATGTTTTTGAAAGTTCTTGAAAAAAATGTTTTTTTTCTTCTTCCGGGCCCTGGAAGTTCTTGAAAATGAAATTGGGTCTTGAAAGTTTCGGAATTTGATGTTAGAATGTCTTGAAAGTTCTTGGATTGCAGTTGTTGAAAATTATTGTGACCACCGTGTGAAATGTTTGAATGTGATGCCAGAAACAACTAATGTGATGTGGTAAAATGTCATGGGGATGGGTGTGGAAAAAGTATTTGAAAGTCCTTGAGAAGTTCTTGATTTTTTGGTTCAAACTGTGGCCACCCTGTGGGTGGTTGTTTTAATAGTTCTTAATAGTTCTCACTTTGGGTCTTGTTCAGGTCTGTTTGTTGGTTTTTGTACATGCTTCTAGCTGAAAAGCACATTGGTGTGAACATCTCCCACGGCAGGACCAACCAGTCTGCCAGTTTTCAGCTTGAAAGGTCATGGTTTCCACGGTTAGGGTTTGTATTTTGAGTAGCATCCTTACAACAGTGTCAGCAGCAGACGCATGTTATGTTGGCACATGGCAGTTATATTCACTTGTAAATCACCGCTGAATCTGTATTATTATCAGTAACAATATTTGGGCAATTCGACGGAGTGACAGATCGACTAGCTTTGTTGATTTTGAAAAAATGTGAACAATGTGCAGTACATCTGAGGTGCCTCTTAAGCATTCTTCTCTCAAGCCCTTTCATTAAAAACCGGAATACAAAACAAAGTTGGTGAGTTTTGGATTTATGGTCAAAAAGCTAGGCGTGATGGAGTGACATTAAGTTGGACATGTGGATGTAAGTCTTTGTAAGCTACCTCATATTTTTTCTTTCTGTGAATGAATCTGCAATTTAGTACTAACGTGTTATGCTTTGGGAATGGGGATGTCTTGCAGATAGCACTGGTGCTATTGGATAGGGAATTACTGACAGTATTGAGTTATGTAACTTCATTGAATACTGTGGCTTTAAGCCCAAATTCCATTACACTGATTTTCACCGAAACTTTCCCACGGGGAAAGTCGTGTACACAGACGGTGACAAATGATGAAACATGAAGTTTCGGTGAAAGTTGCGGACACAAACCATCTCGACATGTTGAGATGTTTGCGACAAAGTCTGTGACAAGTTCGCGACAAACCCGTTTGTGTCGCTGTAATGGAATTTTGTCCATTACAAAGCATGGGGAAAATCTGGGACAAGTTCCAGACATAGTTGCGGACACAAATCATGAAAGTCCGTGACACAAATCACGTTGCCGACTTTCATGATTTGTGTCCGCGACTTTGTCGGGAACTTGTCCCGGACTTTATCGCAAAGTCGGCATAATGGAATTTGGGCTTTAGCAGGATGCACATTGCACCGATGTGATAGACATGCAGACAGACATGCCACATTGATGATCTGTGGCAATAGTTGGCATTGCTTCTGGTGTGATTGATACCTGGTGCTTTTAGTCTAGTAGTTACTGCAGGCTTATATTTTCCAGCAGATGTTTTATTATTTTTTTTATTTCGCCAAAGTATCTCCAAGCTTTGTCAGTCGATCGCTGCAAAATTTTGCAACATTATCGGACGTGGGCTGAATTTTATAACACAAGTTCAAAAATTTGGAGCTTTTCCCAGCAAAATTATTGGGCTAAAACATGCAAAATTTGGTGTGATTTTGGACAACTTTAGACTTTGATTGCAGTTATCTCCAGAATGGGTGGAGATGTCTAAAACTAATTGATTGACAGCGATTTTTTGCACGCTTGGTGAAGAAAGTCAGATGAACTTTGGTCCACTAAATACAAAGTTTTGCATGTCGACAGTTGACATTGGGTAAAGCCCAATGTGAGTCTGCCCGGTGCCATAAGTCTGATTGGAGGGGAGAATTTATGGGGTGAAAATTCCCCCAGTAGCAGTCATGTGGCCCAAACTCCAATGCATTAGCATACGCAAAACGTGCACTGTCGAATTAGGGTAGGTAAACATGAGCCTCGTAATCTCTGGTGCTAGTGGACCAAAGTTCACACATTTTTTTGTTTAATGCGGGAGGAATCGTAGTTGATAACTCCGTTTACTGCTTGGCGATGTCTCTATCAGTTACAGAGATACTCGCGGTCAAAGTCGAAAGTTGTTGCAAAATGCACTAAATTTTGGACGTTTTTTGCCCGACCAAATTGTAAGGGGGCAGTGCCTTCCATAAGTTGTACCCAGGTTATCACTCCCGCCTAGTGGCACGTCATGTGGCAAAGTTTCCCTCAGCAACTCCCCCTGGCTCCCAAGTTTTTGAGGCTCATACGCTAAATTTTAAGCCAATTTTTGATCCCCTTTGAAAAAATTGTTAGGAGAACTCCCACCTCTGTTGCGGGGTGCACTAGCAAGACTTGGTCATTCTCTAGCGCGTGTAAAAATTTGGCAGCACAGCACCCCGTAGGGGCCAAAGTATGGTTTTTCGAAGAAGTCGATTTGGGTGGGTTTGATTCCACCTCTAGATCTCCGAAGTTACTAAACCAGAGTTCACCGGACAGTGCAAAATTTCGTGCTGATCGGCAGACGGAGCTCCGAGATACCGTGCCGAAACAAAAAATAAACAAAACATCTGCAGTAAAACGTAAGTTGGCTTCAAAAACTGTCATTTCCGGACGGACTTCTTTTAGACTCCTTTTAGTTGTGATTGCTGAAGACGAATCTGTGCCTTCTTCACATTTTTTTGGTTTTTTGACATTTGCAAAGCCAAGTGCATCTTTTGTGATATTATGTCAGAAGCAACTAATTAATTATAACTTTTTCTTGTATTTATTTGGTGCACCTTCAGTGAAATTTGATATATAAAGCAACACGTCTGGTATGTTTGCTATTGGTGTCTGCGGCTGCTATTGCTGCTGCTGCTGCTGGTGCCCACGGCATCTTGCTGCTTGAGTGCTTTTGAGACGCAACTAGTGCTAAAGCACAGGACACATGCTGTGCTTGCGAAGAAGACTCAACGAGTGATGCTGTGCATTTAGTTTTAGTATTCTGGTTGAATATCAACGGCGTGTCATTTGAGTTACTCGGCCGAAAGCAAGAAACTAAGTAATTAGCAACAAGAAATTTGAGCTAATGCTCACGAGATGCGCAAAAGCCTACAGCAGTTCCAGTTCAGTAGTTTAGCTGAAAATTGGAGTGTTCACGCTAAGTTAATATACAAATACCAGATTCTCTATCTGGATCGCATAACGTTAGTAGCGTGGCGCCACCTTGTGAATGATAGAGACTTGTGTCGCAGCCCGAAATCGCCAAAAAATCCATAAAACTCCCTTTTTTGGCGTTCAAGGTCATGCAAAGTCATTGAGTTCGGCGCCAATCGAGAACCAGTGTACGACTTCCTATTAGTGATTAATAGTAACCTAGGCTCTATCTCGCACTGTTACGGAGATACAGCGACTTATTGGCCCAAAATTGCAAGAAATTGGAGTTAATGCTCACGAGATGCGCGAAAGCCTATAGCAGTTCCGGTTCAGTAGTTTAGCTGAAAATTGGAGTGTTCACGCTAAGTTAATATACAAATACCAGATTCTCTATCTGGATCGCATAACGTTAGTAGTGTGGCTCCACCTTGTGAATGATAGAGACTTGTGTCGCAGCCCGAAATCGCCAAAAAATCCATAAAACTCCCTGTTTTGGCGTTCAAGGTCATGCAAAGTCATTGAGTTCGGCGCCAATCGAGAGCCTGTGTACGACTTCCTATTAGTAATTAATAGTAACCTAGGCCCTATCTCGCACCGTTACAGAGATACAGCGACTTATTGGCCCAAAATTGCAAATTTTGCCTACCCCCTCTCATTTAGTGCGCTCGTTCGGGGTGACCCCTTTCGAATTTATGAAAACGCTTTACGGTTCCTGAAACTAAATAGAGTCTTCCAGGCAGCCGACCGTGAAGATTTGGTGATCCTAGCTTGCACCGTTTTTGACTGATCCACTCGTGTGACAGACAGACAGACAGAATTGCGATGGCTAAGACGTGCGAAAGCAGTTCGCAGCTACTGCTTTCACACGTAAAAAGTAGTGATAAAGAGTGGTGGCTTATAGCATGTTGGTCTCTTCAGTTTATAGTGGCTGATTGATGGCGGGCCCATTTAGTACCGTACTTGGCTGAGTGACCGTCATGTCGCAAGGCACCGAGGTCAACTCAGCCTGGCCATCCCTACGTGGGTACTGGGTAGGCACAATGACTGAGTATCAGGCTAACAGCAATGCTGTGGTGATATACTCCCGTATTCCGTGGTCTTGCAATGTAAACTGGTGTCTGGTTGAGTGCTGAGAAAACGGAGAACGGAGATCAGCGCCGCCCTGTGGGCGTTATTGCGGAATGTCTTTAAGTAATGCAACGCAAGTATAGACGCCGCTTGTGTCTTTGCTCTTTGGTCTTGCGTCGTCTGCGCCCGTTGCGTTTGTTGCGTACTTCGTTGCATGCGTTGCCAGTCCTGTGTTTTCTAATGCCGAGAATTTCGGCTGTGCCAGTGCGGGCGGTGTCGCATTAATTCATCGTGCAGCGGTGCCGCGGGATGTTGCTGCTAGGAACGCTTGCAGGAGCAGCAGCAGTAGAGAACAGTTCGTCTGCGTCCGGGATGCACCGAGATGGGACGAACGAACAACGAATGACGTCATTAGAGCCTAGTAATTAGCATTGCTATCACGTTGTATCTTTCACGATGCATTGTGATACGTGGCGCGGTGGCCGGTGCTGCCGCCTGGCGTCGTTCGTCCGTACTATTCGTTCGCTGGGCGCCCGTACATAACTTTTCGTCTATGACATAATTACGTGCGTAATCGGCGCCGCAATGAACTAATGATTGACGCTTGCAGGATGATGTTTACTATTAGAGAGGAAGGTATAATGCGCAGTTCTTGGATATTTTGATTTTCTGTACTTTGGCACTTGTTCTATTCTTTTCATTTCATTTTTGTTGCAAATATTTTTTTCATTTTTTGCATTACTTGCTATACTAAACTTTCAGCTTGCCTCACAGTTTTCTGGTGCAAACTGTTTATTGTATCATATGCATTACAATGTGGTTGCCAGTGAGTCCTCAAGACCAAGGTCTTGGTCTTGATCTTGACGAAAAAGTCTTGAGAATTTCAAGATTTCTTGCTATCAGTTACTGTTAAATATTTTGACAGCGGCTAAGTAGTTATGGAGTCAGGCAATGATTGTGTCATTATGGTTACCGTCGATGTGTGCATTGCATGCTTTGGCTTTGTGACATCTGATTACCTATTCTTTGCCAAAAATCTTTAATCTGTGATTGACATTCAACCGTTGAAATACTCGATGCTGCTTAAAAATCGACTCTGGTCTTAACTGGTGGTCGGTGTACAGATGAGGCAAATGAAGGAGATGTGTGGGTGATGGCTGATGATGTGAATGCTTCAGCAGCTGCTCAGCTTAACAGTGATCCTACCAGGTAACGTTCAGTGCACTGAGTTGTGTTTAATTCATTCAGTCAGCTCAACTTAGCCTGGCCGTCCTTCCGTGGGTAGGCACAATGAGTATAGAGTGAGAGCAGGGAATTAAACAGAGATTGATGAACAGCTATTTCGTTACTGCCAAACTTAACGTCACGCCCGTATACCAGCGGTACAATATCGGCCAAAACGACTATTTTTGAGCGTTGTTAACATAGCAACCATTAGCGTATCATATGTCAAAAGTTTGGGAATTTTGCCCAGAAAAAGTCACAGGACTTGTACATTGGTGCGTTTTAATTCCTTGCCTAATTTGCGTAAATATTCACCACCTTTGAAATTATGCCCAGTTTGACAGTTACGCATTGATTTAACTCAGTTATCGTTCGTCATTCTGAAGCTTTTGACATTACATGCCTTTCTACCACTAACGGTCGTTAACGCTCAAAAATAGTTCGTTTTTGGTGGCCCACCCTGGATTGCGGGGACTAAATGCTACTGGCCACACCCCACTGGTTGGCCTTTCTATTACGCTGGTCTATTGCTGTTGTTGTAAGGCGCTGTTTTGGGTTGTTTTTTTGCCGGCTCGGCGGCCGCCAGTTATCCCGCTGTCATCAGTGATTGATCATGCCGCTATTCCACTCCGTGGCTGTTCACGTCACTCAGCGTTGTTGTGACTTGTCGACTTGTCGTCGGCTGCAACAATTATTTCAGCTCGGCTTTTGTCTTCACCTGCCAATCACTGCTACTAGGCAAACAGCGGTCCGCCGAGTTTTTGTCATACCTACATCGGATGTTGACCGATTTGCGAAATTCTTTCACTTGCAAACTCATCAGGAATTTAACAACAAGGCCACCCGTAGGTGTTTCATCTCACCTGAAATGCTCGCTACACTACCTTAAAGTTGTTCGGTACCTGATGGCGTAATAACAAACCTGCGCTGGCGTATTTTTCCAACTCGCGCTGTACGTACTTAGCAAAACTGGTACACACTTAGATTTTTGTTCAGCTGGCACAGTTATTTTCGTCAATCCTGGTTAGACTCGGTATCCACAAGTTTAATTCCGGGAGTTATAGCAGTGCTTCCACAGACCACGTGAACATTACGGTAGAAAGATACAGTGAATAACGTGGATGATATTAAAGGTTTGAGGCGTGTGTAGCTCTTTATGGGAAGCCCATCGCAGAGCTATGTAGCTTTATGCCATATGGAATCACCTGCCACGTGATACAGGTGAACGTACCTTGCCTTTAGCTTAGCCAAACAGACTGGTACTTGATTTACCTACCCTGGAGGGATAGAAACTGAGTTGGCCTTGGTGGTTACGTACCTGAAAGGTTTACCGGTCCGCAAACAGTCTGATAGCGATCTGACTGTCAGTGAAACCCATAACCTCTTGATCGCAAGTCCAGCTTTTTAACCGTCTACGCCAGCAAGCGACCATATTGTGATTGTCATGCTTAGCAGATGATGTGAAGTTTTAGTTATGATGACCGATTGTGATTTTTGTGAACTGTGTGTTTCAGAGACAGCACCTGTAATCATGACAGCGGTCTATCCAACGCCATCTCGGGTCACTCCTATATCTCTTGTACGGTGAGTGAACTTCGGCTTTTTTCGTTGGCTCAGCCAACCATGTAGGCTTTCTTAATACTAGGCTGCATTACCCGTTTCGCTGGTCTGTCATTCCCGTACATACATTTGTTTCGATTTTCCTTTCCTCTCCACTTATCTCTCACATTTTTATATCAGGTTTCTACGGTGGTTTAGCATGCAGTTTGTCGGAACATTAGGCCACTCTAAAAAAACTTGTATGTATGTATGTATGTATGTACGGGCTCGTAACTCGAAAAAAACAACAGCAAAACATGTAAAAAATAAAAATTGGTGTGAACGTTCAGCAGTACCCAGTTTATCTGATGAATATAACAGAAGCACGGCCAAGCCGGTTGACTTGAGCCACCCGCAGATGAGGCGGCCTAAACTGACAGCTGTAGTTCTGCATACACCGTCGTCATTTATTACTGCTTAGTACGAAAGAAAGCCGAAAGCTGATGTTCATTTTACCATTTCGTCGAGGATAGAAGGCTGAGTTGATCTGGGAGTCTGCAGTTGACTATATACTTACGGAGATGGTGCGTTATACCTGCCAGTGCTTGCAGATTCCATCCAAGAGCCAACTGGGCGAGGGTGCTAGAGTAACTTCGTTGCTAGAGTAACTTCGTTGATGTTCACACGGATGGATCAGTGAAAGTTTGCGATTTTTAGCCAATAAGTTGCTGTATCTCAATAACGGTGCAAGATAGGTTACGATTAATCACTAATAGGAAGTCGTACACTGGCTCTCGATTGCTACCGAATTCAATGACC
>Ga0056128_1009762_pt1 | contig 12011 bp, 6 predicted proteins | sample WorMetLIZISLAND2_FD_71113 | JGI IMG/M metagenome (GOLD analysis project Ga0056128, IMG submission 71113) | Marine gutless worms symbiont microbial communities from Max Planck institute for Marine Microbiology, Germany - Olavius geniculatus... ...
AAATTCCGTCCACTACGAACAAAGTTATAGGCGCTCATGTTGACCTACCCTAAGTTGACAATGCGCGTTCGGCGTATGCCAATGCATTTGAGTTCGGGCCACGTGACTTTGATGCCGGGAAAATTTTACCGCCCCCCCTCTAATTTCCCCCAATCGGATTGGGCTTTTCCCCAAATTTCTAGTTACATTATGACGTTAGCATTACGTCACGACTAGCAAAGAATATTTAATTAACTGCCATATTTATTTTAAATATTTTAAATTAGTATTTCTTCAGCTACAACTGGTAAAAAGTTTGTGTAAATTGGTCATCATTTGAGTGAATTATGAAGGTAAAACAAAAAGGGGTCTCATTTTTATAAAACACCGTGTATGTATAAACAGTTCCGTGGAGAAACTTATTAAGAAGCACGTAGCAACGTGCATTTGACGGTTAACGCTGTTGGTTTGGCCGCATTTTGTTTGCATCTTGGTAGTGATACGAAAATATGCCACGGCGTTGCTACGGTAATTGGCAACAGTGGTTACACGTGATCAAACGACAGACACAAACCAACAGACATGTGATGTTCGCCGTTATTCGGCTTCGTTATGTTCTTCGTTATGAGTACGTCAGAAAACCTAATGATACACGATACGCTCTTTGGCCTCCACGCGTGTTTTAGTGCGGATGACATGTTCAATTAACGTCATTTATTTCCAAATCTTGCTGCTGCTTTTTAATCCCCGCCAGTGACTGTATGCGCCTCTGATTTTTCCAATTCGGCAGACACTTTGTGCTCGTTATAAATTTTGTATATATAATATATTTAAACCACATTAATTTGCACTGGTCTTGTTTTCACAACATTCAGCTGCAGTCGTGTGTCATAAACCGAACGTCGGTGTAGTGTATGCCATCTGAGCACGGTTTAAATACGTTACCGCCCTGTCTGAAGTGGTATATGCTTGTTCTGCGTACTCGCTTACCCACCCACTGCAGCAGTGCTTGTAGGTAAAGCCTAGCAGTGCAGAAACCTGGCGAATGATTGTCGAGTGAGGCAGCTTTGAGATGGCGTGCCTCGACGATGCTGACAATGAGACGTTGTGTGTGGTCGTTGTAGCAAAGACCAACGTTCAACTCGCCGCTCGGCTCCACGGCCGTCACCTGTACACGATACACCATATACACAGTGGAGTAGCCAAAAATGTGAACTGGGGGCTCGTTTTCTGTTCCTTTCCCTCCTTTGTCCTTCCTTTCCTTTTCTTTCATCCCTTCCCTTTGTTCCCTTTTCCTCCCTTTTTTCTCCAGTAAGAAGTAACTCGTAAAATCCAGCTAGGGGATCTGGTGAAGAGCTGTACTCTCCCCAAGCGAGGAATGGGACAGAACTGCAGCCAAAATCGAATTTGGTGCATTATACCTTTAACATATGAGATCTGGTAACAACAATAATTGTAATTATTTTCCTGAGAATCAACTTACCAACTTTAGTTTAGTTAAACGTGTGCTTGTCGTGTTTGGAGAATTATTGAAAAGGGACTGGGCCCCCTGTCCTTTTGTCTAAGCCACTGCACACACGCAACTACATGTCACGCAACCTCCTGGGACTTGGCGTCGATTTACTGGAGCGATAAGTTCAGACGTAGTCAGGGCGTCGAGAAGAGTTGACGACTTCTCGGCAGCACGCCAAAGTAACGTTACAGGCAGGATAAAAATAAAACAAAATCTCATGCGGATCGCGTATGATGTTTCTACTTTTGTTCTAGATTTATACGATAGAATACATTATGGATTGAAAATGTAGGTACCGCCTGAGCTTGTAAGTTATTTGCAAACGAGAAATCTGCGTGAGATGAACGAACAAAACCGATGACACAACAACGACAAAACCAGAAATATTCTGACCCATAAAGACCTATCATCCGCTCTGGACATCTTAAGCAACATTATAAAGAAAGTTATACTGCAAACGTTCTTTGACTGATACTAAATTTGTATTTCGACAATTACTCAGTAAGCAAACAAACGTACTTTTATGACAAAAGATATTTTTTCGTATTCTAAAAATGGATAGTAAATATAAAATGCTGCTTAATATTAATCAGACTAATTCGAGTATTTAACTATACACATATCTGAATAAAGTAGACTGTAGCTAAACTTACGGCATCTACTACGGCGTCAGCGTGTTCCAGACGCAGTGACGCGAACAGCTTCTGTCCAGTCATCTCATCCTCGCGTCCACGCAGAGCAAAGACGACGCTACCGATAACGTTGTGACGACGTAGACGATCGATGTCGCAGACAGTCAGCTTGAGGACTCGCTCCGACAAGTTCTTGTGTGAAACCTGCATGTAGTGCAATTACGGACTTTTCGCTTCTTTGACATTTTGCCTACTAGAAAATTGTGCACGACGGCGAAAACGGACGGACGGCGAAGACAACGAAGACGGACCGTCACTGATGGAAAATATGGACGGAAAAGGGGACAGAAAAAGAATACGACGTCTTGGGGGCGAAACGTCTTGATGGCAAAAAAATCTTGAGAGCAAAACAATCATCTTGTGGACAAAACGTCAAAGAGGCGAAACGTCCTGATACAATGTAGTGAATGTCAACAGGACTCTTCTGGCTGTGACGCTGTCGCTATAGACTGACATTTTCACGGCGATCAATGGTCAATGTAGTTACGAGTCCTATCTACGGCCTTCTGGGCCGCATACGTTTGACGACACCCCGACTGCCCAGACGTTCCAGCTGCTCAAACAATGTCTAGTCAAATATTCTTCAGAGTTACCAGCATGAACGAAAAACACGCCTCTTCGTAAGAACACACCGAGACGTTCGCTTTCTGCAGTCGCTCGATTTCCTGTGACGTGCTACTTTGAGGCTATAGCGCCGGACATGTATACTCGTAGTATGCAGTCGACACGCTAAATCAATTAAACCAACGAACCAATTATAGCGTCGTCAAATTACCTAATTTTTAATATTTTTTTACAGAAAATTCATGTCGTTTAAAGGATGTGACTACAAGTGCGACAAAACCTCGTATGCGACAAAAACAGAACGGGGCTACTTACAGTGCAGCTGTCAATCAACTCGGGTTTGGCAGCGCCATCGCACTGGACGCCAACACGCCACTAAAGACCCACATTTCGAAACCCACGTTTCGAAGTTTGAGCATAAAGCCATAAGTCGATACCCCGATGTGCGCACGATAAATCTTTTTTTCCTGCAATGGGAATATGGCATAACTACTGACACCAGAATGCATCATTCGCCGTGGCCAGAAAATTAGCACGCACTGGACTGTGCATGCTGTCCAGCTGCTAAATGACTTGTAAAGCGCCAGTATGTGCTAAAAAGACTTCAGTGGCGATAAATGTATCGTATACAATGTGACGTAGAGTCATTATCACCTGAAACACGAAACTTTCGTCGAACTTGGGATTGCACGTTCTCTTGCGGAACTTTGACTGAACTTGTCCACGAGTGTCCGGCAGCAGACAGATTCTATTCACACCATCAGAAATGAAAAGTAAATGTTACGTCAACAGCAAAAATCATAACTGACAATCGCTTGATGACAGTACGATAAACATTGTCGTGTCTATTTTCACGGCCATTAATGTTAGTGTTCGTTGTTATCACAGTGTATACGAATAACGAAACGATCGTGTGGTAGCCAAAGCCATTAAAACTGCTAGTGCTGCAAATAATTCGGAACGCAGCGGAACAGTCGACCTATTTTAAAGGCAGTGCGACGCTTATTTATCTTTCTCATTGTGTAATTTGATCACACTAAATGTCGTAATTTATTCTATTCCATTTACCAACTGTTGCTGCACCTTTAACGACATTTTACGTCTATTGACAGTTCCACTTTCCGTTGAGTTACGATTATGTGCTAGTTGTTATGTCCTTTGATTGAGTTCACCGCAATAGAATCTGTGGAATAGGCCTATCGGTGGCGTCTGTCCTCTATACACGAAGAAAACGGCCGGAATGTCATAAAGCCGTATACGACTTGCTATTGCGTAAATAATGCTTAAACCTATTTTACTATTGCAAAATAGCAGCAATAGTGCACTGCTATAAAGATGATTAATCAATTTATGACTTCCCTTGCTGAAAAAGAATTTGCATTTTAGACTCTGTTCGCACAAAAAACATACCATCTACATTTATACATGTATGTTCAAATTATATTAGCACTGATATTGTCATGATGATGATAATCACAGCGATAACAATAATGGCAAAAAATAAAAAAAAAATTAAATTTAGCTAGTGTAATATATCGGATTGGTGTAGAAAATTACAGAAGACGAGAGAATACTTGTCAAGTGACGCCAACATATTGAAGTCGTGACAGAGTTTGTGTCAGTATACGAACCTGACGAATGGATCGCATGCGTTGCCGGTGCCCGGGTTGCGGCTGGGAAGGTTGCGAGCTCGCACCAGCGTCACTGTCAGCCGTTCAGTTTCACGCTCGTAGGACACAGCGAACCTCACACTGCCCAGACAGCGTCCTCCTTCCAACACGTCCAGTCCCACCTCATCGTCGTCAGCGTCGCCTTCGTCAGCCGCTCCACAGCTGCCTGCCGTCTTGTAAAGGGTCGGGTCGATTCCACCCAAGTACTGCGTCTCACTGCCGACATCTAACCACCATGCATACCGCAGACCAGACCCCTAATCGGCTTTGTGGGTTAAAAAATAGGCGTTCAAATATGGCCAAAAATTTGACAGACACTGCAAATTTCCGACAGAGGAGACTTTGGTGCTCAAAATTTTAATTTTGCCTTTATTTTCTCTAAAATAAAGGTTTTCAGTCCCCAAAATTGGCATTTTTGACGATAATTTTCCGACAAGAAAAAATATTCCAACAATTTTCAGAAAACCAAAAATTAAAAGTGGGCAGTTGCCCCTCCCCCAATCACCTGCTGCCTTGCCACGACGTCACTGCGAATAAATACTAAACAAAACAAAATGTAGATACCAAGTACTGACATGTATGCGGGCGTCCGTACAATTACCGAGGGTCTTGAGCGCTGACAGTAAACTAGGCTTAAAAACGCAGTTGGCACTAGAGCTGCCCGACGCGCCTGAGCCATAGACGACACATGATTCTCCAGTCGTAAGTAATATACGTCGTACACTATGCCTAGGTAAACTCAGCCTTCCATCCCTCCGGGGTAGGTAAATCGAGTACCGGCCTATCTGGCTGGGGTTAAGGCGGGCGCGTTCACCTGTGTCGGGTGGCAGGTAACACTCTGGGATCCCATACGGCTTCCATTAAGAGCTATAACACCACCACCTTTATGCATCGGTTTTATGAGGCGAATGACGTCCGACCACACAAACCGTTTTACAACGACAGCCGCGCATTTGAACCAGACCTATATGAGTATCGATGCTAATACCAACGGCCTAGAAGCAGTTTTTCTCAGCTCGCCGTATTCGAATCGATTCAATTGACGATAATGTTTTTTATTCACCATTTCTTATCAGTCATCGCTCGATACCAAAACTAGTCAAACTTTGATTAAAAAACAATGATCACAATATGTCGGTTAAGCTATATCTGACATTTTTCAATAATAACTGACGAAACCTGCGGCGTCATCGTTGGTTGCGTTGAGTGAGAATCTGCGTCGGCCGGACGACGAGGTCGAAGAAGCCAAACCGAAGCTGTCCGACGCCACAGCCAGGCAGACACTGGCCGTCCGCTGACGACCTGTAATTCCGTAGCCGGGCGCCGTGCCGCTGACAGCTGCTGGTACATGGAACGGAATACTGCGTCACACAAATACACGGATACGCTAAAACTGCAGTTAGTTGATGAACGACTCAGTTATATGCTGGCAACTGCATTTTGTCTCATAAGACGACTTTGACATCTGCATAACTTCGACATTTTTCTAACAGTTTTCATAATTTTAGCAGACCTACACTAAACGAAATTTGAAACAAGAATCACCCGACCTAATATGGTTTATGTAACGTGCACTACTACACTTTGTCAAACTGGACACAAATCCCAAAAGTTATCAAAACTAGTTGCCATTGTCAAAGTTGTCGCACCAGACAAAGCAGTATTTTGAGACACACCGTAGAATATCACGAACGATTAGCTTTTCTTGATAGCGCTTAAGAGATTGCTTTCAATAGCTGCCATTTTGTCGCCTACCTGATGCAAACGGGCCAGATATTTTTTTGTACGAGTTCTTTGATTTCAGCATTTCACTAAAGCTAATCAATATTAATACACAGTGTTTTACTAATGGGCATCGTAAAGAAACTAAAATTTTTTACTGCAAAAATGCAATATGATCGTTTGGACACTGACAGTTGGCGTTTTAGCTTACAGCAGTAACGCGTTGGTCATGATGAGCGTAGCTGCTCTACTTGTAGGCCTACCTCGAATCCGTAAGCAGGTGACGGTCTGCGGGTGAATTAGATAAACCATTTTTGTAGGCAACTACTTACCCGCATTGATTTAGGCCCTAGCCGTGTTATGTGGCTTTGGCTAAGTAAGAATAAATGGCATTAAATGGCGTATGCAAATGTGGACACAATAGCAGCCGGCAAATATGGTCGGACTCATGAATCGTGATGCCAGTCGGCGATCGTTAAATCTGGTGCTGTATCGGGCGAACTATTCGGCCTACTATATCATGATTCGCTTGCAATAAACTAAATAAATAATGCAAGAACAATTATGGAACAATAAAAGAAAACCACGGACAACAGTAACAGTGTGGAGTGGTACACGTAACACAAAACGCGATTCAGCAAAACTGTAACATAATTTTACAGACTGGCGAACTTATTAGATTAAAATACACTGTGAATCATAAAATACCACATTTGGACTTAATCTCACAATAAATGCATTACAATGTTCTATCGATATAGTTGTCGTGACGCAGCGTCACCAATACATAACTAAAATTTTTGGTCTTCCTTGTTTGATTATACTATAAACAGTTATGCTCAATACCAATTTGAACTTTGATATTTCGACGTTGTGTAATTGTGGTTGTGTATTGCATTGTAAATGTCCGTCGCGTAATTTGCATCTTCTGTATTCTGGTTTCACTTTTTTGTTTCTCGGTGTGTCGTCTTTTCCTGTTATTTCTATGCACGTTTTATGCGCCACGACGCTTGCAATAACACGAGTCGTTGCACGTTCTAACGACACGTTTACGTGCAGACAGTGACTGTCGCTGGGGTCGACAAGTTTCGCGTTGAATTACGTTTACGCGAAAGATTTTATTGCTGACGATTAATTTCAGTACAACGTCGGTAAAGTTCGGTGCCGACTGTTCTCTGTATGTAAAAGCGGCAACTAGGATCAGAATAAAGCCATACGACTCGTCATGAGCTAATATTCATCATCATTATTGCAGCAAAGCAGCAAAAACACCGTTGTTACATTTTGGCGTTTTAGACATTCTCGTCACCAAGGGCGTAGCGACGAAGGCATATCGGTATGCCCACAAAATCGGGCCAAGTAAATTTTATACCTCCACAAAATAAATATCTGGCTACGCTTCTGCTCGGCACAAAATACATAGTAAACATGAATTTAAGACGGCCGCTAAAACTGATATTATAGTCTAACAGACTGTATAACTTACATTTTATGTACACTAATGCCGCGTGAAGCAAAAAAAATGCCGAAAACTTCAAAAATATTCTTCTGTCGTTAACAGTCGTCTGTTCTCAATGATTTGTGTGAATTTCACGAAATTCATCGTGACGTTTGTGCATTGCTATGGTATTGAATTTCGTTAAAAATCATCGAAAATTACCGTGTAAAAGTTTGAAGACGCAAGATTATTTGCATTTTGAAAGTCGTCATTAAAAAATAAAATATCACGAAATAGAAAATTTGGTTCTTTGAAATTATAAGGCTACAACTAGTAAGCGTGTCGGATAAGCCTTTTTCGTGTTGCCGGCTTGCGCTGAATGTTGCGCATGTTATAGCATTCGATTCAGGCAGCGTTTTTTCCGGGCACAGCGCACAGAGTGATAAAGAAAGCGGAAGTGGCGAAATGTAGATCCGTTAATTCTGGTTAGACAAATGGAAAATGCGCGCGCGTTGTCACTTGCCAATTAGCAACTGTGCAGTTCACGGGTACGAACAAACGTCCACCGGCCACCAGCAGACGCCCAGAGTCACGTTTTATATAGGCCCCTAGTAAAAAAACAAAACTAGAAAGCAGTCATAGCCCGCAAGTATCTCCGCCAAGGCAAACCTATTCGCCAGGCGGCGTCACCATCTTCGCTTTGCCAGCGGTTCCCTTATGCCCCCTTTAACGCAATGGTAACGAAAATTTCAAAGTGATCCAGAATCCATGATTCCTGCCGGATCACGCCCAAAATTGAAACACTGGTAGTTTATGCCATGCCCGACATACCTTCAAAATTTCAGAAAGATCCGTCCATAACTTTTTGAGTTATCTTGCTGACTCACAGACAGACAAACAAACAAAAACCGGCAAAACATTACCTCCTTGGTGGAGGTAAACACACACAAATATGAATTATTTTTGCTGCGCAAGACTGACATCAACCATTTAGCTCGGAACAATAGTTTACACAGAAATTCGAAATTAGACGTCTCTATAACCCTTCCACCTGTTTTTATCTGTGCCCTTCTTCAGATCCAGCGTCCGTGTAAACGCTGTAAACTTTCTCAGTGGATCGGGATATAAGAACCTGGTTGCAAAACGTATTTTTGTCCATTTTGTAGTGTATCATATATCTCGGTATACGCGCTCGTACACAAAACTGAGTTTCAAACTTCGTCGAAAATCAACTCGACAATTTTCTGTTCTCCACAAAACTACACTGACCGAAAACAGTCATTCGTAATGGATTATTTTATTTGAATATGCCGGACTTTGATATTCAGTTTTTAATTTCTCAGTTGTGTATTATGTTGACATTTTTTCCTTTTTTATGTGTACTTCGTGTACGATAACATAATAAATATATATAGCAAAAAAGGACAAAACTAGCTTTGCATGCTTTCATGTGATATACAGACTGTGATTTTTGTTTTAAAAACAGCTAAAGTTTAATCCCTCTGGATTCAGTTTTGGTGTGACCATGCCTGTTAGAGTTAGCTTACATTGAGTATGGTATGTCATATTCCTAAGTTTAATCAAAACTAGCAATATCGTGACCGTCAACAAAATAATACTGCACGTTCAGGTTACACTGAGTCTCTCGGCAAACTTTTCAGATAAATACTCTTTCACTGCGGCACGCGATAAGTGGACGAACCCATCGCTGTCGCAAAGAAGTGAAGATGTCAACGCACAGTGTGAGATTATGCCCGATCGACAACGAACGAATATCTCTCTGGTGCCCGGTGTACGTCTTATTTCCGGCGTGCGATCAGCTGCGATTAGCGTCGTGATGATTGCTGTAGCCGGAGGCTGTCATCGTTCTTCGTACATCATACTAGCGCGGAAGTGGAATGGGATATAGGTATCGTCATGCGACTGTCAAAAGCTATCTTTAACCGTTGATTGAAGCGGCTCATCTATGACCTACCGAGTGAGCCAAAAAGTGACTCCCTTCAATTTCACTTAGAACCTACGTCAATATTACATAAGCGTATAAACCACAAAACACCAACTATTTGTAGTGTGTAAACAGATTTAGCATTTTCTGCTATTTTTTCACAGTTTCAATCTGCTCACTTATTTATTTGACAGCATTTTCGTAGTTCTTTCAAAACCCCAGTGTTTCTTCACGCGCAGATTGTGAATGAAACAGTGTTCATCGTTAGTTTATTCAACTATCGCGACGAAATGACAATTATTTATGCATATAAAACACTAAAAGTCTAAAACAAAACTTGTTTTTATTGGCAGACGAAGAACAACGCCATTTAATAAAAATCATAAGTGAGCAAACACAAACAAGAAAGGAAACTTAACTAACACAAGGGTGCCATTTTTGGTTCACCCTGTATACACTACATCCAGCTAGGTCTTATTTGCTATGCATGTAGTGTTGACTCATCGTCTTCTTTCGCCCGCAGCATATTATCTTGGTTGCTACTCTCTCACACTTTTAAATAAAATATAACGACAATAAGAAAACTTGTTAAAAACTAACGAGTTTTGTCGCCAACAACGATAAGCAGCTGTTAACTGAGAGATTGCGCCTACAACGCTATCAGCATTATTCGAGTACAATTCGGCGCCTTAGCCGCCGATCAAGCTCTTAGCTATAACTACGCTCGTACACCATAATAGGTTTTACTCCTACAGGCTATTACTGTTTTGTATACGGGCGGTTCTAAATCAATATAATTATCTACTTTCCGGACCGCAAAGGTAACATTACAGCAGTACGTGTAGGCCTTACTGTTATAACGTTACTTTAGCCAAACTGTATGAAACGACACACGACTTCTCTACGACATATCTGAGTTTTTCGTTAATTGATCCGGATAACAGCTTGTTTATTATTAATTTATTATTCATTCGTAACCCTATATTTTGATCAATTATTACAGTGGTTAGCAGTTACAATAATCCCAAAAACCGAACAACCAACCAAACCCGAGTCAAGCAAGAAAATGTGGTGTTGTTGCGCACGACTAACGCGAACTCACTGGACTGGACGATGTCGTCACTGGGGACCATGTCGTATAAAGCAATTAGCGCGCGGTTACTTATTTATTTATCAGTAGCGTCTGAACAGTGCGTAGAGTGCTATTTATCTTCGCCCCCACAAACACCCATCACTCGTTAGCTCTTGTCCCGCTGTCCTCGCTGATCCATGGCGGAAAATATCGCAGCAAATAGCCCGGCGAACTTGCTTTGTGAATCGAACGCGTAATAAGATGGAACAGTGCACGGATGGTGCGGTCTGTGTAAGGAGTGGAGCTCAGGGAGCAGCGAGAATGGGAAGTTGTGGCGGCTGGTAATTAAGACGAGTCGAAATGACTGCAAGTCAAGTCAGACGCCAGCGAGTGTGTTTCAGCGAGCAGAGAGACGCCCGGAGACTGAAAATCACGAACATGTTTACTTAGTAAAGCCTCTCACACCACGAAACTAAACAGCTTTATTATTGTCACTGTTTCTTATTAATTTTATTGTCATTATTATTATAATTATTTTGAAGTTTATCAGCACAAAGTCTGCTGGCTTGAAAACCAATGAAATGAGTTTGAAAGACTGCAGCAAAATGCACTCCAGCGGAAAAAGCATCTGAAAACAAGATGATGTTCATGCAAACACGGAGTCTGTCCAATGCATTTCGATAGTTTACAGTATATGTCCGTATAAATATAATCAGTGAGCTGTTTAGACTGGTAGAAAAAAAATCAAACAGTTTAATTTTAAATTGTACAGCAGCAATGATCCTTTCATCCTTCTCTATTATTTTAACTAAACAATAGACATTGTCAGTCACGAGACCATTCGATTCACTATAAATAGTCTATCGTCACCATGCGTTTATCTTGCACCGTTATGAAGATATGACGTCTCACAGATAATGGGGTCACGAGTGTGACCTTTTGGGGTTACGTGACGTCATCGGTCACGAAAGAAAGATGGAAGAAGGGAAGGAGGAAGAGGAAGGGGAGGAGAAGGGAAAAAAGGAAATTGGAAAAAAAGAAAGAGGAAGGAGAAAAGGAATGGAAGGTAAAGGGAAGGGAAAGGGAATTGGAAAGAAGAAGAAAAAGGAAAAAAGGGGAAGGGAAAAAAGGAAAGGGAAAAAAATGAAAAGTAAAGGGGAAAAAAGAAATGGAAAAAAGGGGAAAAAAAAGGAAAGGAAAGGGGAAGAGGAAGAAAAAGGGAAAAAGAAAAGGGCAAAGGAAAAAGGAAAGGAAAGAAAAAAGGGGGAAGAGATAGGGAAAGGAAAAGAGGAAGGGAAAAAGGAAAGGAAAAGAAAAAAAAAGGGCAAGGGAAAGAGAAAAAGAAAGAGGAAGAAAAAAGGGATGGAGAAGGGGAAGGGAAGTGGGTAGGAAATGGGAAAGAGGAAAGTGGAAAGG
>Ga0056128_1009763_pt1 | contig 12011 bp, 7 predicted proteins | sample WorMetLIZISLAND2_FD_71113 | JGI IMG/M metagenome (GOLD analysis project Ga0056128, IMG submission 71113) | Marine gutless worms symbiont microbial communities from Max Planck institute for Marine Microbiology, Germany - Olavius geniculatus... ...
GAGAACAGCAAGAAATTGCGGTGTACAGCCGAACTTGCTAAGGATGCCCCATAGAAGAGTTCTATTGACGGTGTCAAACGCCTTGGTGAGGTCAATAAATGCAAGGTATAGGCTGGAGTGCTGTTCGCGGCATTTCTCTTGAAGTAGTCGGGCGACAAAGACCATGTCTATTGTGCTCCTGTTTCGGCGAAAGCCACACTGAGACTCTGGCATAACGATGTCGACCACGTGAGTTAGAAGCCGCTTGAGCATAACACGTGCGAGGATCTTGCCTGCGACAGACAGAAGGGAAATACCTCTACTATTACCACAAACTGCCTGGTCCCCTTTGCGCTTGAAGATCATGACAATGTTCGCATCCTTCCACTGTTGAGGGAGTTGCTTAGAATTCCAGATGAGAAGAATGTCACGGTGTAGCCTGTGAAGCAAGTACTGGCCGCCGTACTTGAATATTTCTGCAGGAATGCCGTCAGGATCCGTAAAGCTTTTCCTTATATTCGAAAGGAGTCACCCCGAACAAGGGTGCCAAATGAGAGGGGGGTAGGAAAAATTTGTGATTTTCAGCCGATACGGCGTTGGGAGAGTGAAACAGGTCACACCGATGGTGAGTACAAGTAAAACATTATAGATATTTAGCCGCTGGTCGTCTGGCGCCTTCTGGCGACTGATTTTGTTTTACTGGGCTTTCAAACCTGCACCAATACTGAAATTCATGCACTGGATATGGCGTCATCCGCTGTCGAGTTTAACTGAAACATTGAAGTGAGCTTAGATTTTGTTCACACCAGGCCTTCACACATGCATCGCTGTCGTGCGTTTCCCTTCGCGTTAGCTGGGCTTTTCTTGTTCTCTGTGCAACTAAGCGATTGATAAGTTACACACTTCAGCTAGCTGTCCTGTGTAAATATTTCACATGGCTGCATAGCAATGCATTTGCTTGTGGTTGGGGTTTTAGTGATTACCTTTTTGCAAATGTTGTAGTAAGTGTGTAAAGTGTAAAGTAATTGTGAAAATCGACCGGTACTTGATGTAAAAGTTAGTACCAAGATTCAGTATACAGTAACTAATTTTCTGACTCTTGGTGTATAATCTGAGACTGTTGCTGATGCACGGAAGTGGCTTAAAGCGAAAGCCATCACAGTGCCAAACCACTGTTAATAATATCATCGTTGCTGTGATTTAGAGACATGTGCATTCTGGTCTGCAGTAAGCTGATTCAACAGGCAGCCTCGTTCTCTGTGTGTGTGGCGTAGTGGTAATGCATTGTGCCCGATCAGTGAAGTTGCTCTTCGCTGGGCTGGGTTACTACTTGGATGGGTGACTGTCTGTGGGCAGGTAAATCATCTCGGTTTGTAGCCAGCGGCCTAGGTCAACTCAGCCTTCCATCCCTTTGGGGTAGGTAAATCGAGTACCGACCTATCTGGCTGGGGGTAAAAGCGGGCCACGTTCACCTGTGTCCGGTAGCAGGTAACACTGTGTGATCCCATATGGCGGGTGACGCTCCATAGCTTTGTGATAGGTTTCCTGTAAAGAGCTATACAGTACTTTTGACTTATTAACGTTTTAATCTTTTGTTGCATGTATTTTGTTGATAGGGCAAGCCTGACCAAGCTGACGTATGAAGGCAAAGTGTTTATTGTTCATGTCACCGCCAGTGAGGTGATTTTGCAACTGCACCAAATTACACACTTTTGATTTCGTTATTTGACTAAAATAGCTGCCAGGATTTCACACGGTAATGCAGTTTCAGAAAAAGATTATGCATAATTATAATGTTTTTTGCAAGTTTGCTGCAAAGTATGTCTGCCAGAAATTATGAGAATGGCTTGACAGTATGCTTAGTTCTGAGTGCAGATTTTGAATCCATGTATTCACTAAATATTAACAAATTTAAAAAAAATTTTACTGTGGAAACTTCGGAATGAAGTAAGTGATTATTAGATGTTATTAAGAATTTTGACTCACAGTATAGATGCAGCTTAGCCATTGGGTAAGACATGTGGACTTGCTCATTCTGTTGCAGCGTGGCACGGGCATCATTGGTTGTACATCTAATGGCTTGGTACTGTTACGTCCTTGTGCCTTGTTTCTATGCTCGTACCTGTATCTGTGGCATGCTGCATGTGTGGAAAGTCCCGTGTTCCATTGTTGTCGACAGTGGCATCTGTTATGTTCACAGATATCTGAACTTCCTTCTTTGCGGTTTTCTTGTTTTGGTTTTTTAAAGTTTTAGTTATCGTTACTCCTTTTCTTTTTATTTTTTCCGATTTCAGGCTTCTGTTGTTGTTGTAGCCCATAGCTTCTCTTTCGTCAGTTGTCGTCAAGAAAATCATCCACCATGTCTGGGTCATCCTATAGCGGCATCTGTCTCCCCCACAGCCATCTGTTTCTGGATTTTCTTATATTTTAAATACCCAGTAACAGTACTTCCAGCTGAGTTTCTCTAATTTCATTTCCATTCAAAACATTTTAAATTCTTTTTAGTTTCTGCGCTAAATTGAAGTGAAGTGGCAGCTTGCCCGCCAGTTTTCCAATGCAATTCATAGGGGCTTCTTGTAACTTGGAAACAAAAACCTGTAAAACCAAAAGAGGCGTGCACGTTTTCTGGGGCAGGAGGAACCTGTGTGCCAATTTTCAGTTTAAAATGTATATTGGGACATATTCCTTCATCTAGCTTTACTGATGTGGTCCTATAGGTTATGCTTGATTATCTTATGATGATGATGATCAGTCCTAACCCTTAACCTTAATCTCAACCTAACCTTTAGTTGTAAACTGACAGTTAATCATTGTGCTGTGATGGTCTGTTTGCATGTGTGTGTATTCGAGTGCATGTTTGCCTTGAGTATGTCTTTGTCTGTATAAATGTACAAAACATAAGTTTATACACTTGTTAATGGCAACATTTAAGGACTTGCACATCAAAAACAGCAAAAATTACAAAAGGTGATATTGCCCGCATCACACTGACTGTGTCAGTGTAGTGTGCTGCTGAATAATATCACCTTTTGTAATTTTTGCTGTTTTTGATGTGCAAGTCCTTAAATGTTGCCGCTAACAAGTGTATAAACTTATGTTTTGTAAATTTATATTTGCTGTTTTATTAGTAAAATAAAGTTTTCCTACAGTTGATCAGTTACGGAGATATCTGGCCATTCACAATCATGATCTTGACCGTTTGGGGTCACGTGACATTCAAATGGTAACAAGGGTCAGTTGTGGTGGAATTAGATTGGCCTCATTCAATAGCCCATCCCCCGAAACCACCCATTTGACGCAAAGATCTTGGAGATATCTCTTACGGAATCTGAATTATAACCCTTTTGTCTCAAATTTTATTGCCGTGGCAACAAGGGTCGGTCGGGGTAAAATTTTGTTGGCAGTATTTGATGGCCCAACCCCGAAAACACCCTGTAGATGCAAAGATCTCGCAGATATCTCTGGCAGAAACCGAGTTATAGCCCATTTTGTCCCAAATTTTGTTGCCATGGCAACCAGGGAGAGTCCGGGGAAAATTTGAATGACACTGTTAGATTTGCCATCCTCGAAAACCATGTCATAGAACCAAAAATTATGACTATCTTATACACATCCAAAATTATGACTGTTTAAAGAATTGTTTAATTTTTCCCATAGGCGCCATTGTAATTTTTTTGGATTTTTTTTGAATAAATATGTTAAATATTAATTTTAAGTTTTTAAATCCTAAAAGGTTTGAACCTTGTCTGAGGCCGCGTTGTTTGAGCCATCGCGCGTAAAAATCCCCTAAGGTTTCTGACCTGTAGGTGTGTTGAAGAAAAAAAGGTATATGGCTATAAAATTTTTTGCATATATTTTACCTATTTGCCAAGAAGCCCTTCTTAGGCATATTTACATGAAATTTTGCATGAGGGGTCATCTTGCTGACGTAATCAACTGTGCCAAATTTTATCTCAATCGGGTTAGGGGTTTTGATTCTGTGGGGGGTCGAATTTTTGTGGTTCCCATATGAAATTGAAGTTGCCGTTAACTCATGGTTTGAACTACCATTCAGTCTGTGATGTTAGCATGTCTCTCTCCCACTTGTTCCGAAACACTAGTGTTAGTTTGACAAGGCTGTTGTCTGTTTGCCTGCATTCCAGTAGAAGCCATTCACGTTTATAAACGTTTATGTATGAGTGGTCTAGAATGGGCTAGCTGTGAATTGCACCTGCAGTAGCAATTTTTGTCCCGGTCGTGTTTTTGGCAACTCTTTGAGTAAACGTCATGCTAGTAGTATTAGCCACTACAGGTTAAGTGAAGCAGAGATATGATACGCATTTTACATCAGCACTTGGGTCAGATACACCTGTAGCTAGATTTGCCCTCATAGCTAGCCCCACTTCAGTTTTGCCATTAGCAGGACTTGAATTGGTGCCACACTGCGCCATCACTTGTGTATTATCCGTATCACAGTCCTGACGCTGCTTCACATAAGCATAAATAAATAGCAGCAAAACCTCTATGAATCATATGATATGCATCCCACATGTTACTGCATTCAGAAACGTGTACGTGTTTTTCACAAAGCATTGTGGGAATTGTGATGAACTGTAGAAGAAGAATGCGTCGGGCTTCAAGTGTCCAACGATCGTGGCCTGTAAACACTTGTGGAAATGTGCCGTTGAACAGCAGCACTTCTACACGTATGTATTGTACATTACTAGTGATGACTAGGGCCCACATTTTTCCATGGAAAATTTTGCCAATTTCCGCGGACCAGTTTGCAAAATTCCGCCGCTTACTGTGGCAAAGTCGTCCAAATTCCGCAGCTCACCTTGGCCTACCATTTTTAAGTAAACTGAGCTCTGTCCTGCTCAAAAACAGTTTCAGGAGGGCCAGCTGGCATAGTGACATTGTGCTGAGTTATGCTAGCAATGTACAAAGAAAATGACCTATTCTTTTTTTTGCTTTAAAAGTGCAATCTGTCAAGTTGTGTGGCATTTATTTACAATTGTGCCATATTGCAATGGCTGTTAGTAGGGCCCGCAGGTTTTTGCAGTTCAGTTTGATTTTTTCCGTGATAAAAATACATCATCAAGTCAAAAATCGTACTAATCGCTGGCAAATTTTCAACTTCTACGAAATTCCGTGGAGATATCAAAATTCCACGGCAAAGGGAAAATTCTGCGACTTGCGGAAAACTGTGGGCCCTAGTGATGACTCAATATCAGGATTTCAATTTTGATATGATATCAATACGATATTTTATAAAATATTACGATATCGATATTTTAAAATAATAAATATGTTAATCTTATACAAGCACAGGAACAAGATGTGAATATTGAGAAAGGCAGTATGCTTTACGTCAGTGAACTTAATTAACTAAAGACTATCGTGTTTTAAAATTTTGACACTATGTTGTTAGTTTGCTTTGGTTAGTTTGTCATTTTGACCTTTTATTGTCGTTATTTTGGCAATGTGTTAACTAAAAATTAACTACAACAGATGTGAACATTAAGAATTACATCATGGAACTAGACTCGTAGTGCTGTTTTGTAACTTATTCACTGTATGAAATTATCGACATTATGAAAATTGAAAAAATATAAAAATTTGGCATGAAATATTGTAATATATCGAAAATATTGTGATATGTGAAAAAGTTCAATATTTTTTCGACGATACGATATATCGAGTCTTCACTAACCATTACCATATGCCATATGCACAATCTTATTCACTTATCACACACTACAACAACACCACTCCACCCATTGTTAGTACTCAAGCATTTGTGTTATTGTCATTTGGCTGTCCTAATAGACTGCATTATGGGGCTATGGCTTTGCCCAACCATCTGTTCTGTACAGGTATTTTACTCAAGAGCGAAAAGGCACAAAAATACCAAAACTGGAGTAACTTGTTTGCCAGCTTCTAGCTTAAAAGGTCAAAGGTCAGGTGGACGGCCGCATATTATGTCAGCACTGGGCCAAGATATTTTTTAGATGTCGAACAGCAGCAGTATTTTCATGCCTTCGCCAACATACTGGCATTATGTTTCCAGAGTGTTCGTTCGTGCGTGCGTGGTCCCGAACATTGTTAGCAAGATATCTTGGGTATTTGTTGACAGAATTTGACCAAACTTTCGCCATTAATGGACTTTTGGGGTGAACGTCTCAAATTTTGTTGTATTTGCCGAGTTGCAGCACTGTTATTGCTGTTACATTATCAGTCGCTGTAAGTTGGTGCATAATTATTGTTACAGTGTGAGTGGGCTGTCACGATTAGTTACTAGTGAACTAGGATCGTCGGTGCGTCGTGCATAGTATTGCTGTGTGTCTTCGGCTTTCACTTGCTAACTTCATGTGTGCAATTTTGTCAGCATCAACACGGCTAGTGTCATCACTGAGAAATCCGCTGTCTTTGTTGTTGTATTAGTAGTTGTGTATGTTACAGACTGCAGACTACAGCTGAAGTGCCAAAGACAGCATCTGCTGGTGGACTGTTCAACCGCTCATCTCGACTTAAACTCAGGTTGTTGACTATGATAATGATAATAAAGTTACTCTTTGCATATTTTTTCACTGTTGTATACCTGGACTCAATGAGCTATCTTTTATATTTTTTTATTGTCGAGTAGGCCTAGTATTTCTTGTATTGTTTCGGTGGTTTTGACTACCTGTCATGGCGAATAAACTTAATCATTATTTTGAGATTTGATTTGAATATTTTTTGTTTCATTCGTCAGTTAAATCTGAAGACACACTCTTACCTGAAGTTTATCATTGTTACAAATAAGAAGCTGAAGAGTTTATGTCAAGGTCATTTTACCATTTATGCAAGCATAACTTTCAATGACTTTTTTCGAGGAACCCAAGATTTACTGTTGATAAAAAGCTGTATTTTTTGTTCCGTGAATAACGAGATTCTCGGGATATCCAAAACTGAGCATAAAGATGTAATCTGTTAGTGTATTCTAGTAACATGGACTGCATAGCTTTTAATGACTTCATTGTGGAACGGTTTGCCATCGGAGCTGAAGGTCACGTCACACTGACTATCGGACATTTCATCAGCCAGCTGAAGACAGAGATGTTTAGGCAGAGTTACCACCCATCAGCACAGCCGTCATAACTTTTGTTATGAGACTTCGCGTGTACTAAAATACTGATAGTGAACTGAACTGTGATCAGAATGGTATGTGTGTATAGGTGTGTGTGTTTCTACACGTGGTATGTACGTACGTGGTGTCAGTGGCTCAGTACGTCTATAAAGCCGTCGATGACAGTTTCCCTACAGCTTACTCACTAGTCATCCGTATACACAAAACTCAGTGCTGGTATCATTAACTACACTATGATGTATCAGTGTGTACAACTGTGGCTGTATTTATTTATGTATGTGCTGTCAGTGGTCGTAGTGAGTATGAAGCTATCAATGACAGTTTGCCTGCAGCTCGCCGTCAGCCTCGCATACTGAGGTCAGCTATAGTCAGTCATCAGCACGCACCACTGCAGTGTGTAACATATCTAATATAGTGTCTTGGCCAGTCGTTCGGCACCGAGCACTTGTTGGATAGGGTGTTGCTGAATTTCTGTAAATTGTCTGTACTCTAGATCGACCATTCTCCTCTCAGTAATGCTGTGGCTGCAGTTTGTGGTGCAAACTTCAACTGAGGGTTCTCATCTCCAAATCTCGGCTTCCCATGTGAGGACCATTATACCAAACAGAGTCCTTGGAACTACTCCTTCCCCGTAATTATCATCATTTGAATGCTACCTTTCTAGATCCGTCCGCACTACTCTTGCTTAGTTGCGTTCGGGTCACTGCCGGCTTCTCAAATCTTACAAAGCCGGCATCACCGCAGATGTTTGCCCAGATTGTGGAGTGGCACCACACTCTGTTGAACATTTGTTCCAGTGCCCTGCCTGCCCGACACAACTGACAACTCAAGACCTGTGGGACGATCCAGACACGGTGGCTGATTTTCTCAAGCTCGACGACAACTGACGAAAGGAGAGGAGCTGTGGGCTACAACAACAGCAACAGGACCATTATAAATATTTGTCTAATATGATGTTTCTTGAGACCACGAGTCTCCCTGCCAAATGGCATCTGACTTCAGTCAACAGCTTTAGAGGAAGGCATGAGTACGACATAAGACCATGCTACAGTAAAATCTGTTGCAATAGCCAGTTTCGATGATGCTGTTAGTGATGTCGTCTAATAGCAATAATTACGGTAGTTCTAACAATGGATAAGTTAAAGGTCTATGGATACCAAAATTAACATACCATTTTCCTAAAAGAGCACAATTTTCTGAGAATTTTAACAGTAATATCGCTGCCGATAAAGTGTTTTGTCAACACGAAGAAGCTTACATTTGAAATCGATGCTCTACGAAAATGATGCAGAAAATGAGATGCCATGTTGACAGGCTGATGTCGTCACCACGTGTACCCGTAGGCAACGTAAAATACGCCCAGAAATATATGCATTATAAAATAACATTGTCTACCTATATACTGCTGCAGTTGTCATGTGACAGTATTTTTTGCCATTAAAAATATTAAAATTAATTGGTAAACACTGACTGGGTACATGCGGTGACGTCACTTCTGGCCACTTCCAAGATTAGGATTTTCAGCATAACGTAACATAACGCCATTTTTCGTTATATTCAGGCATTAATTTAATACATTGATAAAGCTTAAATCGTCATATTTTAAAGGCAAGGTGTAATATCTAATTGAGGTCTACATAGATTTTACAAGTGAGTTTGACCGTGGCCGTGAAGCTTTAAGTGTACGTGTAATAATAATTTGTCACAGTGTAAGTTTGTGACTTCTGACCTGCCTGGAGTCCATTCATGCACTGAGCACTGCTTGAGTTTGTGTGTCTAATCGATTGTGTATTGACATTCTATGGATCATGCATTCCTGCTGTGTATGTAGGTCATTGTCCAGTCTTCAGTCAGTCAATAGGTGGCATTCTAGAAGTCGTCAAAACTCAAACAACATGACTTTTACTGCCACTGGAGCGTTCAACGCCAGCCAAACCAGCTGTATGTCTTTCTTGTCTCATGCTGTGTCTTTACACGTCTACTCGTTATGTTATATCACATCTTATGCTAGCTCGTTGTGTTTTGCTGACATTTGCTCACTGAGTGTTAATGTCTACACATACAGGGTGGGCCTTAAAAAGCGTGGCACTTTATTTTTGTCTATGTTTTCGCCAATTATTGACTGATTTTCAAAATTCTTTCGCTGGCACACTCTGCGGACAATTTGCAATAACCATTATTACATATACCACCACACCGTAAATGCGTCTCTACACTACCTTGTGAAATATCAATGAAATATGCATATATAACAATAATAACAAACAATTTGGTAAAATTGAAAAAAACACTTCAGACCAACATTGCAGTGAATGGTCTGTATTACACTAGACTGTGTGGGTATAACATAGTCTAGTGTCATACAGATCATTCATCACAATGTTGATCTGAAGTGTTTTTTTCATGCAACTAGATTTTTGTTATACATCATTAGTTTTTGCTTACATTTATATTTCACAAGGTAGTGTAGAGACACATTTATGGTGTGGTGGGATATATAATAATCACATTATTGCAAATTGTCTGCAGAGTTTGCCAGTCAAAGAATTCTGAAAATTGATCATTAATTGGCAAAGATATGGACATAAGTAAAGTGCCACATTTTTTCATGGCCCACGGTGTATATCTGTGCATTATCTGTTACTGCAGCATTAGGTCTAACCATTAAGCTGGTTTCTGACGTCATAAACTGACAATACTAATAATCATCAAGATGTCAGTGAGTACTTGACATAGCATTGTTTTCTGGGGTACCCGGTATGTCTTGATCTATCCAGTTGGTGGCTTAGTGTAGTAGTTAACAGGTAATTCTTGATCAACAAAATTGCTGTATATAGTGCCTGGTTACTAATTGGTTGGGTGATTGAAAATCAGGTAAACCGTCTAGCTTAGCTGTAAACCTGTCACCCAAGTCAGCTTAGACGTCCATTGCTCTGGGATAGGTAAATTACCTATTTACCTGTACCAGCCTGCCTGGCTGCGATTAATATGGGGAGTGTTCAGTTCACCTGCACGAGGTGCCATGTGCCATGATCCCATATGGCAGGTGAGGTGATGCTCTGTACTCTGAAATGGATTCTTATGTAAAGCTATCTATCTCTTTCTCTGTCGTTGTCTCTCTCTAGATATGTAACCAGCCACCTAGATCGATTCAGGCCTTTATTCTCCGTGGAATGGTAAAATGGGCATCGAGCATCAGCTTTCCGGTTGAGTAGTAGCAAATGGTGATGGCGATGTAGTACTAATTTGTAATTAATAATGGCCAGGACAGTATTTATGGTGTTATCGCCATGACACTGCCATTGTGCTAGTTCATTCAGTATATCTGATAAATGTAGAACAGTGCCAGGTGACCTTTGGACCAAGCTGATTGGCTTGAGCCACCGGACCACCTAAATCGGCTGCTACATTTACCATCGCCATTTGTTACCACTCGGCCCAAAACCCGACACTCATTTTACCATCCCTCGAAGGGTATTGTATAAGGCTGAGTTGTATTGACAATGTAGTTGTTGCTGTTGTAGTAATATCGAGCAGCTTCAGTGGGCATGCTGACGGGGTGTCACAGTCACAGTCTGTGGATCTGGATATGTCGACCATGTTGAATCCTGATCTCAGCGACGAACCTCCACTGCGACTTCCGAGCCACACTAGTAACTTCAGCCCTAAGCGAAGCCTTAGCCACAGTCCTAACCATAGCCAGACACTGCCTCACCAGACCACAGTGTTTCGGTGGCCTTGCAGTGGGTCCGTAACTGATGAGAACAGCTACTCCGTGGCTAGCAGTGATGACAGAGAACCGGCTGCAGCAGCAGCAGCTTGGTGCTTGCTGAGACAGGACAGTGCAGATGAGAACGTGACTAGAGACCATGATGATGATGATGATGATAGACACTGGGACGATAACATTATGCCATCGACAGAGCACTTCGACCACCATGCCAACACTGCTGCTGATGCTGTTAATGATGATGACGATATCTTCTATGATGCCTGTGACATGCTGTCAACGGCACAATACATTGCCAGCACATTGACTGCTCAGAGCAGCACAGCATCAGACGATATACCCACGCTGCTGTGTAATGGACGACTGGCATCATCAGATTATTACCGACCGACACCAACATCGTCAAAATCATCATCACCCTGGTCTAGTAGGTCTGGTATAGTACTGCTGGTGATACTGTCATCCACACTGCTGGCTGGTCTCCTGCTGCTATGTGGTCTAGTCATGCTGGCATACGTTGTACTAGAGTCGCAGGTCGACCTGCCACTGGTGGCCAGCATCCGACGACTGCCCGAAGTCTGCCAGTTCTACCATGACCAGTACGGTCCGTGGCGTGTGTGGGTGACTGGAGCACACAGTCACACTGCTGGCACGCTCTGGCGGCATTGCGTGAGGACTGCTATGCTGAGTGTGGCCACCACACTCTGCGATCAGTGTCCATCTGTCAGTGATGACAACAGTTGATTGATTGCCAGTCTGAAGTCTGCGTGAGTACAAGCATGTCCAGTAGAGTACCTGGTGTGCTTGGATCATCAGAGAAACGAACAGTCAGATTCAGTGGATGCATCAGCGTTGAAAAAACCTCGGTTTTCAGCAAAGCCCAACCCAGTAGATTTTATTAGTTTTTTGTGGTTTTTAAATGGCCCAACGTAAACCTTAGCTAAAAAGTCATGTAGTTTCATCTGAGTAAAATGTTTCATTATGAGTGGAACAACAGGGCTCCCAGGAGCAAGAAGTGAAATTTCAGGACCCAGTGTTTACAAAATTTCAAGACAATTTCAGGACATTTTTGTCAGTTTCACAAGGCTCAAGACACAGAAAGTGCACGTTTTTCTGTCCTCGTTATGTTATTCATTGAAGCAGATCAGTATTGCAGTCCTAAAAATGTTACTAAGGCACTGTTATGAACATACT
>Ga0056128_1009764_pt1 | contig 12010 bp, 8 predicted proteins | sample WorMetLIZISLAND2_FD_71113 | JGI IMG/M metagenome (GOLD analysis project Ga0056128, IMG submission 71113) | Marine gutless worms symbiont microbial communities from Max Planck institute for Marine Microbiology, Germany - Olavius geniculatus... ...
GTTTATACACTTGTTAACGGCAACATTTAAGGACTTGCACATCGAAAACAGCAAAAATTACAAAAGGTGATATTGCCCGCATCACACTGACTGTGTGTCAATGTGCTGCTGAATAATATCTCAATCAGGTCATGGGTTTTGATTCTGTGGGGGTCGAAGTTCCGGGAGGACGAATAAGTTTAGTGTACAGCGTCGGCTGCGACGGCTGCGGTGGCGTCACCTAGTGGTTGGCTGGACGGAATGAGGGACTGTCGTCACGCATGCAGACGGCAGATAGAGCCGACTGCTGCAGACACTGCGAGGTAATCAGCTGAACGCTGCAGGCGGGCGTCCGTCGTTACCTCGCCGACGACCGACCACCAACGACGCCTGGCTGGGTGGTCGGGGTCGCGCCTTGTTTCGCCTAGACCTGCCAGGACAAGCGTTCTAGTGGCATCTCAGCAGCCACACCATGCGAACCGCCACATCGACCCACCCGGACCCACGGACCTATAGACCCACGGACCGACTGGTTGTCCTGGCTCGACTGATATCGGGGACAGCTGCGTCGACTGAAGATCAGCCGCGATGGTCGAATCCGCTGCCGGCCGGATCTGTACTGTATAAATAAACAAGTAAGTAAATAAGTAAGTAAATTACGTAGCGCGTTACGAACGCGCTCGGTGTGCTAATAGAACGAAAAGCTACAAAAAGTGTTCAGATGGCGTCTGTACTGTATAAATGATCACATGGATCACAAAGCAGCACGTTAGTGCGTAACGCCGTAGTCAGAGCGACGACTAAAGCCAACGAGAGAAGTAATGTTGTAAACTGGGTGGTCTTTTCTTTGAGATTTAATCTGTACTGTATAATGGCGGCGGTCCGACGGACGGACGGATAGACGGACGGCGACAGGACACTGACAGGAGCAATGGGTTGCTGCTGTGCTGTTGCTGCAGCTGCGATGATGTATGCCCACATTTTACTGCATCGATATGTCGTGGATTCGTTGAACAATAAGTCGTAACCTACAGCAAATTGTGTAATATTTTGACGTGTCATGATGCTGTATAGTCGGTTCTCGGTCAACGACCTTCAATTTGACCTTTAATGTGCACTCGTTGTGCAACATGTGGCCGGTTTGCTCTGGACTTTGGACGTAATATCGATTTGTTGTACATTTTGTTGTACATCATGTTGCGCAACAAATTAGCAAGAAATCGACGCAAGTGGAGTTGTGGCCGTATGCTGCAGTCAAGTTTGATGAATTGATGTCGGCGCCGTCCGTTTATAGCGTGCTGTATTGGACGCGATCGCCTCGGCGCCGCGTCTTAGTATCTGGCTGTCTGTCACTCGCGCCACCCTTTCTCTGTCCGACACATCTCTCTCTGTTTTTTTCTTCTCTCCTGCTGCTGCTGCTGCTATGTCATGATGTCGTGATGCTGTTGCTATGCGTGCGCCTTCTTCTGCGTGCCTCGCCAGGCAATGTGTAGACTGGCGATGTGCGGCATGCGGTGCTATAGATACTATGCTATGCGGCCGTTAGTTCAACGTCGCTTTTTTATTGCAACTTCGGCCTCCCGCGTCGACGTGCGCCATTAAACAGATATAAAACGGTAGCGGGAGAAATACTGTATGCGTAAAAAGTCATTTCGCCGCTCCCGTTTGGCGTTTCCCGGATCATGCTGCCTCATAGACTATATACGAAGTGCATGCGTTTTGGCAAGAACCATCAAATATCGTATCAACTGCCAGCGCTGCGTGGAGTTACTTTGCTCTGTTGAACCTCAGTGAATACGACATTTTGATAGTCCGTCACAATGTGTATGCACTTAATGTCAGTGCAGGATGAAAAATATCAAGCCGAAATAGCTCGTATTAACGAAAGTTTCTGCCAGTGGCATCATTTCAGTAAATCATTGGGTGGGGTCTCAGTAATCTTAGGGGTCTTAGTTTACATAACGCATTGCTTTTGCAGCAGTAACACCGTTTTAAAAGTACGATTTACCGTTAAAAATTCAAAATCATAAATCCTTGGGAGGAGCGTAGACCCCTAAATGACGCCCTTGATTTTTGCTGATTTTGATTTCCAACTGTATATAGGCGATATAACGCGTCGATTTAGTTAGAAGTTACAAGTCTATGGCAGATGAATATTTGGATGCTGGTGACCTTTATAAGCATGAATGTTGCATAAAGTTAATGGGCTTGCTGCTGCTGCTGTTGCCGTGGTGAGTAGTGATGCTTCTTCTGAGAGAATCTCCAGCGTTTTGTACGGACGAGGTTCGAACCGTTCCGGCACGAAAACTTTCGTTCTGGCGCGTAATTGGGTTTTCAACGAGATGCGGAATTATAGACGCAGACATTTATGGTACTCGTGGGGCGACCTTGATGGCGCGATGGCGTTCAAGAGAAATCCAGTTAATGATCACGAGATGGCGCTAAAACTACATCGGACAGCAGGCGTTAGTCGCCATTCCATTTCGCCAGCTTCGTTAACTCTGGCCGTTACTGAAGGTCGTTAGTGCACGCGTTTTGTTAAAAATGTGTTTAGCTCGTTTCGGAATACGCAATTATCGAACTGTTTACGGTACTTTAAATAAAAGATTTTATAAGGTCTACGTTCTGTAAGAGTTTTATGTGTATGAGCCTATGCGTGGGCCTATAAAATATATTCCCAATGCTCGCAGCTATAGTACAGCTATGGTAGAAAATGTCTGGGGATGGGCGAGTGTAGCCGAACAGTTTCTGCATTTTGTGCTAAATCAACATGTGAGTATTAGGAGAGTTAAAATTTTATGTATAGACAGTGCGTGGCAAAAGTTTGCACTTTACATTTTCGGTCATAAAGAACCCAATATTTCTACCAAAAAAATATCAACTTGGCGAAAACGTCAATCCACCCAGTGCAGCGAAGCAGACTGACGAAGCGCTAGTGGCGAACTTTTTACTCCAGTTCTTCCGAACTGTCAGCGGTTCTATTTTTTTCAGGAAAGTACCGGTACTCGAAACTCGAAGCTGAACTCAAAGATTCTTCGAAAAAATAGACTCCGTTTAGCTTCACGAACGACAAAGAGACATAAAAGTTGACCGCGCGCTAATACCGGGACTAAGTCTCGTCGCCCATAGCGACAAGGCTGAATCACAGACCCATGCACGTTAAGACGTCGTCCGTTAGATCCTGCCCAGTAGCACGCCTGCAGTATGGACGGAGCTGATGTCCTTGTCTTCTGGGACCGGCGTACTTTATCCGTCCGTTCGTTTCTTCGTTCGATAGGACGGACATTCTGTCTCTATCTCTCGGACTTCTTTCGTCCAACAATCGTATCGTCATCCGGCAGCGCGCCTGATGCCGATCCGCGGCCACGTTGGAAATGCCCGCTCGGTCTCCCGCTTAGACCGGCTTCAATTCAGTTCGGCCTGGGTGGTCCACTGAATGGCGTGAGATTATTGGCTTCACTGAGCCGGACCGCTATCGAAACGCAGTCCGGTAGTCCGAGACCATTTGACAATCTCAATCGCACGCCTGCATCCGCGTGGCGCATGGCGAGCAAAAAAGTATTCGATTGCTTCTTGTGATCGTAACGTTCCGACGTGCAATGGAATCGTTTTTGTCCCGGGAAAGTACTTACACTACGTACACTTTTTACGTGACTACCGTATACATAGTTCACATTCTGTCTAAGTGTGTTATAATGTATTGCGTAGGTAGGCCTTTATATTTTTACTTCTCGCCCGCTACGTTCCTAAAGTAGCGAAGAGGAGTATATGAGATCAGTGTAATATTGAGGACTGACCGACGACCGACCACTGTTCCTGGAAGAGCATGGAAGAACTTCAAACGGCCGTATCTCCGTAATGGTGCCAGATAGACGCATGCGTTGAGGTATAACAAGACAAATGGCAACTAGCGTCATCGACCATTATTGGAAATTTTTCCTTGTTCCTAAAATTGGGCAATTTTTATGAACTGTGGGGAGACAATTTCCAATAACGATTTTGACGCCAGTCAGTATTAGTATAATAACGGCTCTCAATTAGACGCCGGGTCTCTAATACAAGCCGAAAGGAACAAACGAAAAAGCCAGGCTTGCCGTGGATATGAATATCCATGGATATATCCATGGATATATCCATGGATATTATGCTGTCGCGCCTCCTAAATAAATTGAGTATTTATATGCTTTGTCTTTACGATATTTCCTTGTCTGTCGTTCTTACTCTTCATTTTCTCGTTTATTTATGCTGTTGAGTCAAATGAATAATTACCAATGACATCAGCACGTCATTATTTAGTTAGCCTAAATTAATTAATTAGCATTATAACAGTGTCAATTCATAATTTTCAGTGTTTTAGTGCTGTTGGTTCAGCAAAATATCTGTCCGTTTGTGAGTTTATTTTTATTTTTTGTTATCAATTGCTAAGAAAATTACAAAAGATTTTTTTCTTACTAACACTCTGAATGCTAGTAGGAAGTACAAAAGAATTGTGCTTCAAAAGCGTATACTCTACCGTATATCCGTAGACGTACATGAATGCAACCTGCGTTTTGTAAAACAAGAATCCCAGCTGTTGCTGAGGTGGGCCGACCGTACCGTCTATACCCGAAAGCCAGCGTCCGACTTTAAGTCGTGGAAAGAAAACGATTTTCAAGAGTGACTGCAGTCCCATACACGCAATGGTGACGCTGCTATATCGAATGTACAGTCAACGCCAGGATACAATACAACGCACGTGCACGTGGGTCATGGCTGCAGGCAGCAACATTGCATTCAAAATTGCGGCCAAACCGCTTCATGGTTACTTTTGACAGGCTATTGTAAGTTGCCGTGGCACTATCTCACAGTACCATTCCCGACCCCCCAGTACATGGTTTATGGACAGGCAGTCGACATATCGCTCGACCTAACGGTCGGCCAAAAACAGAAGCAATAAAATTGTGCAGATTTTGAAGAAAGTTGGAAAATACTCAATTATGTTATATTTTAATGCAAATTTGTGTTTATTTTTTACCTTTATATATTTTTTTCACAATTTCAGGAGGAAAATGCTTGCGTCTTGTTTTGGGAGAAAATGACGTTCTTGCCCTGTTGTATTTTGTGAAAATTTGTGGGCTATATGTACGCAAAAAAGCGTCTGTGGATATGGATATATCCATGGATCCATGGATATCCATGGATATATCCACGGATATCCACGGAAAATCTGTGGATATGGATATGGATGGAAAATTTCATATCCACGGCAAGCCTGGAAAAAGCTCTTAAAAGAATACAAAGAAAATGATACGCGAGAGGAGTACATTAGATTGGTCACAATCTAATAATATTTCTTGTAACGTAAGCTGGCGGTATTCACACGCTATTGAAACAATAAAACTGATTTACTATTGTAAACAAACAGACAAACGAATGGACATGAAACCTAATATTTTTCTAACTTGGTCAAACGTCGTTAGCAGTAAACAGAAAAATACAGCAAAGAAAATTGCAAAATTGCAAGTTGATACGTGAAAAGAATAATGGAATAATGGAAAAAAATAATGGAAAACACATTTAAAATTTACACAACAAATGTTGCGCAACAAATGCACAACACATCGCAGCCAGTGGAATCCGAGCCTGTTCGGCGAATGTGATGATAAGCAGAAGGCCACTGCCACGACTAGTGACGGTGGCGACCTCTAGCCGCGTCATAGATGTAGAAATATGCAGCTCATATAATTAGCTTCGGCGTCTGACGTCTTTGGCACAGTCGTGCTGCAATGCTGCGCTGAACAGAGTTGCTGGTCTGACCGGCACGTTCGCTATTAGCTGGCCTAGCTATACGTTGAGTTTTAGTTGGCGATTTTATGCTTGTTTGTTTTTGTAAGATATTTATTTTCGTTTTCTTTCTTGTACCACAGCTTGCACCCGTACAGTCCGTACTGCGTTCATACTTACCGGTGCAGGCAAAACCGCGGTCGAACGGTGCACGAGTAGGGGGATAGACGACAAACAGACCACGCTGCAGACAAAAAGTGTCAAGGAATACATGGAATCGTTGCGCTGCAAAAGCGATTCCGCTAAATAAGTAATATTTTTTTGATTTGATCTGATTTGAATTACTTAATCAGCAGGGTTCTCAAATTGGGGCATCGCACCGACGGGCTGTGGTGCGTGTGGTGCGTGAACAACTTGCCCAGGATTGTTACCTGATAGTGGAATGGCCGGGAGTCGAACCACTGACCTCGCAATCATTAAATCCGGCACGCTAGCCATTACGCTGAGAAGCACACCAATAATATGATGAATGTGTGCTTGTGATAGGACGTTATGATCAGTTTCCGGATGTTCGCGGAGTTCGTCAAGTGTCGAGACGTCGAGAAGATCCAAACAGTCCTTGACGAACGTCGGTTTGACCTTGACCGCACGGACGACGTATGTATACGTGTACATTAACATCTTAGTATCTTCAGCATTGATAATTATACATTCCAGCAGATACGCAAGTAGATAAGTAAACAATTTAGTATCGCGTTTATTTTAAATAACCACAAATGCAGTATATTGGCAGAACGATAAGTAAAAGTGTTTGAAATGACGTCTAAAAGTGGACAGAGAGCGTGTGCTGCTGTTCGAACACACGATATTTCATACTGTTACTGTTCATTTTGATATTTGAGCAATAAAGCCCAGCTGTCGCTAGGGTGGGGCCGACCGTACTGGTTGTCACTGACCTTGAAGGTTAACCAAGGTCGATGATTTTTATGTCATCTGAAAGGGCGTATGCTACTTTCTATTAGTGATTAATAGTAACCTAGACTCTATCTGGCACCGTTTCCGAGATATGGCCACTTATAGCTTAAAACATTTCATTCCATAGTGCGTTATAATCCTTCAAGGTCATCCAAGGTCATCGATTTATATGTCATTTGAAAGCCAGTATGCGACTTTCCATTAGTGATCAATAACAACATAGGCTCTGCTTGCACCGTTTAGCCACAATACATCCGTGACAGATGGACGACAGACAGATGGATGGACAGACGGACGACAGTCACGACAAAGGACCGACCTTTAAGCTTACAGCTTAGCGGTCGGCAAAACAACTACTTGCAATCACAGTGATTGCCGATAACAGTTATGTAGGCCTATGCGTTGTCGTGCTACACTATAGAGAAATTTGTCGTAACTGTCTGTCTAGTGCGATATATTGTGCGGTCGTCCGCCTATAACTGCGCAGTTTAATTTTTTGACATTTCTACTGTAGCAACAACCTTTGACCTTTTAAGCTAAACCGGCTTATTCTATTCTGGAAAACGTTCGCACCAATTTCGGTTTTCTGCTTTCGAGTTTTTGGTCTGTATATGGGAGAGACAGACAGACGGACGGACGGACAGGGGAACAGGCAAAACCCGCATTGCGGCCTATTATAGGATGGCCGCGCAATAAATTGAAAACTGTAGATATGGAAACTGAAAAAGAGCGATGCAAAACAAAAGAAAAAATCAATGGTTTATTCGCGAAAGTTATCTCATTATCTACATCGAGCCGATAGCTGCAGTGGTTGGTGGCGCTAAGTCTCTGTGGTGCTTATCATGATCGATGACTTTGATGCGTCGTCCGATGCAACAGTCAAGTGAATCAGTCGTTTGGTTGTTTCACACGCACGACGTGAATTTATGGTCACCTTGCAGCTTCACAGGCTGAACAATTTGTCGTGAAAAAAACTCTACAGTAACCTACCGACCTGTGTGACCCACTAGACAATGTAGCGACGACCCATTGACCCAGTGCCATCGTTAACAAGTGCCCGTTGGTGAATGCTGGAGGCCAGTGCATGCAGATTTCCGGTTGAGTATAGGGTTAGCTGCAATTAGACGTTTTAACGGCAGAATTAACGATCAACAATTATCAGAAATGTTTCCATGCTGAGCGAATGTAGACTCATGTAAGAAAATGTATGGCCTAAAAATTAATTCCTTAAACATTTTTAACCTATTGACGCATAATTTGCAGCAGGTGCTGATCAATCAATGAAACATTTACATAGCGCCAATTATCGAAGGTCGAATCTGGGGCGCTGGCTTGTGAGTGGCTAAACGAGCGGCAAAAGAAGATCTAGCATAAAAAGGAACAGCAAGAAAGTGACGGTGAGGCTCTATTGGTCTATATAGTTTTATGAAATCCGATAAATAATATGGCTGTCCTATGTGAAATGTTTTTTTTTCTGTCAGTACGGATAATTTACAGAGGGCCTAACAGAACTATCTACAACTTTACGTTCTCAAGGCAGCGGCAAGTGTGGAAAAGACAGGCAGACAGACCGGCGCGGAGAGACAGAGCGCGATGCATAACGAGGTCTCTTGTGGGAGAGCGCCCATAATAAGTCCGGTGACTGACTTTGTAGATCAGAGAGGTCTGTGCAGCAGTGCGAGTGCCTGCCGCGTTTCCTGTACGATGCGTGCGTACTGCATAATCGTGTGCCGAAGACCAATAAACAGCCTCTTTCTCCGAGCTCCTTCTAGTCCGAGCATTTGCTGATTTCATTTTCCGCCGATGGCATGGATGTCGCCGTCGTCATCTAATACGAGAGCATTAATCCGGCGCGGTCAGACAACACGCTGACCACCGCACCGTAAATCAACCCCACCCCAGAGGAGCCTCGCTCCCGAGTAGACCATACACACTCTACGGACCTCAGGGGCTGAACGACGGAACTTCCACCGACAACATAATATCCCTTCGCTCCTAACGATGAAATCCCCTACGTTGGTGGCTTGCTGGATAAGCGCCTCATGCCAGCACGACGTCCTATCTGTGCCGAACAATTTCGTACAATTTCTCATAAATGAACAAACACTGGCACCCTAACTACTGACCCACCCTATCCCTAACCCTAACCCTAAAATGTGGAAAAATGCGAGCACGCGAACTTTACTTTTTTGACAACATTTAACCCCAAGTCAGACATTTATTACCTCGAAAAAAATTAATTACTAGGACAGGGAATAGAAAAAAAGTTGCAAAAAGTTTTCATGCACAAGGACTCGAACCCAGGACCTTTCAGGCAGCGGATGCTTAAGGTACCAATTCGCTATGCAGGGGATCTCGGCAGACATATTTCAATTGAGCCTATTTATGCCTGCGCTATCCGTGCTATAGTATAATTACTAGGTACCAGCTTACTGCTAGCCTACTGGTTGGCACAGATAGGACGTCGTGTTAGCGTGAGGCGCTTGTCTTGGTGGTTCGGCTCTCGCTCGGTGGTCTACCAGGTGACAACCCTGCGCAAGTAGTTCACACTCCGTTCACCAAGCATGCAGTATGATTTGGTACCGGTTAAAGGGTGGTGACGCTTTGCGGTTGGAAAGGTAACCGTAGGTTTGGCGTCGAACTGGACTTCACGGACTCAGTGGTTTATCCACATTCGAGATGAACGGGAGATGAGCACTTCGCCTACTCTCCGGATGTTTACAAGGGGACGTGTAAACGGGGTATTAACATTCCTTTATGCTAGGGGTTTCGTTGTTTTTGTCACATTGTGATATTGTTTGTCATACGCGGGTTCTGTCGCGGTGGTGTTATAAAGGGTTTTGCCAAAGGCTCGTAGCGAGAGTTTATTTGTAGGGTATTTCGTCGTGAGGGGATTTTTGTCTTAAGCGGATTCTGTGGAAGCAGCAGTGTAGACAGAAATGTGAATTGGGGGCCTCGCGTGTTTTCCTCTCCTCATCTCTTTTTTTCTTTTTTCAGCTTTCCTCTCTTTTTCTTCCTTTCCCTTTTCTCCCCTTTTCGCCTTCCGTTTTCCTTCCCCTACTTCTCCTAAGCAGTAGAATCCCAAAATTCCAGCTACGAGATCTGGGGAGCGCTGTGCATGAGCTTCACCAGCGGGCTCTGGGGTGCTTCAGCCGAAATCGAATTCGGTGCATTACAGCCTTAAAATAAAGTCTGGTGGCAACAATTTTAATTATTTTCCTGAGTCTTTAATATCTATTTTTAACAAAAATAATGAGATTGGAGGGGACCTGGATCCCTGGGCCTCCCTTGTCTACGCCATTGCGTGGCAGTGGGATTTAGTTGCAGGGGGTATGGTTGTGAGGGGATTTTAACGGACACCCCGACCTCAGATCTCAGTCCTCGGACACCCAGACGGTCTGACGAGCGACGGGCCGGCACACATATATACTGGCGTGAGACGCTGAAGCGACCGCGTTTAACCGGTCATTCGTCGACGTAATGATGAGACGGGACGGTCGCCGTGGCATGGTGTGGCGTTTTAGCGTGGTGGGTGGGCGATGGGACCCTCCGGCGTGACGACAGATCGATGACGGTTATGTGCGTTCGATGCGCTGACATCGCTTTGGGTGGGACGTACTGACTCGTTGGGTGGCCGCCGATTGACCACCTAGTGACCAGGCGCTGGCCCGTCTATACTCAGGAGTCAGAAGGAACAAAAATCGTCTGCCACGTGTCAGCGCGAATTTAGAAATGCGCAACTGGGTGTACATTTCAAATGCACATTTTCACAAGTCTTTAAACATTATTTAGGGGACAGCTCTGTAGTTTGAATGGACACCAGTCCAAACAACGCGAGGTCAGAGATAAGTTTAGGGTTAGCGTTAGTGACTGATAGGTTTAGGAAGCAGGATAACTTGGTTATGGCAGACCTTGGTTATGGCGGCCTTTAGATACAGCTACTGGCTCTAGCAAACCGGCATCTGACCACATTCGGACTAGTGCCTCTTCGGACTAGTGACCAGTTACCATTATTTGTGCTTGTGCTGGTGACCTAGCCAGTAATTTGTCTTCTCGGTTCATTCGTGAGCCCCACGTGCCGAAATTGGAGGCCGAAGGCCGAGATCGGGGAAGAGGTTTTGTAGAGGTGCAGCGAGTCTTTCCCCACTAGCTGTGGGGTTTGGCGAGCGCTGGATGGTCCCGGTAAAATTACATTTTTGCGTTTTTGGCCCACTAATACGCAAACGCAACGTACACAGCCGACGAAAGCGATGCAGTGGCCAAAACGCGAGGATAGAAGACCTGAAGACAAGAGGTCTATGGAAGCCGTGTATATTCTTGCGTTACGGTTGTTACGTCGCTTGCGTCGGCTGCGTGCTTTGCGTCGGAGGAAAATGTGCTTAACAGAACGTGTGTGCTGCAGCATGGTGCATAATGTATACGTGTATATAGGACGGTCGAACGGCGCTGCATCATGCGATGTTGTACGGTATTGCCAGCAATGACCTCAGCGTCGTCGCTCAACTCATCGATGCCGGAGCAGACGTCAACGTCAAGGACCAGGTGCGTCTGACGTCACTGCTCACACACACACAGAGGGTGGCGCGTAAAACGTGCAACATACGTAGATCAAGCAGTAGTAAAATCACGACCGTAACGTCGTTAAGTGGAAGGCTGGAAACTGATATGGGTATAGGCCTATAGCCCACGAAACCATTAATTTTTCACTGTGGGTTACTTTCACAGCATGCAATAAAGCCGAAGCAGTGAAGTAAGAGTGGATGCTTACGACCTTAAACTCTTCGCTGCTGCTGTCACTGATTACCGTCTGGCATTATGTTACTTTTTTATTTTTACAGTATTTCATATAGATAATTGCAAAATATTGGCTTTGATGTATATTTAAGGTATTCTCCGTTGTGCTCGAACATTTTTGTAATAATTCTTTAACCACAGTTAGTTTAGTTTTTACGCGCAAAAGCAGCTACTGCTTTCAGTGCGTCTTAGCCATCGCAATTCTGTCCGTCCGTTTGTCTGTCCGTCTGTCTGTCACACGGGTGGATCAGTCAAAAGCGGTGCAAGCTAGAATCACCAAATCTTCATCATTGGCTGCCTGGAATACTCTATAGTTTCAGGAACCGTAAAGCTTTTCCATAAATTCGAAGGCGGTTACCCCGAACGAGGGCGCTAAAGAAAAGAGGGGTAGAGAAAATTTGCAATTTTTGGCCAATAAGTCGCTGTATCTCAGTAACGGTGCGAGATAGGGCTTAGGTTACTATTAATCACTAATAGGAAGTCGTACACCGGCTCTCGA
>Ga0056128_1009767_pt1 | contig 12008 bp, 8 predicted proteins | sample WorMetLIZISLAND2_FD_71113 | JGI IMG/M metagenome (GOLD analysis project Ga0056128, IMG submission 71113) | Marine gutless worms symbiont microbial communities from Max Planck institute for Marine Microbiology, Germany - Olavius geniculatus... ...
CTGCCACCCCGTCCTCGTCCGGCGTCGTCGCTGCAGCCTCTTACAAACCGGAAACGGAATTCATCCAGGCTGCCGTGACGTCGTTGTCGGGTCCTGCCGACATGGCGGCCATTTCCGGTATCGGCGGTGTGATGGGATCGACGCAGCACCGCACCAGGTCGTCGCGTATCGACGTCATGCGCAACCATCTCGTCTCGTACCGCAAGTGTCAGTACAAGCGGATGCGCAACTCGGCGCGTATGCTCGGCCTGATCATCGGCGCGTTCGTGCTGTGCTGGTTGCCGTTCTTCTTGCTGGCGACCGCCGTGCCGTTCTGTGCCGCCGCCTGCCAAGTGCCCGCCGTGGTCTCCAGCGTCTCGCTGTGGCTCGGCTACTGCAACTCACTGCTGAATCCGGTGATCTACGCCATCTGGGACCGCAACTTCCGGTACTGTTTCCGTCGCCTGGCGACCTGTGACCTGCGCTCGCGGTCTGGCGGCATCGCGGCGTCCACTGCCGCCCGAGGTCTACCCGGCGCCGCGCTGGCGCTCCGTCGCACCGAGCCCATCTGAGACCACCCACCTGACTGACCAGACCCCCCACACAGTCCGACATCGGTACAGACTGTCTGTCTTACGCCAGACAGTTCCTGCACAAAAACAGTGCGGCGTTTAACCATAGGCTAAAGACAAATATATCGCACATGATGTTTTATAGCTAGTGTTAATTGAAGAAAGAGTTAGTAGGCCTACCATGAATTTCGCCGAAATTTGTTCGCCTTTTGTCAAACGATCGACAATTAAACTGCATTCAGAATAAATTTGATTCTGACCAGATAGGTTTGTCGTCGTTACAGCGGTTACAAAACTGCGAACGATGCAAAACGTTCTCCAAAAGGTAGGCCCACAGCCGCGACTGTCTCCGTCGTCTTGCCAGACAGTAAGTTGTTTGTCTGTCCGTCCGTCCGTTTGTCCGTCGCCAACGTTGATGTGTCGTGACAATAAAGGTTGCGTTAATTGGAAACATTACATTAATGCATTCCTTAACCCCAGTCCTAGGCAACATGCGCAAGCTCAGCATAATGCAGTCACTTATCTATTACCGGTCAGCAGTAACGTAGGCCTATCTCGAGACTGGGAAGTAAGGTCGTGGACATAAACAAGATCGCACGATGTACACTGCGACAGCAGGCGCTCTTGTCACCCCTCTTTGCTTGCACACAGCGCCGGACCCATCGACTTGATTCTATGATAGGCCGCCACCACTATAGACATTGTCAATTTAATGTCAGTGCCTAGTCCGCCCTCCCCTAGCGTCGTGACTGGGGCCCCCTGTTTTTCAGCCTGTCGAAAAAGTGTAATCTTCTTGGAAAAATGCGCCTGGCAAAAAATTGTGCCAAGTTGTATTAGTCTCAAGCAAAGTTCAATGCGCGTGCGTGTGCAAATGTGCATAAGCCTACATTGCATTTGTATGTAATCTGCGCATTGTCAGTCTTTACGCGCGACGCACAATATGCTATAGAGCCTAGTGCGTATAGCTACGGTAATTCTGTCTGTCTGTTCGTTTGTCCATTAGCTTAGAGAGCCTTGTACTGTAGCGTAATGGTAGCGTGCAGCCTTTCAGCCAACAGGAAAACTTATTTATCGTATAGGCATTATAGGCTTACTAAGTTTGATGTTGGAAAATTGCAACAGTACTTCCTACCACATTCAACTTTTTTTAGCAGACGAGGTCACTCTATGGTGAGGCCACTCTATGGTGCACGATGATGCATGTTTGCAGTTGTAAAGATTTTTGTTACAGAATTATGACGACTAGCTAGGCCGAGGGGGACACCGTGGGCTAAAAAACGAGCAACCAAACTTTGTTCATATCTTCGCCATTTATTGACCGAGTTTCAAAATTCGTTTACATGATTTAAATTACGCAAAAATTAGTAAAATGTTTCTGAAAATAAGTTTTTGCATAAGTATTTATCTCGCTTGTGGTGATTTTTGAAAATTTATATTTCACAAGGTAGGATACTGACGTCGAGGTGTGGTGAAATAGTTGATAACCACTCTGTTGCAAATTTCTCGCGGAGTGTGACCGTTAAAAAATTTTCAAAATCGGCAAATATTTGGCGAATAGGGCCTATATTGGCATAAGTTAGTTGGCACAATTTTTATGGCCCACATTGTAGTTTTAATTTTGGTATTGTTTTGGACCAACTGTATATGTACACGCGATGTAGGCTTATTGTACGTCTTCTGATCGCTGTCCAATACCTTGAAACCTCGGACCCTAAGTAGGCCTACTACGTCGTATTGGTGAGTAGCGTTTGAACATCGAGCACTATATTAGAACATCATTCAGAAATTGTTCGTTATTTAAACAAGAAATTTGAGCTGATGCTCATGAGACGCGCGAAAGCCTATAGCAGTTCCGGTCCAGTAGTTTAGCTGAAAATTGGGGTGTTCACGTTAAGTTAATATAGGCCTACAAATATTAAATTCTATATGTGAATCGCATAACGACAGTAGGCCTAGCGTGGCACAACCTTGTGGATGATATGGACTAGTGTCGCAGCCCGAAATCGCCAAAAAATCCATAGAACTCTCTATTTTGGCGTTCAAGGTCATCCAAGGTCATTGAATTTGGCGCCAATCGAGAGCCAGTGTACGACTTCCTATTAGTGATTATAGTAACCTAGGCCCTATCTCGCACCGTTACTGAGATACAGCGACTTATTAGCCAAAATTGCAAATTTTGCCCACCCCCGTACAGGCTAAAGAAAACCAGTCAAATTCTCAATTTCTAGACGTAATACAAATTATGACACTTAGGCAATACATTGCCAGTCAAAAAGTACCTGCTCAATCGTTCGATCGCTCGTTAACGTGATTGTTCCACAAAGGTTTGGCGTAGGCCCACGCGTAGGCTATATAGAGCCTAGAGCCTGGCTATAAGCCTATACACAGTTACACACACGTGTTTCTGACCAGTAGATACACTATAAAGCTATCAATTGCAGCTGTCAACACAGAATTTTAAAAATTTCTGTTAGTTTTAAGTAGGCTTTACTCGTTTAAGCGATCGTCAGCTATATGATCATCCGAATTTGATTAGGCCTATATGGTCAGGTCCCAGGTTGGCAAGTTACAGTTTTACAGTTTAAATTTTAAAACTAACCTTAGTTCGTCAACAAAAAATTGCAACGCATTTGAAACACCAGTCAGCTGAGTCGTCTACCCTTGGATCGGTAATAGAGATACCGATACCGATACCGACATAAAATACCGACACTGACCCAGCTCTGATCTGTACAGGCTGAAACCATCTATGCTGGGAAATCCCGCGACCAAAAAAAATCCCAGTCACCGTTGTTTACTTTCGACTCGGAAGGTCGAGGACGATTTTTGCGATATGCTGGTGCTAATTGCTTATTAATTTATCATGCATTTGCTTTTACGGCTTAAAAGTAAAACATAGAATCACCAAGTAGGCCTATACAATGCATTTGATGTCTATGCGCGTTTTCGCCTGGCTTTGCACGAACACGCTACTGCTGATCATGGCAGCATCTAAACGCAGGCCTCGAAAAATTCGTCCGAATATCGTGATTTTCATAGCTGATGACCTCGGCTGGGGTGATCTGTCGGTTTTCGGCCATCCGACGCAAGAGCCGGGTGCTATAGATGAAATGGCTGCTGAAGGAATTCGCTTCACGCAGTGGTACTCTGCAGCGTCACTGTGCACACCCAGCCGCGGTGCACTCTTGACAGGTTTGAACCATATGTCCGTCAACGTTGTCTGTTCTACTTGTGGACATAGTTAGGAGGACTTGCATATGTGTCTGGTTGTACCAGAGTTTTTGGCGTACCAGTGCTAAACTAATTCTAATTATGTCCCTAACTCCAGCTTTAACCCGAGATCTTTACGCAGTTAAAGTAATTTGTCGGTTTGAAGAATGCAAAGAAAATCTGAGTATACGCCATTATGCATTTTGATGTCGTAGCCTGAGATAACTTAGAAGTATAGGTCATAGATACGTCAAAGTCTCTGCTACATCTCTGACTAATTGGCTGAATTGAATGTGTCGATAAAAAGGAGACCTATGTTTTTCACCGAATTCACGGAAGCCATCGGTATTACTAGTGGCCTGAGTAAGCACAGGCAAAAGCCATTATATAAGGCTTACTATCCAAATAACTAAGATTAACTATGTGTTTCTGGTTGCAGTCCACGTTTCAAACAATTTTTAAATTGATTTATTGTATTATTATTAACACACACTCGTCAGACAGTGCATTCCAGCTATCGATTACTCTGTTGCTACTGCATTTTTTATATAGTTTCTTTGAATGACCTCTTCTTTGGCCTTATCATATGTAAAGAATGAATCTGATTGCAAATTATAACAACCATTAATGTTTTAAATGTTTTTAGTAAATCACTTCTATGCCTTCTTTTTTAATGTCATTAAATTTAATTTTTTGATGCATTCTTCATAATGCAAATTTCTTACACTGTTAATCAATTTAGTTGCACAACGTTAAACTCCTTCTACTGGTTGCACTCTTGCATTAACAGCAAAAGAGTACACATAGTTATCAATAATTATCAAATTCTACTTTATTATTGTCTTATCATTCATATTGTGTCAAGTCAAAATAGGTTGTGTGTTTCAGGACGTCAGCCATACCGTATTGGTATGTATGGACCATTGCACGTTTTGCTTCCAGCCCATGGGGTTGGTCTTCCACATGACGAAGTGACAATTGCCGAAGCATTACATAACTTTGCCGGCTATACTACTGGATTTGTTGGAAAATGGCATCTTGGTGGAGTTTCTAATTTCATTTACTGTTTATTTTCCATATTTTTATTTGTAATGTCAGCATAATCGTTGAGTCAGTGTTTGAATGATAGCTGTTTGGAATTAGTTGCTGTGATGGTAAGTAAGTTATTTAGTAAGTATGCAAGAGAATTTAAAATGTGAGATATGACTTACAGCTTTTCATAAAGTGCTGCTTTCTTAGCACTTGAATTAACAAAAATGTTTTTCCCAGCTGCTTAAACTGTGCTACACACTAATAGTGCTTGCACATGGGCTAGCTAGCGTTCACTATTTGTGAAGACGAATAGTTATTTTAACATCATTTTGGTCATTTGTTTCTAAGAAAATGACTAAACTGGTTACAGATATAGTTGTTTGGTTGACATTTAATTTGTTTCTGTCATTTAGGTATTAATGAAGCAAAATATGATGATGGATATTTTCTGCCACATACTCATGGTTTTCAGTATGTTGGTACAATTTTGCCTTTCACCCTGTGTTGGAAATGTGACACATTAAAGGTACGTTTGAGAAATTTGTTTATTTATTGTTGTATTGTTGATTGTAAAAAGTACAACTATTTATATTGGAAACTTGATCTGGTAACATCAGTTAAAAAAATTACCTAGCTTGATCTAGGCAAAATGGACAAGTGGTTTTATGTTGAAAAAGTTTTTTTTATTTTTTGTGATTGTTTTTTAGAGACATGAGCCTCATCCATCTCGCCAAGGCTGTTTTTTGTACCGAAATACTACAATCATTGAGCAGCCAATTGACCTACAAAGCCTGACGTCTAAACTAGTAACAGATGCCAAGGCATTTATATACAACAATCAACGGAATCCGTTTTTTCTTTTGTTTTCTCTCCCACAAACGCACACTCCAATGTTCAATAACCCGCGGTTCAAAGGGAAATCAAAAAGAGGTAAACGTGTTTATTTTGTGCTATGTTTTTACTGTGCTTTTCTAAAACAGTTTGGTTACAATTGTTATCCAGTTTGTGGATTTTTTACGTTGTTTTTTGCTGATATTGCTTGTTGTGTCATATCTGTGTTACACCACGTTGTAAATGCTGATTACCTTTGTATGCTGGACTGCTGGTCTTTTGGATGATCGTTAGGACCGTGGCACACGACCCAAGTTCTTCACCCAAGTTTGTTGTAGCAGAAATTGCTACCAGTAACTTTGTTCGTCTGTCATGCATTCTGGTACCAGATATTTTCTGGTGCTAGAAACTGGGGTTGAGTAGGAAAGTTTTATTCTTCACCATAAACTTGAGATCATGTGATTCAAATGCAGTGCTGGCATTGGTCGCTGAGATTTACTTACATCATTATGCAGTACGTTGTCTGCAAATAAAATTGTGGTACTTATTTATTCACTAATATTTACTACGTCAATTTTTACCAGAATTTCTACTGCATTAATTAACAGAGTGCACACCAGAAAAAGTTGTTTTAATTAGATACAGGATATTTGTCCGGTTGCCGGATGAATAGCTGTAGCTAGCCACCATGCAATTTATCCGGCAGTTGTCTTCCGACAGCCTTAGCTAGTACGAGCACCTATTTGGCACTCAAGACAACTGCTCACTAAGCATGCTACTTAGGCCAATGGCACATGACCCAAGTTCTTCACGCAAGCTTCTGGTACCAGAAACTTGTGTTTAGATTGTGTTGTGAATAACTACACCATGGGCCATAAAAACGTGCCACTTTACTTTTGTCCATATCTTCCCCAATTATTGACCGATTTTCAGAATTCTTTTGCTGGCACACTCTGCAAACAATTTGCAATAATGTGATTATTATATATCCCACCACACGGTAAATGCATTTCTACACTACCTTGTGAAATATAAATGTAAGCAAAAACTAACGATAGTAACGAAAATTTAGATAAATGAAAAAACGCTTCAGATCAACATTGTGGTGAATGATTCGTATGACACTAGACTGTGTTATACCCAAACAGTCTTGTGTCATACAGACCATTCACTGCAGTGTTGGTCTGAAGTGTTTTTTTCAATTCTACCAATATGTTTGTATGTTATTATCGTTACGTATGCTTATTTCATTGATATTTCGCAAGATAGAGTAGAGACGCATTTACTTTGTGGTGGGATCAATAATAATCGCATTATTGCAAATTGTCTGCAGAGTGTGCCAGCTAAAGAATTTTGAAAATCGGTCAATAATTGGTGAAGATGTGGACAAAAGTAAAGTGGCACGTTTTTTTGGCCCACCCTGTAGCATAGTTTGCTCATTATAATATGTGCTTATTTAATTCGCTGCAGGCATCTACGGTGACCAAGTCAACGAGATGTCCTGGGCCGTCGGTGAGGTGCTAGACGTCGTAAGAGAACTAAATCTAGCTGAGAATACTTTGGCGCTGTTCTTTTCCGATCATGGTCCACACGTTGAAATCTGTGAAGAAGGTGGATCAGCCGGACCATTCAGAGGTTCACACGCAATGCTTAAACTTGTTAATATGGACTATAATACTTTATATATCATATCGTGAAGTACAAGAAAGCGGTGCTGTTGCAAGGAAATCGTGCGATGCCACAGTTATTTCGATGTGGCAGTCTGCTCATGAGTTGAAGCATCTAGGGTCTACATTTTTTCTGCTGACAATGCGGGTTTATCATTATTCGTTTTTTGTTAGGTTCCAAAAAATGCTTGTTTTGTGCAATATTATGCTTATTTTTTTACATTTATGCATAGTGGACGTTTAGGATATTTTCTAGGACTCGCCGATGTTGGGACTCAAATGAGTGAAGACTTTGAGTTATTTTTATTATTATTTTACAGTTAAATTTTACAGTTGAATCAAACCAATCTATGATTCGGTCATGAAACTCATGATAAATTAATGTTACAGACGGACGGACGGACGGACAAACTACTTGCATTGTGCGACAAGAAATGTGTTTTTGGTGATGTAGAAGGGAAGTGTTACTTCGGCGAAGGTGCGCTGCGGATTCCAGCAATAGCCTGGTGGCCCGGGACGATCTTAGCTGGCCAGGTCTCACCGAGCGTCATCAGCCTGTTGGATATCTTTCCAACACTGCTCGACGTCGCCGGAGTTCCACTCGAGTCACTGAGCTGGACACTGGATGGACATAGTCGCCTCGACGACCTGCTTGGTCTGACCACAACACCTCGGGAGCGTGATGGCGATGATGACGCAGTCTACTTCTACTGCGGTCGCATCCTCGTCGCCGCTCGCGTCGGCGCCCACAAGGTCTACTTCCGCAGGACGCTGTTCCCGGACAGTCAGCAGCTGCAGCAGTTCTGCAGCGAGGGTTTCCCGCTGCGTAACTTCATGATGACGCGGTGTCCGCGCACGCCGCTGAGTCCGTGGTTGGTCTACAACGTCGAGGCGGACCCTGGTGAAGCTTGGCCGCTGGATGTTGAACGGCTGGGCAGCGACGTTGTAGCGATGCTTTCTGACAAGCTAGCACACAGTTCACCGGACGAACTTCGTGAACCACTTCTGACGCCTGAGAACATTCACGATAGTTTAGGTCCGTGCTGTAACCCTCCTTACTGCGTCTGTACTAGCTGATAGCTGTTACAGTTCAATTCGGTTCGCGTTGCGTGAGAGAAGTTGTTCTTTAGGCCTAAGTCTTCTCTAAGCTACCACCCATAGGGCCTAGACAGTAGACTGCCAACGGTACATTTTTTTGGTTTAGGTTGTTTTTTGTGTGTTTGTGTTCTGTATCAGATTTTTCTGCAAATGTTAACCTTTCTGTTTCATTATTGTAAATGTTAAACTTTTCTGTACCGTGTATGTGCATTGCCTGGAAAGGCCGTCTCCGAAATGATCTATTATATACTGTGTCGGGCGGGACGATAAATGTCGTTAAACGGTTTTAAACCCTACTTACTCACTCACTTGCTGTTGCCTTAGCAACATACGTGGGCTATAGGCCGGTTTTTTATTGCTCACATTTTGTGATCTTAGGCCTATTCACAAAAGTGTTTAGCCGCGGCAGGTGCGAGTCTTGTATAGGCCAATCGTTCGTATTCGTTTGTCGTCAACTGTGGGTCAGCGTGGGTGCGGCAAGGTGTTGAAATGAAAACACGTGCTTTCAGGCCCGTCGAGAGGGTGGGGTAGGGTGTGAGCTACCGCGGGCCCCGCGACGTTTGGGGGCCCCGCCGTCGACCAGAAATATAAAGTATGCCAGAATGTACCATTTTGAAAAGAAAAATTCAAAAACTTTCTCCCCAGAGAGGCCCCATAAAAATGTTTGGGGCCCCACGAGAATGTTTCCCCGGGCCTTTCGACGGGCCTGCGTGCTTTCAGGCAGAACCTCGTCTTTGGTCAGCAAACGCGTGTCCTGCTTTGATTTGCGTTTTATAAGCGCACATTTTATGAAGTATTTTATTGTTTGTTGTTTGTGCTTCGCGCCGTTTGTTTCTCTCTGTTATTTTGTGAAAACTGCCAAATTTACTGGAAAGAGTTTTTCGCTGGTCTACCTTACGGCCGTCACATTTTATTAAAGATTTTAACAAGTGTATCCAGATAATAGTAATTTTCTAATAAAAATACGTGTTTAACAAAATTCAAGTATGACATCATCATCGTCGTTCTTATCGTTTATTGTAGATAGGCCTAGAAGTTGAAGTAAGAAGTGAGTGTAGTAGGTAATCTTTATGCAAGACTAATTAAATGTAAAAATAGATTTGTAATAAATTTTCAAAATATCAGGAAGATCAACAAGAAACCCAGCTGTCGTTAGGATAGCTGACCGTACTGGTTGTCAGTGACCTTTAAGGTCATCCAAGGTGGATGATTTTCATGTCATTTCAAAGCCAATATGCGACTTCTTATCAAGGGTCAATGGCAACCTAGGCCCTATCTCGCACCGTTTAGCCACAGTACATCTGTGACAGACGGATGGGCAAACGGATGACAACCATGACAACAGCTCGACCGTTACTTAAGTACGGTCGGCTAAAAACCTTATGAAAGTAAATAGTCTAAACATTAAATATGAGCTGTGGCTAATAGAAACTTATGTATATTCATAAGTCTATGCGTATGAGAAAATCGCGTTCTTTCAGGTAAGATGTTTTGCTAATTAGTGGTCAGTTATTACATGTGTTCTATTGCCAAGGTTCCAACTCAGTTCTGTTAGATGTGCTGTTGGTTTACCATTACGTAGACCCACTTCGTAGCGGCTTAGCTTTCTTAGGCCACGTGGGTCCAGCATTTGGGCACCGGCGTGCGCGTCCGTGCGGGGAGTGCATGTCCAAAAGCTAAAAGTGTTTTAGCTTCACTCCCTGACCCCTCGATCGCCACTGGCTCTGTCCCTGGACCCCGGTAGGCCTACACCTTCTCGATGCACGCAACAACTGAAATAAGGTCGACATTTGGCGCACCCACAAAAATTATTGTTCCTTTGTGCCTTGGCCCTTGCCTTGCGGTCAATACGTGAGAATGTCGCCCCCTCTGCGCCGCAGGGTTCGGGAGTGATTACCCCCTCCAAAAATTTGTTAATTTGTAGGAGGTGGAAAATCCTGCATTCCGATGCACTTCTCACAAGAAAACTGACTCCTCGAGGAGTTGAGGATGTGTTGTGGTGGGGGAGAATCAGAAATATTTTCTATTGATTTGCATGATGTATACAGGGGTCGTCCTGCTGACCTCGGTTGTCCAGACCCCAGATTCCCCTTCCCTCTGCCCAGCTACGCGCCCGGTTGACCCGATCAGCCAGTATATTGCTTTGAAGTAGACTGCTGCATGTGGTCAGTGCGGTAAAAACTAAAGCGCAGCGCGTATATAGCTTGTATTCAGTTCCGTCGACGTACAAGTTGACATGCGCGTACTCGCGATAGGACTATAAGTCTAAGGTCAGCGGTCAGCCGATGATGTTCACTTAGGCCTACACGTAGTAGGCCTAATGATGAACACGTGCGGAATGCGACTGATCGCAATCCGTCTACGCTCAGTGGCATGTTGCACGTGCGTATGGTCAGTCTCTCGTGCAAGGACCACCGGCAACTAACGAGCATGGGTCAGTCAGCTTTTTGTGATTGGCGACGCCAAGGCATGCGTTGATGACAGACAACGCTTTTCGTTGCGAAGTAGGCCTATCTTGGCCGTATCTCTCACCGTCTTTCGAGATATGGCCAGTTTTCCGTCGAAAAACGCACACTTCTTCTACCCTCCCGTCCATTCAACCCCGATTTTGAAAATGTTTCCCAAGTGCACTAGATTGCGGAAATTTTGCGTGCCTAGGTTTAAGACACATAGCTAACTATTCATGTAAAAAAATTTCCTGAGACCTACCCGTTGGCCAGGGTACATTCGTGACAGACGACGATGGGCACAGAGACAGTCAGACGACGACAACGGACAACCATACCATAAGCTCGACTGTTAATTAAGTACGGTCGGCTGAAAACTAAAACCAAATTTCTCTCTGGGGTTTTGACCCCCAAATCTTTACTTACCGTAGGAGTCTTGAGACAAGATCCCCTGTATTATACCTAGTGTTAGTTGGAGGCCACATGACTGTACCTTCTACCGAATGGCATCTCATTCTGTCAAACGGCATTTGCAGTTCGCACGAGTGTGACAAACGTACAGACAGACAAACTGCAGTAACATCTGTCTCAATAGCTAGGCAACCTAAGCTCATAAATCCTTGCTTTTGCATTGTGTTTTACATGTATAATGGTACTATGATATGCGAAAGAATCGGACTTTTACACTGAACTAGCGCCGTTAGCTTGAGGCAGTCGGCAGATAATACTATGGGACGTCGTCGTCGATGTTTCGGTGCAAAAACACGCGCCAATGCACGTTGCATGCACGACGTGTACCCGGCACTGATAGCAGTGGCCACTTTATGACATTGTATTGCAAGAGCCCAATTTCTTCTATTTTTGATGAACTTTTGTTGTATTTGCTGTCTTTTGAGTTAGTTGCAATTGTTGACGCGCTACAGCTATATATACAGTGTGTCCCAATAAAAGTGATAACACTAAACTTTTGGCTCTGGTAAGTGCAAACCTGCATCGCATTGCACATAATTAAGCATGCACAGACGTGGATGTATTTGGATTGCTAACACCAAATTTTGTTCGAATCCATCCTACCATTTGACAGATTTACCAGCAGCATTACTTACTTGTTTCCTGTGTGCGCAGCGGCGCACAGCGCTTGCGTCATCCGTGACGTCACTATAGAATTTTAA